>Ga0316209_1001266_pt1 | contig 28297 bp, 20 predicted proteins | sample 6monopyrite_MG_FD_204945 | JGI IMG/M metagenome (GOLD analysis project Ga0316209, IMG submission 204945) | Microbial mat bacterial communities from mineral coupon in-situ incubated in ocean water Damariscotta River, Maine, United States -... | ecosystem: Environmental > Aquatic > Marine >...
AACAAATGGATTGTTAGAGTTATAATTTAACTCATTTATAATATTTGAAAAGAGCTGTTTCTGTTTGAAATGGCTCTTTTTTTGTAAACTCGTGTTAAGGATTGAAGCAACTGTTTGAGCTCTTGCTTATTTTTGGTATTTCTCTCCAAAAATAAGGAAAGCGAGTGCGTAAAGCCTTACCCGTAGGATAATACCGAATTAACATTGAAATGCGCTTTTTTTCATTTCAATCAAAAATCACTTCAAAGTATAATCGGTATATTATGGTTTAAAATTAGGCGACTATTTTTTTAGCGCAATTCAATTCCTAAATGGTATAACACCCTATATAACCCTTAAAACCATAATGCCGTCTCTTACCGGAAACAAAACATTTTGAACCCTTGAATCTTGATGAACTTTTTGATTAAATTGATGAATAGCTTTTGTACTCTCATCCATTTCAGCTTCAGATTTGACCACATTACCACTCCACAACACGTTGTCCACTAATATAAAGCCTCCTTGACGTACTTTGTTAATGACTAGGTCAAAATAATTACTGTAATTTTCTTTGTCAGCATCTATAAAAACCAAATCAAAAGTTTGGGGTAGGGTAGGTATAATGTCAATTGCGTTTCCAATTTTAAACTCAATTTGGTTGGCGAAATTTGATTTTGAAAAATATTTAGACACTATGGGTTCTAATTCTTCATTTTGATCTATGGTAATTATTTTTCCGTTTTTGGCTAATCCTTCAGCAAAACAAAGTGCAGAATAACCAGTATATGTTCCAATTTCTAACACATTATTAGGTTGAATCATGTGGCTAATTGCACTTAAAATCCGACCTTGAATGTGACCAGACAACATACGCGGAATGAGCATTTTTACGTGAGTTTCACGGCTTAATTCAGCCAATAATTCACTTTCTGGTTCGGAAAATTGAGTGGTGTAGTTGTCGATTTTAGGTGGTAAAAAATCCATAATTTTAATTTTGTGCTAAATTATAAACTTCAAATTACAATTATTGAAAAAAATTAAATCTTTTGAAATAATGTATAAACATATTCACGCTTGTCGCCAGATGGCATGGTGTAAGTGTAGTTAAAATTATAGATTAATAAAAAGTCCATTCCCATTTTATCTGACAATGTTTTGGCATCATATTGTTTAATTGGAAGTCCACTACATTTTGTTGCACCGTCAAAATTAAATGTCGCTAAAATAACATAGCCCTTTTCGTTTATTTTAGATTTTAATAGATTAAAATAGGTGCTTTGGTCTTCTTCTTTAATAAAAAAATGAAGCACTGCTCTGTCGTGCCAAAGGTCAACTTTCTCCATGCTATTTAACACGGTTGGATGCGTTAAATCATCAACGATTATTTTAACAAATTTGTTTGAATTTATGCGGTCGGTTAACACATTTAATGCGTTTTCGCTAATGTCGGTAGCAATAATATTGGTGAAATTTAGGTCGAGTAATTTGTCAACTAAAGTTGTTGCACCGGCACCTACATTTAAAATTTTAGCATCTGATTTTAATTTGCATTTTGCAATTAAATCGAGTGATGGTTGAGGGTTTTCTTCAAACCAGCCTAATTTTGAATGGTCAGTTTTTGCATATACATTTTCCCAATGTTGTTTTGAATTGGTATTTTCTGGGTTTGGTTTACTTCCGCAAGAAGCTCCTTTTGATGTGTCGCAAGAATTTGTCATAGTGTAAATCTAGTAATTGTTTAATTTATGTTTTGTGCCTTGAGTTACTTAATTTATCGAATTATCTCAATATTTGGATTAATACGTTTCAACTCATCAATTTGTGATTGAGGAATGTCTGAACAACTGGTTAAATCTAAGTAGATGAGTGACGGCATATTAAAAAGAACAGTTATGTCTGTTAAGTTTTGATTATAGTTGAGGTGAAGTGTTTGAAGTTTTTTTAATTTTTCAAACTCATTTGGAAGTTCATAAATATCACAGCCTTCAAGATTCAGTTCTTTTAAGTTTTTAAGTTTTTCAATCCCATTTATGGATATTAAGTTTTCTGAATAGATGAGTGATAAAGATTCTAAGTGTATCAGTTTTAAAATGTCAACAGGAAGTTTTGTAAGGGATGAATTATTTAGGCTAAAATGTTTTAATTTTTTTATCGATTTCAGGTTTGAAAAATCATTTAAACTGTCGTTATTATTTAAAATTAATGTTATTAAAAAGGGTAATTTAGTAAATTCTAGAGGAATGTTTTTGAGGTCGCACTCTGATACATCTAATATTGTGAGGTTTTTAAAATAGATTAAGGTGGAAAAATCTCGCAGATAAATATTGTCAGCTAAATATAACGCTTTAAGTTGTTTATTATTTTTAAACTCTATTGGAATTACATTAATGTCGCAATGGCTTAAGTTTAATGTTGTAAGACTTTTCATTTGACTTATTTCAGAATAATAGAGCATAGAATTACAGCCTGTCAAATCTAAATGCTTTAAGTTAGGTAATTGACTTAACACTTTAGGTAATGTTTCAATTTCAATATTACTCATGTTTAAAGTTTCAATATTTTTGAGTGCGCTTAAATAAGAAAAATCAATCAGTTCTTTGTTGTTAGAAATATCTATATGCTTAAGTGTAGTCAAAAAAGAAACGGTAAAAGGGATCTCAACTAAATTACAATTATTGATGAGTAAAGTTGTTAAATGGGGGTAATAGTTTAATGAACCAAAGTCATTTAATGATGGATTGTATGATAAATTTAAAAATTCTAATTGTTTTAAATCTTGAATAGCGTAAGGGACTTTGCTGAGGTTACAATCTGCTAAGCTTAATTGTTTTAAATTAACTAAAGTTTTTAATTCAGTCAAATTAGAAAAATTATTGCCTTCTAAAAAGAGTGATGTAAGGTTTGTTTTGTCCTCTAATCCCATTGGTAATCGGTCTAAATTACAATTGTTCAGAACCAAATGTTTAATGTTTGGCAGATTTGAAATGTCATACAAGTCATAATTACCAATTAAAAAAACAGTTTTTAACTGTTTTAAGGTTTTAAAATTTTGTGGAATAGTTTCAACTCCACAATAAGATAGGTCGATAAATGAGAGTTGCTTTAAGTCTTTTATGGCCGAAATATCAACATAATCATTTGAGATATAATTGTATTCTGATTCATAAAAATAAACGCCTTTATTCTCATTAAACATTAAAAAGTCGGTTTCGTTATTTTTAACGAATAACATTTTTAAGTTTCGCTTATTGTTGATTGTAAATGGGATTTCGGAAGACACACCTCCAATTCTAACTGCCTCAATGTCTTTTTTTAAAATGGTGTCGGGCATGTTAAAATAATTGTAAAGTGTAAGGGTGTCTTGCTCATAATAAAGTGTTGTGTTTTCAGTCAAAAGAACAATTTCTTCATCTATCGTTTCAGTAGCAAAGTTTTCCCATTCTATTTCTTGTAAGGTTTCAGTTAATTCTTGTTTCTTTGATTGGGGCGTAGAATTACATCCCAAAAAGCTAAAAAAAAGTAAACAGTATAAAATTTGTCTCGACATAAATTTTCATTTTAATTTCCCCCAAACCATTCTGTCTTTACCTTGCATATCTTTAACAATTACGGTTTTAATAAATCCATTTTTTTGTAAAAGTTCTTGGGTTTCTATTCCATAATTTTCATGAATTTCAAAAAACAATATGCCTTTATGTTTTAGCTTATTGACTGCTAATTTAACTATTCTTTTATAAAATAAAAGAGGATCAGAATCATCTACAAATAGGGCTAAGTGAGGGTCAAAGTTTAATACGTTTTTATTCATTTTTTGTTTGTCAGACTTAAGAACATAAGGCGGATTAGAAACAATAATGTCAAATTGAGGTAAGTCAGACAAATTGGTTGTTAAAATGTTTTGTGAAACTAAAGTTATATCCACATTGTTTAACTGAACATTTTTTTGAGCAACTTCTAATGCTGTTTGTGATACGTCTAAACCGTAAATTTTAGCGTTAGGTAAATGCTTTTTTAAACAGATGGGGATACAGCCACTTCCGGTTCCAATGTCAATAATGTTTAATGCTTTTGATTTGTCTTTAATTTGACTCAATATTAAATCAACTAGTTCTTCAGTTTCTGGACGGGGAATTAAAACATTAGTGTCAACGTGAAATGGAAAACCGTAAAATTCAACTTCACCAATAATATGTTGAATGGGTTCACCTGTTTCAAGCCTTTTTACGATCTGTCGGTGAAGCAATAATTCTGATTCAGAAAGCTGAGGGTTTGTAATTTTTATATCAACTTTTGAAAAACCATGCTTATAATCACATACCATATAAAATATGTTTTCAATTTCTGAATCTGGATAAATTGCATTTAATTTATCTTTATAATAAGGTAACAATTCAATAAGCTGATTTGATTTTACAAACATGACACAAAGATAATCTGCGTAAATTAAAGTTTTAGATTTTATCTTATTTATTTTTAATCCGATTTTGTATCTTAAATATCGATTTTAAAACCTAAATCCTATACTCGCCGAAAAATTGAAATTCATTTCATTGAAACGTGCTTTACTTCCTTTTAGATCGGGGTTGTAAGCAAAGTAATCATAGGTAACATTCCTACTAGCTAGGGCAAAATCAAAATAATAAGCGCCAAAATTGAGTCCAAACCCACCTGTAATAAATTGATTAGCTGTTGTGTTAACTTTACTTTGGCTAGAATAAGGTGCACTATAATAAGCATATCCACCACGTAAATAAAGCGTTGGGTTTACACGATACTCTCCACCTAGTTTTACGTTAATTCTAGGTCGGTACAAATTTTTAATTTGATTATTTTCAGCTATAAAACTATAGGGCGCATCACCAAACTTTATTGACTTTAACTTGCTCCCAGTATAATCAATGTATTCAACTTCAATCCCAATTGACGCTTTTTTCTTTATAATATAGCCAAACGATAAATTAACTTTAGCAGGCGTTCTTAAAATGTAATCGTATTCTCCAACAGGCTTAAATTCTTCTTTAACATATTTAATTGGGTAATTTGGGTCGTCTGTATAGGCTGTCATGTCGTTTCCATAAGTGTCATTTAACTTATATTGTGTTGGAGAATGAATCGCTAACCCTATTCTTATTTTATCACTAGGTAAATAAATGGCACCAATTTTAACATTAACGCCATAGCCTTCTGTGGTTAAATTCCCTGAATATTCAATGCTGTTTAGCCAAATATTATCTTGTTCTACAAAATCTTCTTTGTGCACAAAATTAGTCTCATATTTTATTCTATTAATATTAAACGTACCACCTAAATAAAGCTTGTTTTTATAATTACCACTAATGGCAAAGCTGTACTCTCCCATACCGCCATTGTTTGTGATTTTACGGTTGTGGATTGAATTTCCACTTAGTTCAGTAGAATAGGTATTGTTGCTGTCCGGATCAATTGCATAAGTGTCATAGGCTAATCCAGATGTAAAAGGAAAATACGAATAAATGTATGCTGTACCTGTTCCGTTGGCTTCATTAATAAAATTATGAATAATTGAAGAATCAATTTCACCCGAATAGCGGGTATTGTTTTTAAATGAATTAATACGTTGATAGCCTAGTCCCATTTGCATAGATACCCATCCATTACTCATGTTTTTAGGTATTTTATATGCTTTTAGGTATGAAAAATTACCAATTTTAACCCCCATTGATTGTTGACCATCTTTTGAGCCATAAAAATCGGTTAAAGTTTGATTATATTCTAATATGGGTGTAAAAGAAAAATTACTTTTATTAAATCTGCTTAATGATGCAGGGTTTTGTGATGATGCAGAATAGTCACCACCAATTGCAGTCATAGCTCCAGCCATTGAGATGTTTCTAGCTGTTCCTCCAAAATAAGTTTGAGAATACCGTAAAGCATCTTCTTCATTTTGGCCCCATGTTATTGATATAGTAAGGGTCAATATAGATATTAAAATAAATCTCATAGTTCTTTTTTAACGTCTAGAACTCCCTCCAGTTGATTTTGATCCGCCTCCACTACTACTTGACCCACTGTTACTTGTTCCACCACGATTGGTTGAAGAACTGTTTGTGCGTGGTGTATGTGTGGTGCCACTATTAGAACCTCCAGAATAATTTGACCCATACCTTCTACTAGATGATGAGTTGCTACCATTATTGCTGCCTCCACCACTATTCGAATTGGTGTAATTATTATATTTACTCGGTTTGTTAGGGTTGTAATGGTATCCTGAATTCCCATTTGAAGCCGTTCCGCCACTACTTGAGTTTCCTTTTTTATCTACGGCTGCAAATTTATTCACAGCAGGTTTACCTTTTGAAATCGGTTTTAAGTTTTGATTGTCATTTTTAACTGGTTGATTGCTATTTGTTACTGGTTTGTTGGCAGGTGTGTAAATAGATTGAGGTTTTGGTTTGTAAACAACTGCTTGATTTTCAACTGCAATATTTTGATTGTTTTGGTACACAAGTCCATTGTGTTTTGGACTGTTGTCTAGTTTTTTTACTGTGCTTGGATATGCTGTTGTATTTCCTGATGTTCTGCCTACCGATCTGCCATTTCTATGTCCGTAAATATAATTGCCTGAATTATTTGCTATTTCTCCTTGATTTGTATTAGTGGTGCTATTATTCCAAGGTGCAGTATAGTAACCACCTCCATTATTGTAATAATAACCAGGATTATTTGGGTAAAAATTATATCCATAACATTGACTATTAAAGTAATTGTTATTTCCGTAGCCATAATTATATCCATAACCATATAAACTATTTAGTGAGTAATTACATGAGCCGGAGTAAATATTGTTTCCATAATAGGCGTAACTATTTTGGTAGAGATATGAATTGCTTATAGGCCAATCAGTACACCAAAAACTGTCAAATCTATGTGTATGAAATCTTCTGTGGTAATAACAATAGTATTCTGATTGATTATATGTATTTATTCCATTTGAAAAATTAGAGTTTTGACTGTTATTGCTTGCATATCCATTGTTATTATTGGCATATCCGTTAGAATAAAAGCTTTTTTCAGGCTTCACTTTATATCTTTTTTCTTCCTTTTTAATATAATCTGAATAACCTTTATCGTCATCTGCTTTGACAAAAGATTGAGATTCTGATTGATCATAAACATCATCATATACGGCTTTAGTGATGTTACAAGAAGCTAAAATGATAGCCAATGTAAAAAAATAGATTACCTTTTTCATAATTTTGGATTTAATTGAAAAACATATTATTACCTTTGTTTTTCATATTTAAAATCATGCAATAATTATACCAAAATGGCGCAAAAAATTACAACAAGAGAAAAAGATTATTCTCAATGGTACACAGATATTATTAAAGTAGCTGATTTAGCTGAGCATTCGATAGTTAGAGGATGTATGGTGATTAAACCTTATGGCTTTGCAATTTGGGAAAAAATGAAGGCTATTTTAGATCAAAAATTTAAAGATACCGGTCATTCAAATGCTTATTTTCCAATGCTTATTCCCAAAAGTTTATTTGAGGCTGAAGAAAAAAATGCTGAAGGTTTTGCAAAAGAATGTGCTGTTGTGACACATTATAGATTGCAAACAGATCCAAATAATAAAGGAAAGCTAAGAGTTGATCCTGAAGCAAAATTGACAGAGGAATTAATTATTAGACCAACATCTGAAGCTATAATTTGGAATACATATAAAGGCTGGATTCAGTCTTATAGAGATTTACCTTTATTGATTAATCAGTGGGCAAATGTAATGCGTTGGGAAATGAGAACGCGATTGTTTTTAAGAACAGCAGAATTTTTATGGCAAGAAGGGCACACAGCGCATGCAACAAAAGATGAAGCTATAACAGAAGCAGAGCAAATGAATGAAGTTTATGCAAATTTTGCTGAAAAATATATGGCAATGCCTGTTATACGTGGAATAAAATCAGAAAGTGAACGATTTGCTGGCGCTGAAGAAACGTATTGTATTGAAGCCATGATGCAAGACGGAAAAGCACTTCAAGCTGGAACATCTCACTTTTTAGGCCAAAATTTTGCCAAAGCTTTTGATGTTAAATTTGCGACTAAAGAAGGGAAACAAGAATATGTTTGGGCAACATCTTGGGGGGTTTCAACTCGCTTAATGGGAGCATTAATTATGACTCATTCTGATGATTTAGGTTTGGTTTTACCACCTGAATTAGCGCCAATACATGTCGCTATTGTGCCGATTTTTAAAACACAAGAACAGTTAGATGCCATCAAATCAAAATTAACGCCAATGATGGCTGCGCTAAAAGCAAAAAATATTACGGTAAAATTTGATGATGATGATCAAAAAAGACCAGGATGGAAATTTGGAGAATATGAAGCTAAAGGAGTGCCTGTAAGAATTGCCATTGGTGCAAGAGACATAGAAGCAAATCAAGCAGAAGTAGCAAGAAGAGATACACAAGAAAAAAAATCTGTATCTTTGGATGGAATCGAAACTTATATTGAAGATTTATTGACAGAAATTCAAAACAATTTATATTCAAAGGCACTTGATTTTAGAGCTGATAATATTCAAAAAGTTGAAACTTATGATGAGTTTAAAACTAAATTAGAATCAGATGGTGGTTTCTTTTTAGCACATTGGGATGGAACGGTTGAAACAGAAGAATTAATACAAAAAGAAACAAAAGCAACTATCCGTTGTATTCCTATTGATGCTGAAGTAGAAGATGGGAAATGTATGGTGACAGGAAAACCATCTACTAAACGAGCAGTATTTGCTAAATCGTATTAAATTATGGAAGATATAAAAAAACAAATCGTTAGCTTATTGACCTCAAAGTCAATTTTAAAACAAGACGTCTATCAAAATACTAAAAAATGGTTTGCTGTTTTTAAAAGCGAATTAAGTGAATGTATAGGTTTAATGAAATCGCAAGTGACAGATGATAGAATTAGGCTAAAGTATGTAGATAAAGGTGAGTCTGAAGCACATATATTTGTTGGCTCAGATGTGCTTGTTTTTCACATGCATTCTAATGTTTTTAAGTTTGATTCTTCAAATTATGTGTACCAAAGTTCTTACATTAAAAGAGCGCCTAAAAATGCATATTGTGGAGTCATAAATATTTATAATTTTTTAGCTGATTCTTTTGAACATAATAGACCAAATGATTACGGTTATTTGATTGCTCGAACATTTATTAATGTTGAAAGTCACTTTGTTGTTGAAGGTAAAGGACGCTTAAGTTTCATGTACAGAGATTTTTTAAATCAAGTTATTAACAAAGAAATAATCATGAATATAGCAATGACGTCTATAGCTCATGCTATTGATTTTGATTTGTTAGCGCCTCCTTATGAGAAAGTTAATGTTGTGTCTGTGCAAGAAATGCAAACTTTAAGTACAGATTCTAAAATAAAAACTGGAAAAAGACTCGGGTTTAAGTTTCAATCAGGCCACGAAATTATGTAATAAAAAAAAGAAAAATTTTTAAAGTTTTCTTGCTAGTAAAAAAAATAGAAGTATATTTGCACTCCTTTTACGAAAGGAAATAACATTTTGGCCCATTCGTCTAGTGGTTAGGACGCCAGGTTTTCATCCTGGAAACAGGAGTTCGATTCTCCTATGGGCTACAAGTTTTGAAAAGTATTAATGGCCCATTCGTCTAGTGGTTAGGACGCCAGGTTTTCATCCTGGAAACAGGAGTTCGATTCTCCTATGGGCTACAGACTTTTTGAAAAATAAATTAAGAACTAAAAGAAGAAAAATAAAATAGTATGGCAAATCATAAGTCAGCAATAAAAAGAATTAGATCTAATAACGCTAAAAGATTAAGAAATAAGTACGTTCACAAAACGACAAGAAACGCTATTCGTGTTTTGAAAGGAACGACTGATAAAAAAGAAGCACAAACTTTATTACCTAAAGTTTCTTCAATGTTAGATAAATTAGCAAAAAGAAATATTATTCACAAGAGTAAAGCTAGTAACTTAAAGTCTAAATTAACTAGACAAGTTAACGCACTTTAAGAATCTGTTTTTTTAGAAGAATAAAATTTAAAAGGTTTTCCTATTAGGAAAGCCTTTTTTTGTTTTTACTTAATGTTAATTTAAAAAATAGTGGACCAAGACTAATTGTTGTGGGTGAATAAAGTTTAAACAAAAATTTTATCTAAACTAAAAGTGTTAATTTAGAATTAAAATATTAAGCTGTTGCTTTTGTATTTATGTTCAAACCGTGTCACAAAGCAGTTTCAAACTTACGTTTACCCATATAGCAAAAAGGACAAGCAATATCACTCCAAATTTCTATTTTAATATTTTTATTCAGGGTTTTCAATTTCTACTAAAACAAATTCATTTCTAGTATTGTAAATTATTTTATAAATCTTATCATCCAATACTAAGGTCATATTCTGCTTATTAAATCCCCATTTGTAATTGGTCGCTTTTGGACCAACTGCACAGAGTCTAGTGTAATGATAAATGTTTTTTTCAAAATTTATCCTTGATTCATAATTTCTATTGAATACTAAATACGGGTTCTCATCATTTAGATGGTTCCCAATTTTCCAGCTCCCATAAAAGTATTGTTTAGTTGTAATTGAGTTGGTTTTTACTATAGAATCCTTGACAAGATTATTATTTTCAAAAGTTTCAATTTTTAAAGGAATGTATGTGTACTGAAAATTTGCAAGTTCCCATTCCCCTGTTTTTTTATCATTATTGTAATTTCCGGAATATGTAAAGTTTTTTGTTTCTTCTAGCCATCCCTTTTGTTTTTGAGTGAGGTTTAAAGTGTCGTAATAATTACTTGAATCGGATTCTATTTCGTAGTTATCAATATTAAAAGCGAGTTCGAGTTTGTTTGTATTAAGTGAAAAGAAACCTTCTATTGATGTATTGATAGTGTTAGATTCTTCATAGTACCAAAGATTTTTATTAACACGTTGAATTGAGATTACTAAGCCTGTACCTTCTGGAGAAAACACTACAAAGGACAAGTACCAGTCATTTTCATTACCAAATTTTTGAAAAGTCATTGGTTCAAGGTATAGATTTGGACCAACTTGTAAATAAAACATTTCCTTTTTTTTTGAAAACCGAATATTATTAATATTACATGAATCAATTTGAGAATTAAATTTATCTGCTCCTTTATAATTTTGAGAGAATGATAAAAAGGTTGAAAGGTAAAAAATAATTGTGAGTACATTTTTCATGTTACATATAATGAGTAAGAATATAAAAGTAACAAAAAACGAGCAACTTAAAAAGTTGCTCGTTTTTAAAATTCGTAATTAATAATTATTCAATTCGTAATTGTTTAAAAGCCTTATCAATGGCTTTACAAGTCAATTCAAATTCTTTTTCGCCATGTTTTGATGATACAAACCATGCTTCAAATGGGCTAGGTGCAATGTAGATTCCACTATCCATTAAACTCCAGAAAAATTTATTGAACATTTCTCTATTTGCAGCTTTAGCTTCTTCAAAGTTAGTAACAGGTTTATTTGTAAAGAAAGGTGTAATCATTGATCCAAACGTATTAACAACTAAAGGTAATCCATGTTTTTGAGCCGATTCTCTCATGAAATTGGCTAATTTATTGATGTAAGTACTGGTTTTAGTATACACTTCATCATTTTGAAGTTGTTTTAACATGCTTATACCTGCAGTCATAGCAATTGGATTTCCAGACAAAGTTCCTGCCTGGTACATTTCACCTAAAGGTGCCACCATTTGCATAATTTCTTCTCGGGCACCATAAGCACCAACTGGAAATCCACCACCAATCACTTTACCTAAACAAGTTATGTCGGCTTCAACTCCAAATGCTTTTTGAGCACCACCAAAACTATCTCTGAAACCTGTCATGACCTCATCAATCACTAATAATATTCCATTTTCAGTTGCCAGTTGTTTTAACTTTTTTAGAAAACCATTTTGGGGTAAAACGCATCCCATATTTCCGGCTACTGGTTCTAAAATTATTGCTGCTATATCATGATGAGTAGTTATTTGTGCTTTTACACTTTCAATGTCATTATAATTTGCAATTAAAGTATTGGCTACCGTATCTTTTGGAACCCCTTTACTCCCAGGTAAACTTCCAGTTACAAGTCCAGACCCTGCAGCAACCAATAACATATCGGCATGACCATGATAGCAACCAGCAAATTTAATGATTTGATTTTTTCCTGTATAAGCTCGTGCTAAACGAATGGCTGACATCACAGCTTCAGTTCCTGAATTTACCATTCTCACTTTATCCATATTTGGAAAAGCAGAACAAATTAAATTCGCCAATTCTATTTCTTTCTCAGTTGAAGCACCAAAACTAAAACTGTTTTCTAAAGCTACTTTAACGTCATTTTTAACTTTTTCATTGGCATGTCCTAACAGCATTGGACCGTAAGATAAAACGTAATCTACGTATTCGTTTCCATCAACATCTGTTAAATAAGCATCCTTACCTTTTTCAATAAAAATTGGGTTACCACCAACTGAATTAAAAGCACGTACGGGTGAATTTACAGCACCAACCATGTGTTTATTTCCTTTGACAAATAGTTCTTTTGATTTTTTGTATCTCATAAATAAATGCTAGAATCTAGACCGTTAATGTTTTTTAGACTTCTAGACTTTTTAATATTATTTTTCTGTCAGTTCGAGTGATTATTAAAAGTTGATTGAGGCGCAATATGAATGCTCGAAATTAACTTTTAGGAATTGTATCGAGAACAGTTTATTTCATAATCAGTTTTGCCACATCCTTTGCAAAATAACTTGCAATGATATCAGCTCCCGCTCTTTTAATGCACATAATACTTTCCATCATGGCATCTTCTTCATTTAGCCAACCTTTTTCTGATGCTGCTTTTATCATAGCATACTCTCCACTTACTTGATAAACTGCGATTGGTAAATCGGTTGTTTGTTTTGCTAATGAGACAATATCCAAATAAGGCATACCAGGTTTAACCATAATTAAATCGGCACCTTCATTAGAATCATCAATAATTTCTTTTACTGCTTCTGTTGAATTTGCTGGATCCATTTGGTAGGTTTTTTTATCTCCAAATTCAGGAGCAGAATCTAACGCATCTCTAAATGGGCCATAAAATGCAGACGCATATTTAGCTGAATAACTCATGATTCCTGTATTGGGAAAATTAGCTTCTTCTAAGGCCTCTCTTATTGCTCCAATACGTCCATCCATCATATCTGATGGTGCTACAAAATCAGCACCAGCTTCAGCATGCATAACAGATACTTTAGCTAAAACCTTAACTGTAGCATCATTCACAATTTCTCCTTCTTCAACAATGCCATCATGTCCGAAAGAAGAATATGGATCCATTGCTACATCTGTAAAAACTTGCATTTCAGGACAAGCTTCTTTTACTGCTTTTATTGAACGTGGCATTAAGCCATTAGGGTTAATAGCTTCAGTTCCTTTATTGTCTTTTAAATTATCAGGCACTTTTACAAATAGTAAAACTGATTTTAAACCTAAAGACCATAATTCTTTCACTTCCTTCTCAATATTATCTAAACTCATTCGGTAGTAATTAGGCATAGAAGGGATTTCTTCTTTTATACCTGAACTTTCAACAATAAATAGAGGTACTAAAAAATCACTTGCTGAAATCTGATTTTCTTGAACCATAGCTCTAATAGCTGGATTCTGTCTTAATCTTCTGTGTCTGATATTCATAGCTGAGTACGAATTATGGTATTAAAATTAATTATTTTTTGTATTCCTTTACTGCGTCAACAAATGCTTTAGCATGATCAACAGGGATATTTGGTAAAATTCCATGTCCTAGGTTAGCAATGTATTTATCTTTCCCAAATTCATCAATCATTTGCTTTACCATTTTTTTAATATCAGGTATAGGAGATAGTAATCTAACCGGATCAAAATTACCTTGTAATGTTACTTTGTTTTGTGTTAATGTTCTAGCTAATTTTGGTTTTACGGTCCAATCTACACCTAAGGCATGAGTACCAGAACCCGCCATAGTGTCAAGCGCAAACCATGTCCCTTTTCCAAAGGTAATCACTTTGGTTTCGTTTTTTAAAGCATTAATAATTTGCTGTATGTACTGAAATGAAAATGTTTGGTAATCATCAGGCGATAATAAGCCCCCCCAACTGTCAAAAATTTGAACAGCATCAACGCCATATTCAACTTTCTTTTTTAAATAAGCAATAGTTGTGTCTGTAATTTTTTGCAACAATAAATGAGCAGCTTTGGGTTGTGTGAAACAAAATGCTTTGGCTTTGTCAAAAGTTTTACTCCCCTGACCTTGTACCATGTAACATAAAATTGTCCAAGGCGCACCTGCAAAACCAATTAATGGAACTTTATCATTTAACATTTGTTTGGTTAATTTTATGGCATCAAAAACATATTGTAAGGTTTCTTCAACGTCTGGTACAGTTACATTTGCCACGTCAGCCATTGATTGAATTGGCTTATCAATCCACGGTCCCACATTTGGTTTCATCTCAACATGCACTCCCATAGCTTGTGGAATCACTAAAATATCTGAAAATAGTATCGCAGCATCAACGCCTATTTGATCTACTGGCATTACAGTAATTTCTGCAGCTAATTCGGGTGTTTGACATCTTGTAAAAAAGTCATATTTGGCTTTTAATTTCATAAAATCAGGTAAATACCTACCCGCTTGACGCATCATCCATACTGGAGGTCGTTCAACTGTATCTCCATCTAATGCTTTTAAAAATAAATGTTTTTCTTTCATACGTAATATTGATTTACAAGTCCAATTACGGACTCAAAGGTTTGATTTTTTGATATATGGACGTTTTTACTATATTTTAAAGCTTCTGATGCAGTTGTTTGCCCAATGCAAAATAATTGTTCGTTTTTTATGGTGTTCTTTAATATAAAGCTATGAATAGCTGAAGGACTAAAGAATAAAATACCATCTAATTCGTTAGTAAAAATAAGGGGGGTAAAAATTGTGTCATAAATTGATATATCCGTGAAATTGATACATAGGTTTTTGAGTAAACTTTTCAATTCGTCACGCTTAATTACCCCCCCAATGAGAGTAAAAGATTCGTTGATGTAATTTTGTTCGATTATTGTTCCTAATTCTTTTGATGATAATGCTGAAGTCACTAGATTAAATCCTTTTGATTTAATTATTCTTGCAGTTTTGTCTCCAACACAGTAAAAATTAATAGTTTTTAAATGAGATTCTGAAATTGAATCAAACAATATTTTTAAAGTATTTTTTGAGGATATCACCCAATTTTTTGATGCATCAAAGAGTGCTGTTTTGTCAAAGTCAATTGGCTTAATATCAATAAAATTATTAGAAATAAAATTAATTCTTGTAGTATTTATTTTTTGAATTAAGGAACTATTTAATACTCTAGTTGATAGTATGTTGACTTTTTTTATCATTTATAATTTAGATAAGTCAAGTTTTATTTTTCGAACTAAATCTCCATATAAGTAAATTGTTTCGTCAGCACAGTGAGCTCCAAAACCATCAACTTTTTCTAGAGGAATTTCTCTTTTAATCAGTTGTTTGTTTTTTCCATCAATTGAAATAATAAGTCCTTTAAAATATAGTTTATTTTCGTTTATTGTAGCAATTGCTCCTATAGGAGAAGAACATCCAGCTTGAATTCCATTCATAAAATCTCGCTCGACTGAAGTTGTAATTTCAGAGTCAATATCGTTTAAAAAAGGTCTAATTTCATCAATGTATGCATCATCAATTCTTGAAGCAACAACAATTGCACCTTGAGCCGGAGCTGGAATCATCCAGTCTAAATTGATGTAGTTTTCGCCTAATAAATTGATACGTTTTAAACCTGCTTTGGCAAATATAGCACCAAACCAGTGTTCGTTTTCATTTATTTTTTTTAAACGGGTATTCACATTACCCCTTAAACCTTCAACATGGTGGTGAGGGTATTTATTTAACCACTGTGCTTTTCGCCTGATACTACCTGTTCCAACTGTGAGCGTATCATCAAAATTTATGATATCACCTTTATATTTCAATATATCAGTGGCTACTTCTCTTTTTAAAACGGCTAAATTTTTAATATTTTCAGGTAAGTTTGTAGGCACATCTTTTAATGAATGAACAGCAATGTCAATTTTATTGTTGAGTAAAGCTATATCTAATGTTTTTGTAAAAACGCCTGAAAATCCAACTTTGTATATTGGTTGGATTAAATTAATATCTCCTTCAGAGTCAATAGTAATTATTTCGGTTTTATATCCATTTCTCATCAAAATAGACGACACTAAATTAGCTTGATACACGGCTAATTCACTACTTCTTGTTCCTATTTTTATTGTCTTAGTCATTTAATTTGAACATTTGTTTAATCAAATTCATTTGTGCCAACCTTACAGATTCGTCAGTTTCTTTCTTTAAATGTGTCACTAAATTTCCTGTTATTTTTTGTATGATTCTATCAGAAATAGCATGTAAATGTTCTTCATTTGGGTTTTCTAGCTTTTTTTTATGGTATTCGACTTCAACCGATTTAAGTTCCACCATTTTGTTTTTAAATGATTTTGTTAAATCGGAAAAAACTTGATGTGACGCCCATTCTTCAAAGTCAAACAATTGAGATTTTATTATTTTTTCAGCTTTGGGAATTTCATTCTTTCTATTGACTAATGTTTTATTAATCGTTTTTGATAATTCATCTAAACCTAAAGTTGTGACTTGATTAAAATCTTTAACATTTGTATCAACGTTTGTAGGAATTGAAAGGTCAAACATTGTAATTTTTTTATTTGAATCTAAATTGGTTTTTGAGATTGTAGGAATGGGTGAGTTTGTTGATACAATTAAAATATCACATTTATCTATTGCATGATTTAATGCAGAGTGTTCGTATTCTTTGATGACATATTTATCAGCAATTTGTTTGGATTTAGTTTCTGTTCGGTTAATGACTGCCAAATTTTTAGCCGGCAAATGTTTATATAAGTTTTCAATTGTAAGCTTACCAATTTCACCTAAACCATATAATAAAATTTTCTTTTCTGTATAATTTTCAATGTGATGTTTAATATAATCTACCGTCACATAAGAAACAGAGGTAGTTCCATTACTTATTTTTGTTTGAGAGCGAACGGCTTTACTTGTTTGAAAAGCTGTGTTTACTAAACGTTCTAAATAGCCATTTATGGTTCCCAAGTTTTTAGCAAAGGCAAATGCCGATTTTAATTGACTTATAATTTCGAAATCACCTAAAATTTGACTTTCTAAACCAGAAGCAACTCTAAACAAATGAGATTTTGCTTCTTCTCCTTCTAAAATGTACAAATAGTCTTTAAGTTCGTCAATCGTAGTGTTAGTAACTTGATTCCATTTAAAATATATATCTTCAAGATCATCTGCCAATGCATAAATTTCTGTCCGATTACAAGTAGAAATAATAAATCCAAATGCGTGTTCTGAGTGTGCAGACGATAAAATATCGGTTTGTTGTTGTTCAGACAGACTAAATTTACCACGAATGTGTTCGTTTGCTTTTTTGTAACTTAACCCAACTACAACAAATTTTGACATTTAATTTAATTTAATACCACAAAGTTAGGGTGCATTATTCAGTCTTTCGTCATTGATTTGTCAAAGGTTTGTCACAGTTATGTCATGAGGTGTTTTTATGTGATAATTTACACCTTAAACTCAAAACTTTGCTCTACATTTGTTTTGAAAAAATGAAAAATGAAAGGTGTTTTAATTGTTAATTTGGGTACGCCAAAAAGTCCTTCTAAAAAAGATGTAAAAACTTATTTAGATGAATTTTTAATGGATAAATATGTGATCGATATGCCATATTTAAGTCGCGCGCTTTTGGTTAAGGGTATTATTTTAAATACACGTCCTAAAAAGTCGGCTGAAGCCTATCAAAAAATATGGAATAAAAAAGGATCCCCATTATTATATCATTCTGTTGACCTAGTTGATAAAGTTAAAAAAATGGTAGATGTCCCTGTCGTTTTAGGAATGAGATATGGAAATCCATCTATAAAAGAAGGTTTAATGGAGCTTCATCAATTAGGGTGTACTGATATTTTTGTCATGCCAATGTATCCTCAATATGCTATGTCTAGTACAAAAACTGTTGTAGAAAAAGTAAAGAGAGAAGCTTTTAAAATTAATTCTGCTATTAAATTAGATTTTTTTGAACCTTTTTATAATAACATTGACTTTATTACGCTTCTATCTGGAAAAATAAAAAATGAGATGGAACAATCAGGTGCAGATTTTGTGTTATTTTCATATCATAGCTTACCTATAAATCATTTGGAATTAACAGGTTGCGACAGTCAGAAATGTACGAATTGCAGTGAAAAATTAGAAAATTTAGATGATAAACCACAAAGTTTATGTTATAAGTATCATTGTTTAAAAACTACAAAAGGTGTAGTAGATTATTTAGGGTTAAAACCAGATCAATATGATATTTCTTACCAGTCAAAATTGGGAAAAAAAGAATGGTTAACCCCCAGAACAATTCATAAATTAGTAGATTTACCAAAATCAGGGATTAAAAAGTTAATTGTTACAACACCTTCATTTGTATCAGACTGCCTAGAAACTGTTGAAGAAATAGGGATAGAAGGAAAGAAAAACTTTCTAAAGAATGGAGGAGAAGTTTATCAACGGGTATCTTGCTTAAATTCTGATGATAAATGGGCACAAACCGTTGCTGATTGGATTAAAAATAGATAAGATGGGAATGGATTATTACGCAACAATAAAAGCCTTGCATATTATTTTTGTAGTGACGTGGTTTGCTGGACTGTTCTACGTTGTACGATTGTTTATTTACCATTCCGAAACAAAAGAAAAATCTTCTCCAGAAAAAGAAATTTTACAAAAACAATATCAGTTAATGACCAGACGGTTATGGACAATTATTGCATGGCCTTCTGCGATTTTAACGTTAGTGTTAGCCTCTTTATTATTGATGTCACCAATAGGAAATGCCTATTTAAAACAACCTTGGATGCACATCAAACTAACATTTGTATTTTTATTGTATGTGTATCACTTTTTATCGCATATCGTTTATAAGCAACTCCAAAAAAATGAGATTAAATACACTTCAAGTCAACTTAGAATTTGGAATGAAGTAGCGACCATTATTTTGTTTTCTGTTGTATTTTTAGTCGTACTCAAAACAACATTAGGTTGGGTATTTGGCGTTGCCGGAATTTTAGGGCTCATGATATTTTTAATGCTGGGTATAAAACTTTACAAATCGATTAGAGATAAGGGAGAGTAGTTTTTTGATTGAAAGGTCATATCTTGAAAGTAACTTTGGAATGTGCATTAACTCAATTGAATAAATTAATAGGAGAGTTTTTCTGTTCGAATAAAAATGATTAAATTTAGTGTCACTAAAATTAAAAATCCTTTATGTACACAATAAATTCAGAGTCAGATTACCAAAAAGCTTACAAAGCCTCAATAGAGAATCCAGAACAATTTTGGGCAAATATTGCTAAAGAAAATTTTGTATGGCATAAAAAATGGAACACTGTTATAGAAGGTACTTTAGAAGGAGGGAATGTAAAATGGTTTGACGGTGCGCAGTTAAATATTACTGAAAATTGTATTGATAGGCATTTAGAATCAAGAGGTAAGAAAACGGCTATACTTTGGGAACCTAATAATCCTAATGAACCAGCGCAACACATTTCTTACAAAGAATTGCATATACGAGTTAATAAGATGGCAAATGTGTTAAAACAAAAAGGAATAAAAAAAGGCGATAGAGTGTGTTTGTATTTACCTATGATACCAGAATTGGCTATTTCTGTTTTAGCATGTGCGCGAATTGGAGCGATTCACTCAGTTGTATTTGCCGGATTTTCATCAACAGCTTTAGCCAGTAGAATTAATGACTGTGAATCTAAATTAATCATTACTTCAGATGGTGCAAATAGAGGAAACAAAACTTTAGATTTAAAATCGATTGTAGATGAGGCGATTGAAAAATGTGATAATTCACAAACTGTTTTAGTGGTTAACAGAACCAATTCTGAATGTAAAATGATTGAAGGCAGAGATTTTTGGTTGACCAATTTATTAGAAGAATCTTCAAGTGATTGTCAAGCTGAAGTGATGGAAGCAGAAGATCCGTTATTTATTTTATACACGTCAGGGTCAACCGGTCAGCCTAAAGGAATGGTACATACTACGGCTGGTTATATGGTGTATTCGGCTTATTCGTTCAAAAATGTATTTCAATATACTGAAAATGACGTGTATTGGTGCACTGCCGATATTGGTTGGATTACAGGTCATTCATATATTGTTTACGGTCCACTATTAAATGGGGCAACAACGGTTATGTTTGAAGGCGTTCCATCTTTTCCGGATTATAGCAGATTTTGGAAAATTGTAGAAAAACATAAAATTAATCAATTTTACACAGCACCAACAGCTATAAGAGTATTGGCGAAAGAGGGAGAATCATTTGTGAATCAATGTGATTTATCCTCTTTAAAAATTATAGGATCGGTAGGAGAGCCTATAAATGAAGAGGCTTGGCATTGGTACAATGACAATGTTGGAAAAAATAATTGTCCAATTGTTGATACGTGGTGGCAAACCGAAACAGGTGGTATAATGATTTCACCTTTGCCAAATAGTAATAGTATTAAACCAACTTTTGCTACTCAACCTTTACCCGGTATTCTACCAGTGTTAATGGATAATAATGGAAATGAATTAACTGATAACCCAACTGAAGGGAAATTATGTATAAAGTATCCTTGGCCATCTATGGCAAGAACCATTTGGGGAAACCATAAACGCTATTTGGAAACATATTTTTCGACTGTAAAAGGTATGTATTTTACAGGAGATGGCGCATTAAGAGATAAAGATGGAGACTTTAGAATTACTGGTCGAATAGATGATGTGGTTATTGTATCAGGTCATAATTTAGGCACTGCACCAATTGAAGATGTAATTGACGAGCATAAAATTGTAGTAGAATCTGCAATAGTTGGATTTCCACATGACATTAAAGGAAATGCACTTTATGCATACGTTATTTTAAAAGCTAAGGTTGACGATTTAGATGGATTAAGAAAAGAAATTAATCAATTAGTAGCAAAAGAAATTGGAGCAATTACAAAGTTAGATAAAATTCAATTTGTTGATGGCTTACCCAAAACAAGGTCAGGAAAAATTATGCGTAGAATTTTAAGAAAAATTGCCTGCAACGAAATGGATAATTTAGGAGAGATTTCTACTTTATTGAATCCAGAAGTTGTTGACAGTGTTATAAAAGGACGAATTTAGGCAAAAAAAAATCATATTTCAGATAAACCAAAATGGGATTAAATAGGTATAATAAATCAATTTAACTTGTTTTAGTTGCAACAATGTTAGTCGTTTGATTACCATCTACTTGTTTAACTTTTAAGCTTGATCGAGTTAATTCTACAATAGTCATTGTTGATGTCGTTGAATCTGCTTTTATTTCTAAAGTAGTACCATCATCAATTACTCTATACAAATCATTTTCAGTTGTTGATGACGTAAACCCAAAAGCGTTAGTAATTGTCGTTGTGGTAATATTACAATATTCATCTTTTTTTAATTTACAACCATCAAAAACAAAAGTAACATCAACAAATCCAATTAAGTCAACCGTTGTACCTGTAGAATCTGTTGTTGCAAAACTTGTTGCTTTCCATGTTCCATCTAATTTTCTCACTGCTGACTGATTTTTGTTACATGCAACAGCTACTATTACTATTATTGCAACTAATAATACTTTTTTCATAACGTTTTTTTATTTAATCACAAATATACGCAATAATCAATTTATAAATAATTATTTAACTTATTTTAATTCATCTCATATAAAGGTTAATTGTTAAGTATTACAAACTTATAATTAACTATATTATGTCGGTCTGAATTGATTTTTACAATATAAATTCCAGAAGGAAGACTTGATAAGTTAATTTGTGAAGCTGTTTGATTAGGATTTAAAGATTGGCTATAAACTACTTGACCAAAAGTGTTAACTATTAACATTTCACAATTTTCAAATAAACCAAAATTTCCGCTTATTGTAAAAATTCCATTATTCGGGTTAGGGTAAATATTTAGGTTTAATTTTTTGTTTTCACCAATACCTACAATTTTATAAGGGTATTCATTTGATAAACTCGTACATCCACCGCTAAATGTAACCTCACAAGTATAATAACCCGGTGTGTTAGGTGTAAAAGTTGAAGCATTTGCGCCTGGAATTAATATGCCATCTATATACCATTGAAAAGCTGTTCCTAAAGGAGAAACACTTAAAATTCCATTATTGTATGTAATTAAAACATCAGGAGATGAATTGACGACTATACTAATCGTATTTGAGGGACATGAATTTGAAAATCCAGCTAAAAATGTACTGTGATTTTCACCAATTCCAATGTCGGTTGTACCTATCAAACTAGAAATATAAACAGGAGTAGATTGTACTATATTGTTTCCATTTCCCAATTGACCACTACTGTTACTACCCCAACTCCATATTGAATTGTCATTTTTAATCACAATATTATGATTGAAGTTCGTGTAAATTGATTTAACAGCATCTAAGTTTGAGACAATTATTGGTGAAATCGAATTTGTAAAATTTCCATTTCCAAGTTGACCATTAATATTATTTCCCCAACTATAAAGCACATCTGAATTGGTTAATGCAATCGAATGGCTTATACCACCATCTACTTGTTTTATATTATTTAATCCATGAAGTTGAGGTGAATTTAAAAATTGAACACCACTTATCCCCAATTGTCCTTCAGCATTATTTCCCCAAACATATAAGTTCCCTACACTGTCAATAGCCATTGAATGATTAGCACCACATTGAATAGATGCAATGCCAGATAAATTGGGAATTAATTGGGGTGTGTTTTGATTGACAAAACTTCCAATTCCTAACTGTCCAAATTGATTGTCTCCCCAACTCATTACCGTACCGTCATTTAACAAGGCTAAACTGTGATTTTGTCCTCCTACAACATTTACTACATTCGTTAAACCCGCAACTATAAATGGGAAATTTGTGGTTGAATTATTGCCTTGCCCCAATTGCCCAAAGTCATTTTTACCCCAACTCATTACCTCTCCTGTTGTTAAAACAGTTAACGAAAATTGGTGACCGGCTGAAATTGAAGTTGCATTTGAAATGTTTGTTGTATAGGGAATAATTTGAGATGTAAATGTACCATCTCCAATTTGTCCGTAGTCATTTTTACCCCAAGCATAAACAATTCCGTTTGCATCTAAAGCTAAGTTATGGTTTTGACCAGATTCAATATTGACAATGTTTTGCAAATTTTTAGTGTCCACTTTATAATTATCACTAATCGTTGTACTATCTCCAAATTGACCATAAGCATTGTTTCCTAAAGCTAATACATTCCCATTTCCACCTAATGAAATCTCTGTGAAATAATCACCAGTCTGATAGGCTACATAGCTCGTGTCAATTGCATTAAAAATGGCATTTGAATTATAAAACCATTGGTTCCATGTTGGAGAAGAACTCACTAAAACTGTTGAATCTTCCTCACAAATAGTGATTGAATTTAAAGATGTAATTACCGGAATGTTCATAACGGTTATAATGTGAGATGTTTGTGCGAGTTGGGTACAGCCAGTTGTAGTCGAAAAACCGTTGACAGTAATAGTTTGTCCATTTGTGATTGCAGATGATGTGAAAGTAGCATTTGTTGAAGGGCCTTGAGCGGAAACTCCATCTATAAAAAATTCATAAGAATCAGCTCCTGATGAAGTGTAAGAAATTGGATCGCCACTACAAATTAAATTATTGCCAGAAGATGTTAAGGTTAAAGGTAAAGTATTAACTGTAAAAATAAAACTTTGAGGTGCGTTTGTAGGGCATTCTCCGTTATAACCAACTACCCAAACACTATCCAATTCGTTAAGAGTTGTCGATATTAAAGAGTTTGATGATGAAATACCTCCTTGAGAAATAGAATTAATAAAAAACTCATAATTAGAAGCACCATTTGATGTGAAAACAACAGATTCTCCGTAACAAATGGTATTGTCAGCATCAGAAGAAGTTAATGATGTTGTGGGGTAAGTAATTACATTAACTGGGATTTGATTTGATAGAGTACCGCATCCATTATTGATTCCATTTACTGTAATGATATCATTGTTGGCTAAACTTGTTGAATATAAAGTGTCTGAGTTAGAAGGACCTTGAACAGAAATACCATTGACAAAAAATTCATAATCAAAAGCACCCAAACCAACAAAAATTATCGAATCTCCAATACAAACTGTAGTGTCATTATCGGTAGTGATTAATGAGGTAATTGGATATAAATAAACTGTAAATGGAATAGGGTTAGCATCAGAATAACAGCCGTTCTGTTCGCCTGTAACACTAATTATTTGACCATTTTGAATGCTGTCAGTTGAATAGTTAGCCCCGTTAAATGCTATTTGACCATCTACATTATAAATATAAGTACTGGCACCACTAGCATTAAATGTGACTATGTCATTTATACATATCACACTATCAATATCAGAAGAAACCATTGTTACAGTTGGGTTTGGGGTAACGCTAAATGTAAAAACATTAGTTGATGTAGAAAAACAACCGTTTACACTATATCCTTGTAAACTGACGACATCATTATTTAACAGTGTAGTGGTGTAATTGTTTTGTGTGCTAGGTGAAGCAGTCGGTACACCATTAATAATAAGTTGATATGTACTTGCACCTGTTCCTGAGATAGTGACTAAATCTCCATCACAAATTGTCGTGTCACTGTCAGAAATAGTAGTTGAAATAATGGGATTTGGATTGACAATTAAATTGATAGAATTGCCATTTGAAAAGCAATTATTTGATTCGCCGACAACCTCAATTAATGTATTTACTGAAAACGTAGAGTTAGTGAAAAATGAAGTTGTAGATGGAGGGGCTAAAGAAACGCCATCAATAAAAAACTCATAATTTGTTGCGCCCGTTGCTGTAAAAGTAATAGCTGTTCCTTCACAAATAATATTGTCAATATCGTCACTACTTAATAAAACTAAAGGAATTGGATTGACTACAAAAGTAAATGAGTTACTGACGTCAAAACATCCATTTGTATAGCCATTAACTGAAACAACTTGCCCATTTGTTAAAGATGTCAAATAAAGTGAATCTTGTGTAGAGACACCTTGAGAAACACCATCAATCAAAAATTCATAAGTTGTGGCGCCACTTGCTATAAAAAGAACAGAATCGCCATTGCAAATCACATTATCCACATCAGAACTTGTTAAGGTTACAACGGGAATTGGTTTTACTAAAACTGCTAAAGTATCATTGGCAAAATAGGTGCATCCATTTTTTGTAGCAGATAACGATATTTGTTGTGTTCCGGCTGATAGACCTGTTAATGTGAAACTACCATTTGTATTGGAATTTTGAAGTGTATTATTTACATAAATATCATAGTTAATTGTTCCTGTTCCTGCTACACCTGTAAAGTCAATTGATTCTCCTTCACAAATAGTTAGGTCACCATCAGAACTAAACAAATTAACGTTAAAACTTGGTTTTACAGTAAATGTAAAAAGATTTGTAGATGTATTGAAACACCCATTTTGCTCACCAATTAATCCAACTGATTGCCCATTATTTAAACTGTCTGTATTGTAAATAGATGTTGCCGAAAGTGGACTTATTGGAAAACCATCAAGTAAAAATTGATAGGTTGAGGCACCACTAGCTGTAAAAGTTACATTTTCATATTGGCAAATTACCGTATCAGCATCAGTTGATGTTAGCATAGGAATAGGGAGTGGGTTAACAGTAAATGTTTGAACGGTAGATGTGTCAAAACAATTATTGGTTGAACCTACGACATAAACATTTTGTCCATTAGTAATTGAAGGGCTAGAATAAGTCGGTAAACCAGAAGGGCCTTGAACAGTAATTCCTCCAACCCAAAATTCATAAGTTGTCGCTCCATTTGCTGTAAAATCAACTAAATCACTCTCACAAATAGTTGTTGAACCTGTAGCGTTTGTTAAAGTTACATTTGGAATAGGATTGACTAAAAAAGTATAACTGTCAGTAGATAATGAACTACATCCTAAATATGTTCCTATTATAGTTACAACGTCATTATTATTTAAAGTTGTACTTGTAAATGTTGCTATGGTTGTAGGTCCTTGAACAGAATTTCCATTGACGAAAAACTCATAATTAGTTGCGTTTGAGCCTGTAAATGTGACTATATCTCCATCACAAATCACATTGTCAGCATCCGAATTAGCCATGAAAGGAGTAGGGTTAGGATTAACCGTCATTGTATAATTTACATTTCCATTTTTTTCACAATTTGGAATGGTGTCTTTACCTACGACCGATACTGTTTGTCCATTTATTAAGGAAGATGTAGTAAAAGAATTAGATGTTGTATATAAAGTTTGAGCTATGCCGTCAATGAAAAATTGATACTCATCAGCTCCACTAGCAGTGTAAGTAATACTATCACCATCACAAATTACATTGTCACCATCAGATGAAGTTAAAGTTACATTTGGGAGTGGTGTAACAGTATAAATGTAATAATTAGGACTGATAGTTGTACATCCATTTAAAGTGACAGTAAGTGCTATACTGTCGTTGTTAGCCAAAGTCGTTGATGTAAATGTTTGTCCAGTTGAATTTTGAACCGAAACACCATTGATATAAAAATTATATAAATCGGCACTTGGAGAACTCAATGCATTAAAGTTTACGGTATAAGTGTCACAAATTGAAGTGTCTAATTCTGAGGTGAATAATTGTCCTTGCGGATTGTTTATTCTAACAGAATCTAAGTAAGTGTTTTCACACAAATTAGAGTAAATTGTGGTAAGGTTCACATAAAATTCATTGGCACTGCTGTAAACATGAGTTGGATTAGTTGAATTATCTGTAGTTCCATCTCCAAAATCCCATTCGTAAGTCAAATTAGTCAGTCCCCCCGTAAATGAATTTGATGTATTTGTAAATGTTGTAGCATTTCCTAAACATTGATCATAAGTAGTTGTAAATGAAGGTGTAGAATGAGGGGCTGGACTAAAAGTTGTTCCCGTGTTATTTCCATTATCAGTACTGAAAAATGCCGTTAAATTTGAAGATGCGACATTTAAGTCGCTAACCGAAATACATTCGGCAGAATCTAAAACAGCTAAGTTAAATGTAACACCTGAACCAGTAATTTGAGATTGGATAAAAATACTATCAACACACGTTCCTTTAGCTATGAAATTCCCATTTATTGTGTGTGAACTTCCGTTTTGAATCCGAATTAAAAGTCCTTTTACAAAGGTTAAATCATTATAACTATTTGAATTGAAAAGATTAGTTACCGAATTGGGTAAAGTATTTTCAAATATGACATTATTAAAAATTAATCCATTCCCATAAAAATTTGAGTTTTGGAGTGTATTGATGGCTGATATAGTTGAAGTTCCTGCATTCAAATTGGTTAATGATGTAAAATCTAAGTTTTGATACACTTCTATGTATGAATTATTTAGTAAAATTTCTCTTGTGCCACTGCCAGTCGATAAAAAATCTCCAGTTGTTATAGAGTCGCTATTGGTATTAAAAGTTCCAATTGAGATTTCTATTTGATTTAAGGTGTCTAAAAATAAGGCTCCATTTAAGTGTAAAGTATCGGTTAAATTTTGAGATTTTAACAATAAATTGGCATTTATTGGGCGACTAAATGTGTTAAAATCACAATTGTTTCCATTAGGAACAAATCTAATTTGAGCCGTAGGGTTTGAGTTTTCTACAATTAATGACGGATTAAAAAGAATTGAATCTCGGCAATGTAAGTTTTTTATAAGATGTAATTTCGGATTAAAACTTCCCGACCCTGTCCAATCCATTTTAGCAAAATAGCCATCAATATTTACAACTATACTGTCGCCACTAATGGCAAAAGATGATGCATTAAAATAAACAGTGTCGTTTATTGTAGGTAAACAAGTTTTAGGCAGATTTAATGCATCTACCCAATGGGTTAAATCATTCCAATTTCCAGAACCACCTATCCAATAAAAGCCTGTTCCACTTGCAATACTAGTGGTGTCCCAACCGGTTGTGTTAAACAATGTAATTGAATTTTGAGCCAAATTATATTTTGGTCCTAAATTATTTGCAGTTACATTAAGTAAATTAGTAGATGTAATAATTAATGTGTCGTATCCAGTTTTATTTATGT
>Ga0316209_1001267_pt1 | contig 28267 bp, 36 predicted proteins | sample 6monopyrite_MG_FD_204945 | JGI IMG/M metagenome (GOLD analysis project Ga0316209, IMG submission 204945) | Microbial mat bacterial communities from mineral coupon in-situ incubated in ocean water Damariscotta River, Maine, United States -... | ecosystem: Environmental > Aquatic > Marine >...
GCCATATCTATGGGTTGAAATTTTAAATTTCATCGCTATTATCTGGCGCCATGAAACACAAACTTTTTAAACATATTGTGGCCGTGGCAATTATCATAGTTGTGGCATTAACCAGCCTGTCGCCCGCCCCGGCATTTGCGGGACTGGCGGAAGCCAAAGCCGCCTATGACGCCAAAGATTACAAAACCGCTTTCAAAGAATACCTGCCCCTCGCCGAAGCCGGGAATGCGGAGGCGCAAAATAGATTAGGCAGGATGTATCTCTACGGCCAAGGTAGAATAAGTAATCTCGATAAAGCCGTTTATTGGTACACAAAAGCAGCTTCACAAGGGTTTGTTTATTCAATAGCAACATTGGGTTATTTAGTCGATACAGGCGATGGAGGAATGTTTTCTCCATCTACTGAAAAAGGGTCATGCCTATACCGAGCTGCTTCAATACGGGGTAATAGAGTTGCGCAGTGGAATTTATATCATAATTTAAGCAATAGTATTTTTACCATTACTGAAGCCCATGAATGGTTGAAGCGGTCATTTAAACAGGGATACCCTCCTGCCTTAGCAAGGAAAGGGGCCTTATTAATCGTCGATCCGTTGAATTTTGATAAAACCGAAGGATTAATGTATCTGGTGCTGGCACAAAAATATGGTGATGATCCAGAGGTCGATGAATATATTGAAGAAACCGTTGGCGATAGCCCGTCCCGTAAAAAACAACTTGAAAAAGCCAAAATTTTGGCCGCCAAATGGAAGTCGGTGAAAGAAATCCCTCCGGCTGGCTTGCCGCCTTTTGTTCTTGAAGATTGCCTGCCATGAAAAATTCATTCCTCTGAATCTCTCTTTTTCCTCTCCTTCAACTTGTCAAAGGCCATGCCAATAGCGGCGTCATAGGCTTTTTTGACGCCTTCGTCGCTCATGCCTTTAAAAACATCCGGAAACCGCATTTTAATTTCAGCCATAAAGAAAGGTTTATCACCATATAAATCTGTCAACATTTGCGGCGTGAATTTTCTATTGAACAGTTTCTTTTTAATCAAGACATTCGTCACCGTGGTCATATATTCAGAAATAATGGCGGTGCCGATGGCTTGTGGTGCGGTTTCGCCTTTTGCAATATTTTTAACAAAAATGCCATTTAACCTCTTGAAGGCAAAGCGGTTTTTTGATGTTCGAGAATGGTGTTTTTGACGGCATGAAATGCACGCGGAAAATGCAAGTCTTGGAGTGGTATGCTTCAAGGCAAGCCCACCTGAAAGCCAGAAATTTCAAAGGCTTTCAGAAAATACCAGCAGGTGTTCGATAAACAATTCAAACGGTTTCTTGAAACGCCCAATATTACGGCTCAAGCTCACCAAAAGGATAGCCCGCCATCCTTCCTCCATCCCAGCCGCTCACCCAGTTGTGGGCAAGGCGAGCGACAGCGGCTCCGAAAGGATGGCTACTCAGTCCCTGACACAAAATGAAACGTGATTGTTTTGCTCGTGGTTCAGAGACACTATCAAGTAAGGCAATTGACGGTAAATTCATCTGTTATCGCGTTCCGCAAGATGCGCGTTGTATTACAATGCCACCTTGGCAAGGGAGACGCTGCGCTCTCCCGTTGCATCCATCTGGCTTGCAGCAAGCTCCTTTTTAATAATATATGTAGTTTCATAAAATAAATAGATGGAGAATACTATGATGCCCGTTGTCCGAATTAGCGATGCTGCCTTCTCAAGCCTGAAAAACATCGCCACATGGTTGGATGTTGGCACCCCTGCTCAAACTATCGACAGACTAGTGCATAACGAAATGGAGCGCCTTGGTCTCGAACGCGACAGCGAAGAAGGGTCAGGATTTAAGGATGGAAAGGGGGATGATGTTCTGACATTCGAAAAGGCACCAAGTTTAACATTTACCCGAATCCTATCTACCACAATTGACCGCCAAAATCTAAATAAACCTAACTGGAAAAGGCTTTTGTTAGAAGTAATTCACAAAGTCCACGCGAAAGGAATAGAGGGGGAGCGTCTCGTGAGAGAATTACATGTGCCTGCCAAAACTGGTCGGTATGAAGGTAAAGGCTACAAATATTACACCACCTTAGAGATATCAGTTCAAGGACAATCTGCGTCAGATGCTTGGAGAGAAATCTATCGACTTGCCGAGAAGCATGGCATTCGAGTGGAGTTAGAATTCCAGTGGCGCAATGATGATAAGGCAGAACATCCTAACCGTATCGGACGGTTACAAGCTGGAGGTTGAAAATTACCTTTCAACCTTGATTGATAAATGTAATTTAGGGGACACCTTACTCAATTATCGAACCTTTGTGTCCAATCCGGCGGTGTGGCCAACGAAAGAACAGCGGGGGCGTGTAATACGTTTATGTTCCCGTTATTGCGTAATCTTCACAGTTCCGGAGATTTTGGTCCAGTCTATGCTGAACTGAATTTCTTTATTAACCTGTCATTAAGAAAAATTACATGAATTAAGCACCTTGAATAGATGGCGTTGTTTATTTTATACTAAAAATTGATTTGTGCGTAACTTTCACTAGGATTAATTACTGCTATGCCAACATCATTTTATAGTAAAGTCATCGCGTTAGAATACAAAATTTATATACCATCTCAATCCGTAAGATATATTACCTACATTGTGGCATTTTTATTATTTTTTATCCCTTTTCCTAGTCAGAAAGCGTGGGCAAATGATAATGTTAATGGAAGTTGGTTTTATGTTTATGAAAAAGGCAATTACCGTACAACCAGAGGCATGCTAATTTCAGATGATACATTAATTGAAACGACTGGGTTTGGCGATAAACGTTTAATCAAAAATCCTTTAATCAGCCAAGACTTTGTTTCTTGGCAACCCAACAAAATTCAAAAATTTGAATTTAATCCCCACACAAAGCTACTTATTGAAACGTCTCTGGGAATTATTGCCTATGGTCAAAAATTGCAATATGTATGAAAAGGACTTCTGACGCGACATCGTAAATTAGTAAATTAAGGAAGGTATGGTGTGATTTTCAATTAAGTTGGGCCATAGCTTATTTGTGAATATTTATACCAAGTATATGTTGTCTAATTGCGAAATAAAACTCATAACAACCAAACTATGCTTACGAAAAAATGCTATTGGTCCGAAAAGAATTATATTGTGCTTTCGAATAAATCAGTGGGAATAAAAATAAATTATGCCTGATATGATGAAAGCCGTTGTTATTCATAAACCCGGTGGTGCCGGTGTTTTGAAAATTGAAACGCGGCCAATTTCGGTTCCCGGTCCGGATCAGGTGCTGATTGAAGTTAAAGCTTTTGGTCTTAACCGTTCGGAATTATTCACACGCCAAGGGTTGTCGCCAAAATCTTCTGTATCATTTCCGCGTATCCTTGGCATCGAAGCGGTTGGTCTTGTCAAAAGTTGCCCTCGCGGTGCGTTCAACCAAGGCGATACCGTCGCCACAGCCATGGGCGGCATGGGCCGTCAATATGATGGCGGTTATGCGGAATATACCTGCGTTCCAACGGCCCAAGTTCAAAAAATAGAAACAACATTGCCGTGGCAGGTTTTAGGGGCGGCACCGGAAATGCTGCAAACGGCTTGGGGGGCGTTGTTCACATCGCTGCAATTTAAAAAAGGCGAAAGTTTGCTTATTCGCGGCGGCACAACATCTGTTGGTTTGGCGGCGGCTGCCATCGCTAAAAACCATGGAGCGATCGTTTTGGCAACGAGCAGAAAGCCTGAACGAGAAATATTGTTGCGGCAAAACGGCGCCGACCATGTTTTTATTGATGATGGAAAAATTGCCGGGAAAGTGAAGGAGGCTTTTCCAGATGGCATACATAAAGTTTTGGAACTTGTTGGCGCGACGACCTTGGTGGATAGTTTAAACTGTGCCCAAGCTAATGGTATTGTGTGTATGGCTGGGATGGTTGGTGATCAATGGATATTGAAAGAGTTCAGTCCCATGGGTGTTATTCCAAGCGCGGTTAACTTGACGACCTATTCGGGTGGCGTCGATGAATTTATGAATACGCCCTTGCAAAAACTTGTGCAGCAAATAAAAGCCGGAACATTGAAGTTACAGATCGGCGACGTGTTTAATATTGACCAGATTGTCGATGCCCACCATGCTATGGAAGACAACAGCGCGGGTGGGAAAATTGTTGTTTTAACTTAAGATCAAGTTTCATTCAGAATTGGACCCGATTTCCTCTACACGGACCTGTGCACTGTCAAAAGCAATATGGTCTGATAAAATCGCAGCAATGTCTAGGGGGTCTGAATAGGCCCATGCCATATAATCATCTTTATCTATATCTGTATTTTCGAGCGTAAAATAGTTGGCGTGGCCTTTAAGCGGGCAAAAAGTTGTTTTGTCTGCAATGGGTTTAAGTTCGACCAATACATCATTTTGCGGTACGTATAAAACCGGATCGTACATATCAAAACCGACTTCTAGCATCCTTAAAGCCCGTCTGGTTTGGGCCAAAATGACGTTGCCACGGCTGATTTTGATCAGATGATCAACGGGTTTTATTTTCATGTAATGCAGCGGTGCTTTTGGATTGTGGATGGTGCCTTTTACGCGGACAATTTCCGGATGCTGTATTTCTTCAGCTTGGTTCATGATAATGTTCCTTTAAAGAATTTAAAATAGTCAATCTTAGTTAGCTCTGCCAATCATATCAATTGGTGTTTTAGATAGAAGCCGTAATTTACTTTCAAAATTTTCTCGGTTTATATAGCTACCGACTATATGGCTATTCCCTTTAAACGCTTTGCGACCATGTAACAGTCTCCAGTTATCAAAAATAACCATTTCTCCTGGTCGCATGGGAATTGAGTATTGATTTGATGGATCATAAATTTTGCAGTCAAACAAAGATAATCCTGCGTAAATTTCTGACATTTCTGGTTCAGGGAGGTAAAACGGAGCTCTTTCATGGTTATTATAACTAACTTGAATAATGTTTCCTTTATTGCCAACCTTAAAAACGGGTTTCAATGCAGCAAGATAAGCACCGTAAAAGCTTCAAGCATTGGCCGTTTGATCGGGGCCGTGCGCCGATATCCCGGCGGCTCGGAGTGAGCCAGTATCTTACGAATGGTTTTGCGAGAAATTCCAAACTCACGCGCAGCCGCGCGCTGACTTAGTCCATTATGATGGCAGGCCAAGCGAACCTTCAAATAAGTATCCACGTTATACATCTCCCCGCCTCCAGACAAATATCAGGAGGCTAATCACTGGTAGACTTTTACTCTATCGTAATCACAAATCATGATCACTTCAGTGGGGGAGTATTGCGGTAATGTTTACATTTGGCTCAAATAAAATCCGCTTACGGTGATATGGCGCAAAGCATTATCGCCACCTGTGCCTGTCGGTCTTTTTCCGCTACATCGAACCCGTCAGCGCCGGAGCTGGACGAACCCGAGACGTACAACGCAAGCGTCCGGGCTGGCAATGAGCATGGCTGTCAGAAATTGAACTAACTGCACTAACGCCAACCCCTTTCTCAGGAATTTTGTATATTTCTATCGGATAGTAATCTTCGTTGGAAAGTATAATCTTCTCTTCGAAATCATTTTCTAACAAGGAAATCATCTGAGCATTATTTTTTATCATATAGTACCCTAATTGAATTAATGATCATTCTCGCTTTAGTTTGTCAATTATGAATTGAAACATAAATTCTTTTTATCTTTATAGGGTAACCTGTGCAATTATTTGATCTTTGAACCTTGACGGTTCCAAAATATGTAAAATGTTTAATGCCTACCTTATAGAGTGTATGGGTTTAAAAGGTCTACGGCAGAATAAATAAGGAAATTAAAAACGATGATTGCCAGTTTGATGATGTATCAACGGCCACAACTTATTAAGGCACATTTTCGTTACTGGGCATTAATAAGGTCTGAATTGACAAAAATTGGCATCGCTAGTCCCAATACATTATCACAAGACGCCGAAGAATTTTTTGTTTGGCGGCATCCTGATTTGGTTCTAAGCCAGACATGCGGTATGCCTTATCGAATGGGGTTACATAACGATGTTCATTTGGTCGGCACGCCCGATTATGGTTTGGAAGGGTGCCTGCCCGGATATTATAAAAGCGCTATTATTGTTCGCGCTGATGACCCCAGAACATCGATCGATGAATTTGAAAATGCCATTTTTACTTATAACCAAACCATTTCGCAATCGGGGTATGCGGCACCATATTGGCATGTGAAACCGTTTGGGTTTTGGTTCCGGAATAAACGTCATAGCGGGCAGCATTTGTTGTCAGCACGCATGGTGGCGGACGCCCAAGCCGATATAACATCGTTGGATGCGGTAACGTGGCGAAACTTAAAAAAATATGAAATATTTGCAAAAAAATTACGCGTTCTTGATTGGACAGTAGCAACGCCGGGATTGCCATTGATCACATCAAAAAAAATCAATCCGGATGGTGTTTTCGGAGCCGTCGCCGCTGCAATTGATAAATTATCAGAACAGGATAAAAATGACCTTGGTCTTGTTGGCCTTGTGAAAATCCCAAGTTCCAAATACCGATCAATTGATAATCCAGACTTACCGGAATGTTTAATGCCACCAGATTATTAAGCTGTTGAAACCAGCGCAAGTTCAATACCGTCAGCTGTTTCGGGCTGCCAAAGTGGCCATTTTTTCATAATGGTTTGAAATAATTCTGAAGTTAAATGTCCGGTGAGCCATTTTTGTAAATGGGGCAAAGGGTGTGCGTCAAACCAATCCCGGTCCGTGTTGGCGAATTGTCGGACAAAAGGAAAAATTGCAAAATCGCCAAGGCATGACTGAGGTCCGAATAGTTGATCGTGGTGGTCAAGGCGGTCATTCAGCGTTTTTAAAAATTTAGCTCCTTCGTGGCGATGATATTCTGGGTCGGTGTCGTCGCCAAAACGCGTTGTGTATTTATACCGATCAAGGTGGTTTTTAAAAGGACCGTCATTTTCTGCGATCAATGCTTGCATATCGGTCACTGTGGCGTTTTCGGGCATCAACCATTCATCCGGATCGTTCTGATTTAACGCCCACATCATGATATCCAGACTTTCGTCCAACACTTGACCGTTTTCTAATTGCAACACAGGGACCGTGGCTTTGGGTGAAATACTGATCATGGCATCTGGTTTGTTGCGTAATACAATTTCGCGAATGATGCAGCGTTGTTGGCTTTGAACCAACGCCATACGCGCACGCATAGCATAAGGACAGCGGCGGAAAGAATACAAAATGGGTTGGCGTGTTTTGGACGCGCTCTTCTTTATGGCAGGGTGATGAGTTTCAGCCATGACCCTTTGCCATGTTTTGCACGCCTTGACCAAGGTGCTGTTGCCCGCGCATTTTAGCCAATTCAATTTGTTTTTGCCGTTGCTCGAACCGTTGTTTGCGGTCAGCATCAATGGTTGCATAACATTTTGGGCAGCTCACACCCGGCACATAATGGGATGATTTTTTATCGTCGTCATCAATTGGGTTGCGGCATGCATGGCACATATCGTAACTGCCCAGTTCTAAATCATGTTTAACGGAAACGCGGTGATCAAATACGAAACATTCCCCGTTCCATAATGATTTTTCCTGTGGGACCGTTTCCAGATATTTTAAAATGCCGCCTTTTAAATGAAAGACATCATCAATGCCCCGCCCTTTGACAAAGGCTGTTGATTTTTCACAACGAATGCCGCCGGTGCAAAACATCGCAATTTTTTTGCCTTCAAGTGCTGACGCTTGTAAACTTTCTTGGGCGTTAAACCAATTTGGAAATTCACGAAATGTTGTGGTCTTGGGATCAATCGCCCCTTTGAATGTACCAATGCTGACTTCATACTCGTTACGGGTATCAATAACAATGACATCCGGATCAGAAATTAAGTCGTTCCAGTTTTCAGGGTCTACATAGGTGCCAACGATTTGGTTGGGATCAATATTATCCACACCCATGGTGACGATTTCTTTTTTCAGGCGTACTTTCATGCGGTAGAAAGGATTAGTTAAAGCAAAGGATTCTTTATGATCCAAATCACCACATCCGGGAAGACCTCGGATATGATTAAGCGCCGCATCGATACCGGCTCTTGTCCCGGCAATAGTGCCGTTGATGCCTTCGTTTGCTAACAACAATGTGCCGCGCACGTCCGCTTTCATGCAACTGTCTAATAGTCCCGGTTGAAGGCTTTTAAAATCGGGCAAATGGACAAATTTATAAAGAGCAGCGACGACCATATTGTCATCATTTGTTTCGGCGGCGGACATATGGGTTGTTGTCAAAACTTAGGTTCCTGAAATTAGAATAATGAGATTTGGGTTTAGCGGGTCATCATTAGAAGCAGCCAATGATATTTATGATAAATCATCACGGCATAAGCGTCCAGCACAAGGAAATTATTAAGATTAAGGTGCTGTTTTAATAACGTTTTCAGCTGCCCGCAGTCCGGATAGGTACGCGCCGTGGACGGTACCTGCGTAGTCAAAAGTAGTATGTTCCCCGCATAAAAATAATTTTTCTGCAATCGGTGCAGCCAAGTCGTCAAATTGTGACGGCTGGGCATTGGGCGTTGCATATGCATAGGCTCCAAACGCAAATGGATCGGTGCTCCAATGGGTGGTCAGAGTTTGAAAAGGGACGCCAACATCATCCCCCCAAACATTTTTGAGCACGGCCAAGGCATCTTGTTCCATGTCTTTGTCATTCATGGCGTCGGCTGTAAGCGCATAGTCGCCCATGCTTAAGCCCAAAATCACATTTTCATTTGAAAAGGTGCGGTAATTAAGCCAGTAATTCCAGCGGCCTTTGGGCTTTGTCATGATACCAAAATATTGAGTGCCGGTATCCCAAAATGCGTTCTGGAATTTAAAAGCAATTTTAGTGACGCTACCAAATCCAATGGTGTTGATATTTTCCTGAACGTTATCGGGAAGTGCCGGATTAAAACTGATTGTGTTGCTTTTAAGGACGCCTAAGGGAACGCTGCATATAACATAGTCGGCTTGAAATGATCCTTGGTTGGTTTCAATAATGACTCCGTTGTCGTCATAGTTTATTTTGAATGTTTTTGTTGATAAACGAATATCCAGATTTTTGCTTAAGGGTTTCAGTATTTTGTCATATCCCGTTGTCACCACGACATCGTCACCGGGAAAGGCTTTGTCTGCGTCATAATAAAGGGCGAATAGTTTTTCGATGGCCCCACCTTTCGAAAATTCCGTATAGGCCGATAATGCCCACATTACGCCGGGATCGTTCAACATATCAGGGTTTAAATCGCTGATGACTTGGCGTAAATCACGGCGATCATCGTCGTCTAATGCTTCACTGATTTGTTCCAGTAAATCCGCCCAATTGCCGTCAACTGTTTCAAGTTCTGTATTACCCAGTTCGTTACCTTGTTGATTGAAAACGGAAATTATCATTGTCGGTGACGATGGTTTTGGCCCCTACCGCATCTGCTAACCGTTTAACGGGGTTGTTTTCACTGGGACCGTGGATCCATCCTGCCCCATATTCAAATGGCACACTCATGGAATAATCAGTGCGTAACCTGCCGCCAATATGGAGTTTTGCTTCTATGACGGTGACGTCAGCGCCTTGTTTGGATAATGATTGTGCGGCCGCCAACCCGGATACACCGGCACCAATGACAATTACTTTTTTGCCCGACAAAGATCGTGCCCGGGCCATGCCCATGGGGGATGTGATCAAAGCACCCGTTGCCAACAACGCGGTTGTTAAAAATGCGCGTCGATGGTTATTATATGTCTTCATTGTTGGGTTCCATCTTTCAAAATACGCAAGACGTGCGGGTAATCTAATCAACATAACGCCCAAGGTGCGGTCCAGCCTTTATATGGATTTTGACAGAATTTGTCACAAAAAATAGTTTTTCTGAAAAACTTTGGTCACATGAATGGATTAAATTTTTTTTTCAACGATTAAATTTCAGATTTAATCGTGGTCAAATAATTTAGTAAAGGAAAAACCATGGACGGGATTTTACAAATCGCAGTGTTGGGCGGATTGTTTTTTTTGATGATGAAATTTGGCTGTGGATCGCATTCGTCCAGTCACGGGCCGCATGATGATGGGGCTAAAAAGAATAAAAACCTTGGTGAAGCTCAACAGTTAGAACGTTCAATGGTTCCTGTTGTGGAACACCAAGGCCAAGAAACCGTTCCTGAAAATGATGTTGACCCTGTATGCCGTCAAACCGTGCCAACGGATCATGCCAAAACCAGTCTTTACAATGGGCTGGTTTATTTTTTCTGCTCTAACGAATGCCGTGAAGAATTCGAAAGTGACCCTGAAAAATATGCAGTATCCGGACTTAATTCTGAAATTTGAACATTTTCCATTGAAATCTCATAGAAATTAAGGAGTTAGATATGTCAGATAACACATCAACTATTCACACAAATACATCCTCTATTGTGGCTGGTCGTCCACGGAAAATACAGATCAAAGTTTTAGGCAATAGCTTAGGGTTGTTTATTGCCATAACTTTTGCACTCTGTGTCATCTTTGATCTGGTATTGCCGGAATACGCCATGAACCGGGTCTGGTCGCCCCTGTTTCCGGGGTTTAGCTGGTTAAGCTGGGGAAGTTTCCTGATCGGGCTTATCGAAAGCTTTGCATATGGTTGGTATATTGCCCTGTTATTTGCCCCGATTTATAATTTTTTACAAGCTCGCTCTAGCTGAAATAAATAGTCTGAAACTTATTCGGAGACGTGACGATGTTATTATCAATGATGCTTAAAAAATTAATCAATATTGGTACGTTAACGGTTATCTATGCCAATGGGAAAACGCGTTCTTTTGGCGCCAACCCGGGACCGAAGGTGACAGTCAGGCTCCATAAACGCTCACTTTATACAAAATTATTTCTCAATCCCTGTCTGTATCTTGGCGAAGCCTATATGGACGAAAGTTTGACCATTGAACAAGGAACATTGTCCGATTTTCTGGAAATTGTAGCAAGGAACATGTCCGCAGCAAAAACCATACCTATCTATACTAAATACGAAAAGTTTTGTTGTATGTTCCGTACTTGGCAACAGTACAATCCCATTAGCCGTTCCAAATCGCATGTTGCCAGCCATTACGATATTTCCAATAAATTGTACCGTTTGTTTTTGGATTCGGACCTGCAATATTCCTGTGCATATTTCAAAAATCCCGATGATGATCTGGAAACGGCACAGACTCAAAAAAAAATGCATCTGGCATCAAAACTGTTACTTGAACCCGGGCAACAAATCCTTGATATCGGCTCGGGTTGGGGAGGATTGGCGCTTTTTCTGGCAGAGGCCGGGGCCGGGCATGTCACTGGATTAACCTTGTCTGAGGAACAGTTGGAAGGTGCCCGCAAACGCACCACCGATAGTGGTCTTGAAAAAGCCGTCGACTTTCAGCTTCGGGATTACCGCCAGCAAACGGGAAAATTTGATCGCATCGTTTCGGTCGGTATGTTCGAACATGTGGGCGTTAATTATTATGCCGACTTTTTTGCCAAGGTAAACGAACTGTTAACGGACGACGGTGTTTGTGTGTTGCATTCCATTGGCCGTATGGGTGGTCCATCGTCCACGTGCGCATGGATTCGTAAATACATATTTCCGGGTGGATATTCTCCAGCCTTGTCCGAAGTTTTGCAGGCGATTGAAGAAAGCGGATTATGGGTTGCCGATATAGAAATGCTCAGACTACATTATGCCAAAACATTGCATATCTGGCAGGCTCGGTTTCAGACCAACAGGGACAAGGTGCGGGATCTTTTTGACGAACGTTTTTGCCGGATGTGGGAGTTTTATCTGGGTCTGAGCGAGGCGGCGTTTTTGTACGGTGACCATATGGTTTTCCAGATACAGTTGTCAAAAAATCGTGACACAATTCCGCTTACCCGTGACTATCAATTTGAATGGGAACGCGCATCCGCGTTAGAGACGGCTAAATATCTTTCACCGCTGCAAATACGCAAGGCGCACGGCTAATCCGGTTAATATAACACCCATCGTGCGGTCCGGCCATGTTGCGGCTTTTGGATTTGCCCATAAAGTTTTTGTTAAATGCCCACTCAACATGACAAGCGGAGGCTCTATAAATGCCGCGACCACGATGATCAGGCGCCGTGTAACAATAGTTGTTCCCAAATAGGACCTGCATTCGGTGTTGCAAACTGCGGCAAAAAAAGCGAGAAAAAATATGGTGTCTTTGGGATTGAATAAATCGATTAGTATGCCTTGGCGAAAAAGGCACCAAAACCCATTTTGCTGCGGTGCTTTGGTGGGTAAAAACGAAGTCCCGATGATCGGATAGCTTTAAAGCCAATCCATTTCACCGCTGAAAATGCGATGGCTGACGCTGCGACAATGGTTGATAACCCAGATACAGTTAAAATAGCATGACCAAAAGCCCCACCCCAAATACTCAACATGGCCGTCAACTCAGATCGGTCACCGCCTTTGATCGTATGACCCAAAATAAAGGCGATATCCGGTCCGGGCGATAAATTTTACAAAACAGTTGCGATTAAAAATGTCGTCCAGTGGGCGAGGTCATAGTTGAACATAACAGGCTTCTTTATAGGCAACAGAGATGGCTAAAAAGGTTGAATATTTTATGGGTAAAGTCAAAGCTGTGCTACATCTTCAGTGTTGCATCAGCGGTTCAATCGTCTATAGGTCAGCTTTGTATATAAGATAGTAGCGAGATTAAAAAGTGTACACTATAAGCAAACGTTTTGATTTTTCCGCTTCGCACTTTATTGGCGGGCTAGATGATGAACATCCCTGTGCCCGGCTTCACGGACATAACTATGTTGTCGAAGTGGTATTACAAACCGAACAGGTCGATGAAATTGGTTTCGTTCGTGATTACAAAGAATTAGACGCCTTGAAAGCATTTATTAATGATACTTTGGATCATCGACATTTGAACGATGTCATGGGCCATGACCGGACAACGTCTGAAAATATTGCAAAATGGCTGTATGATTGGTGCCGGGAACGGTGGCCCGAAGTCGCCATGGTGCGTATTAGTGAAACACCAAAAACGTGGGCAACGTATCAGCCTTAAAGACAGCCATGAAAGAAAATATAATGTCAAAACAAAATGAAACAGCGCTGGTTTTGTTTTCTGGTGGCCAAGATTCTACGACCTGTTTAATGTGGGCATTATCACGGTTTGATCACGTGGAAACGATTGGTTTCAATTACGGGCAACGTCACATTATTGAAATGGACTGCCGGCAAAAAGTTTTGTCAGAATTGAAACGTACTTTGCCTGAATTAACGCCGCATTTAGGAGTTGACCATGTCATAGATATGGATGCTTTGGGGGCACTCAGTTCCACATCTTTAACTCAAAATGTGGAAATTAAAATGGGCGCAAACGGTTTGCCGACAACGTTTGTTCCGGGGCGTAATATATTGTTCATGACTTTTGCCGCAGCCGTCGCTTACCGGCGTGGGGCAAAACATTTGGTCACGGGTGTTTGTGAAACCGATTATTCAGGCTATCCCGATTGCCGGGACGATACCATGAAAGCCTTACAAGTGACTTTGAATTTAGGTATGGAAGAACGCTTTGCCATCCACACACCATTAATGTGGATTGATAAACAACAAACTTGGGTTATGGCCGATGAATTAGGCGGCAAAACGTTAATAGATTTAATGATTGAGCAAACTCATACTTGTTATTTAGGCAACCGTGAAATTCGCCATGATTGGGGATATGGTTGTGGTACGTGCCCGGCCTGTGAATTGCGTAGCAATGGCTACGCTGGTTATAAAAAGCTGCAATTATCATGACTTACGCTGTTAAAGAAATTTTTTACACTCTTCAAGGCGAAGGCCAAAATACAGGCAAACCTGCTGTATTTTGTAGGTTCACAGGGTGCAATTTATGGACCGGGCGTGAACAAGACCGGGCGTCGGCTGTTTGTCAATTTTGTGACACGGATTTTGTCGGCACGGACGGTCATGGCGGCGGGCTTTTCCAAACGCCAGAAAAACTAACAAAATCCATTAATGATGCTTGGGCGGATGGTTGCGCCGAACAAAAATTTGTGGTTTTAACTGGTGGAGAACCCGTGTTGCAATTGGATGGTAAACTGATCGATAACTTACATAATGCCGGGTTTGAAATCGCACTTGAAACCAATGGCACGCTCCCTGTTCCGGATGGTGTTGATTGGGTTTGTGTTAGTCCCAAAGGCAATTCAGACATCGTGGTCCGCACAGGTGATGAATTAAAATTGGTCTATCCGCAACCGGAACTCGATCCAGTACTGTTTGAAGATTGGAATTTTACCCATCATTTTTTACAGCCAATGGATAAAAAGGATTGCTCCGTGGACACGGTTCAAAAAACCATAGATTATTGTCTCAGCCATTCTCGTTGGCGGCTGAGTCTGCAAACCCACAAGATTTTAAAAATCCCTTAACCTGTTCAAGCTACAAAAGTGGTCGTTTTGAAGGTTTGTTCTTGCAGCTAGATAAGTTAATAATAAGCAAATCTGAATTTTTATTTGGCAAAGCATTAACCGATGACTGATCATGGACTGTTGGGGGGTACCCTTAAAAAATGGCGGCTTTCAAAACAGCTGACACTACAACAACTTGCGGATCAAAGCGGTGTTAGCCGGGCAGCGATTTCTAAAATTGAACGCGGCGACAGCGGAGCTTCGTCATCGGTTGTTGGTAAACTATCTGAAGCCCTAGATGTGTCGATATCGCAGCTCATGGGTGGGCAAATGCGTGACAAGGTTGTTCACATAGCAGCAGAAAAACAACCCGTATTTACGGAAAAAAGGACAGGGTTTGAACGCCAATCATTATCTCCCTTATACCTTGGAAAAGGTGTTGATTTTGTCCTTAATCGGTTGCCGGGGCGTGCTAAAACGGGACCTTTTCCCTCTCACCGTGCCGGAGTCGAAGAACATTTGCATGTTGCAAAAGGACGGTTGAAAGTGGTGTTGGAGGATAAGCAATATATTATGGAAACGGGTGATTTTTTATACTACCGGGCGGACCAGACACATCTGTTTGAAAATCTTGGGGACGAGGTTTGTGAATATTATATTGTTATCGATAGCACACAGCTAAATTCTTTGTAGTCGGTCACTTGAATACGTTGACATTTTTATTTAAATTCTATAACAAGAGATTTATTCTAATAATGGAGAACTAGCATGCGGCTGCTTATCCTTGGAGCGGGCGGGGTCGGCGGATATTTTGGCGGTCGCCTCATCGAAGCCGGAATGGACGTGACCTTTTTGGTGCGTGCGAAACGTAGTCAACAACTCCAAAAAAATGGCCTCGTCATTGAAAGCTGTTATGGTGACAGCAAGCTATCGGTAAATACAGTTATCAGCGGACAAAAAATGCGACCGCCAGATATCGTACTATTAGCGTGTAAAGCCCATGGGTTAGGGGATGCGTTGACGGCAATTCGCCCCTATGTGGGGCCGGGCACGATCATCATGCCATTGTTGAACGGCATTGCGCATGTTGACGTCATCAAAAAAGCTTTCCTGAACACAACAATTTGGGGTGGGGTCGCCCATATCGGGGTGACATGCCAACCAAACGGTGTGGTTAAGCATTTAAATGAACTTCATACAATCATTTTCGGGCCAATGGATGGGCGGTTGGATGACCGATCATCGACATTTTTGTCTATGGCGAAAAGTGCAGTTATGGATGTTCAAATGACCGAAAGCATAGAGCAGACATTATGGGATAAATTTGTATTTTTATCAACAATTGCGGGGATGACGTGTTTGTGCCGTGCTGACATTGGAACGATTTTAAACGCCGCAGAAGGTGCCCATTTAATCCGTCAAATGTTTGACGAAAGTTATAGTGTCGCGGCAAATGAAGGCTTTGAGCCACAACAGGAATTAATGCACAACTATTTGGAGTTATTGACAGAGCAAGGATCAACGATGAAGGCGTCGATGTTACGTGATATTGAAAATCAATCGACCACAGAAGGCACGCACATTTTGGGTGATATGTTAAAACGCGGTAAAAAGCATGGGCTTAGTTTGACGTTGTTAACAGCCGCATCAGTTCATGTGCATTGCTACGAAAAAAACAGGAGCGCCTAGAATGTCAGAAACGACATTGCCAGAAAGCAAAAAAAACCGTTTGTATTTGGGGCTTGCACTGGGGTTTGTTGGCGTTGCCGCCTTTAGCTTAACATTGCCGATGACACGGTTGGCGGTGACCTCCATGGGATCAGAAACGATTGCTGTTTGGCGCGGGTTGCTGGCGGCAATTGCGGCCGGACTTATTTTATGGTTTTTTTATCGCCGCTTGCCCGGCCACGATGATGTCTTGAAACTTTTTATAACAGGTTTGGGTGTGGTCGTTGGTTTCCCATTATTTATGACCTATGCCATGGAAACGATTCCCGCATCGCACGGTGCCATTGTGGTTGGATTGTTACCCATAACGACGGCGGTCATGAGTATTTTTGTGAACAAAGAAAAACCATCACTTGGGTTTTGGGGCTTTAGCATTTTAGCGACCATTGCTGTGTTGTTTTTTATTTTTAGAATAAGTGATGGTGGCCTTAAAATAGGTCACATTTATTTGTTTATTGCAGTATTATCGGCGGCTATTGGCTACGCTTTGGGTGGGCAAGCGGCGAGGCATTTGGGCGCGATTAGTGCGATTTGCTGGGCGCTTGTGATTATGTTGCCGTTCCTCGTGGTGGCGTCCTTTTTTGTCGCCCCGGTGCCATGGTCGGCACCTATTGAGGCCCTATTACCTTTTTTATATTTGGCATTCATCAGCCAACTTGCAGGATTTTTTGCATGGTATGCAGGCTTGGCCATTGGTGGTGTTGCGCGCGTCAGCCAAGTTCAGCAGGTTCAAATTTTTTTAACACTTATCGCAACGGCCTTTATGCAATCGGAACCGCTGTCTTCTGAAATGTGGTTGTTTGCTGCGGTTGTTGTCGGCTGTGTTGTGATGAGCGCACGTTTCAGGATTAACGTTTCTGACAATGCCTAAGACTTTTTATAATCCAGTCACGTGTGGCGGTTTGGTGTTCTGTTAAATTATGGGGCAAGACGGCATAACCTTTTTTAATCGGTGCTTTTGCAAAGTATCTAAGCGGCGTTCCGCCAAGTTGGAAAAGCTCCGTTACGTCTTCATCAGAAAGCTTTAATGCTAACCCGGCCGGGCTTAAAGACATGAAAATTTGACCGTTAATATATGCCGCCGCCCCGCTGAAAAAATGCTTGCAGTTAATTTGGCTGATTAAAGGGCCGTCTATATGGCGCTCAATGAGCTGTTGTAAATTGCCAAGATAAGGATGCGCCATGTCCGAGGAACCTTTTATAGGTTGATATTTATAAAATCATTTATAAATATAATTCATGAATAATGCAAAAATGTTCGATAGTGAAATAAATAATTAAAAAAATATTCTGAATTGAACACAGTTATTGGGCACGTTTATTGTAAATGTAACAATTTAAAGGTGATTACAATGAAAAAAATTGAAAATTATAAACAATGCAATAGGTTTTCAGTATTATTTCCCTATTATAATATATGAATAAAACTATCAAATAAAAAATAAATGTTGACGATTTAAAGCAATAGGTAGATCGTCTTGATGGGGAATTAATCTTAATAGGGAGATAAATAAAATGAAAATTAAAATGCTCGCAGCGCTGGCTGGCGCTGCACTGTTGGTTTCAACTGGCCAAGGCTATGCCGGCGTTTCGGAGGCCAAAAAGTGGGTCAATGATGAATTTCAGCCTTCGTCATTGTCCAAAGCGGCCCAAATGTCAGAAATGGAGTGGTTCATTAAAGCCGCGCAGCCATATAAAGGCATGGAAATCAATGTTTTGTCGGAAACGATACCGACCCATGAATACGAATCGAAAACGTTGACCAAGGCGTTTGAAGAAATCACTGGCATCAAAGTCAATCACCAATTATTGGGCGAAGGCGAAGTGATCCGTGCGGTGCAAACGCAAATGCAAACAGGCAGGAATTTGTACGACGGCTATGTCAATGATAGTGATTTGGTGGGCACCCATTCGCGCCTTCAGTTGGTGTATAATTTAACCAAATTTATGAAGGGTGCGGGCAAAGACGTCACCAATCCGGGACTTGATTTGGATGACTATATCGGAAAATCATTTGTCACTGGACCGGACGGTGATATTCGCCAACTTCCCGATCAACAATTTGCCAATTTATACTGGTTCCGCAAAGACTGGTTTGATCGCCCGGATTTGAAAAAGAAATTCAAAGCTAAATATGGCTATGAATTAGGTGTACCTGTGAATTGGTCGGCCTATGAAGACATTGCCGAATTTTTCAGCAAAGGCGTGCAGAAAATTGACGGTAAAAAAGTTTATGGTCATATGGATTATGGCAAGCGCGCCCCCGATTTAGGCTGGCGTATGACCGATGCGTGGCTATCTATGGCGGGGGCCGGATCAAAAGGTTTGCCAAATGGTGTGCCTGTTGATGAATGGGGCATCCGTATGGAGCCGGGAACATGCAATCCTGTGGGATCATCTGTATCACGCGGCGGAGCCGTCAACGGACCTGCTGCTGTCTATGCAATTCGAAAATGGGATGAATGGTTGCGGCAATATGCACCTCCGGGGGCAGCGAGTTATGATTTTTATCAGTCATTACCCGCTTTGTCCCAAGGCAACGTGGCGCAGCAAATTTTTTGGTACACGGCATTTACGGCATCTATGGTGGCACCAAAAAGTTCCGGCAACAACACGGTTGATGATGCTGGAAAACCATTATGGCGCATGGCACCATCGCCTCATGGTCCCTATTGGGAAAAAGGCCAAAAATTAGGCTACCAAGACGCTGGATCATGGACGTTCTTTAAATCAACCCCACTGAAACGCATGAAAGCAGCATGGTTGTACGCTCAATTTGTGACATCAAAAACGTTGGATGTGAAAAAAAGCCAAGTTGGTTTAACGTTCATTCGTAAAAGCACTATTTTTGATAAATCGTTTACTGAACGGGCACCTAAATTGGGGGGGTTGATTGAATTTTATCGTTCTCCAGACCGTGAATTATGGACACCAACAGGTGTCAATGTGCCCGATTATCCAAAATTGGCCCAAATTTGGTGGCAACAAATTGGTGATGTGAATTCTGGTGTGTTTACTCCACAACAAGCCATGGACCGTTTAGCATCAGAGATGGACCAAGTTATGGCGCGTATGCAAAAACAAGACGAACGGGCTAAAGTTTATAATGGCTGTGGCCCGCGCCTGAACAAACCTGTTGACCCATCAGTTTGGTTGAATAAACCGGGGTCACCAAAAGCAAAACTCGCCAATGAAAAACCACAAGGCGAAACCATTGCTTATGAAGAACTCATTAAACGTTGGAAAATGTAAAACGCCCTTAGTTTGTTGAGTGCATTCGACTGTCTAATTCAGGGGGCGTCTTGTTGGCGCTCCCTGTTAATTAGGCAGCCTAAGACGCACCTAATTTCATTTATTAAAAATACTAATTGGATTTGTTGATGAGCCTAATCCTGGAAAATGTTGTGAAACGGGCCGGGCCTGATACACATATTTATGAGACATCCGTAGAATTTAAAGCCGATGGTTTTAATATTTTACTCGGCACGACATTATCTGGGAAAACGAGTTTAATTCAAATGATGGCCGGCTTGGAACGCCCAACGTCTGGCAAAATATGGTTTGGTGGTAAAGACGTGACCAAGGTCGCTGTACAAAAACGTAATGTGTCCATGGTTCATCAACAATTTATCAATTACCCGAATTATTCGGTTTTCGATAATATTGCATCGCCGTTAAAAATCGCAAAAATGTCAAAATCCGCAATTAATGAACGCGTTGGAAAAATCGCTGACTTGTTGAAATTGACAGCAATGTTGGGCCGTAACCCCAGCGAATTATCCGGTGGGCAACAACAACGTACAGCATTGGCGCGCGCATTAGTCAAAGACGCAGATCTCGTCTTGTTAGATGAACCGTTGGCTAATTTGGACTATAAATTACGCGAAGAACTACGGGATGAATTGCCAAAAATGTTAGCTGACCGGGGGTGTATGGTGATTTATGCGACCAGCGAACCGGCCGAATCTTTGATGCTAAGTGGCTATACGGCGGCCCTCGATAAAGGGCGGGTGACCGAGTACGGCCCGTCGGCTGAAATTTATCGTAACCCTGTAAACTTAAAAACGGCACAAGTTTGTTCCGATCCACCGATTAATACAGTGACGGTAGAAAAACTCAACGACCGAATTAAAATTAATTCAGAAATTTTTTGGACCGCGACGAATGATCAAATTAAATTACCGAATGGAAAATACACAGTCGCCGTTCGTGCCCACCATGTTAAACCAAGCGGCAATGAACAACTGCTTGTGAAAATATCGGGGAAAATTTTGGTGACGGAACTAAGTGGATCTGAAAGTGTAGCGCATTTTAATTTTGATGGTGCAACATGGATTTCCCAATCTCATGGTGTGCATAATTTTGATGTCGGCTCGGTTAAAGATTTTTATATCGATACCTATGGCTGTTTGTTTTTTGATGAACAAGGCCGCCGGGTTGTGGTTTAAAAGGAAATATTATGGCTGTTATCAGACTGAAAGATATTCGACACAGTTATGCTGCAAACCCCAAAGAGGGTGCTGATTGGGCACTAAAGCAAATGGATGTGGAATGGCAAGATGGCGGGGCTTATGCTCTATTGGGGCCATCGGGATGCGGCAAAACAACACTGTTAAATATTATCTCTGGATTATTAACTCCCAGCCACGGCGACGTCTGGTTTGATAATCTGAATGTGACAAGCCAGCCCGCCGATACCCGTAATATTGCACAAGTTTTTCAGTTCCCGGTCGTTTATGACACCATGTCAGTTTATGATAATCTGGCTTTTCCATTACGTAATCGGAAAATAGATGAAAAAATTATAGACATCCGTGTCCATGACATTGCGCGTATGTTGGATCTGGAACATCGATTGAAAGAACGGGCGTCGGGTTTAACGGCAGACGGTAAACAGAAAATATCTTTGGGCCGTGGTTTAGTGCGTGAAGATGTTAATGCAATCTTGTTTGATGAGCCGTTAACGGTGATCGACCCACATTTAAAATGGCAGCTTCGGTCTAAATTGAAAGAACTGCATGGGCGCGTTGGCGCTACAATGATTTACGTTACTCATGATCAAACCGAAGCCCTGACTTTTGCTGATCAGGTGGTCGTTATGTATGATGGTCAAGTGGTGCAAATTGGAACACCTATAGAATTATTTGAACAACCTAAACATACCTTTGTTGGGCATTTCATTGGATCGCCGGGCATGAATGTTTTGCAATGCCAATTGGACCAAGGCAAAGCCATTGTCGCAGGGCATCAAATAGCTGTTGTTAATACGTTGGCCGCCCCGGATCAATTAACGGAAATAGGCGTGCGCCCTGAGTTCATAAAGTTTTCTAAAAATGGTATGGCCGTTGATATTGTGAAAGTTAACGATGTCGGCCGCCACAGCATTGTTGAAAGTAAAATGGGGGATCATGATTTGAAAATTATGGTTCCCGAAGGTCAACCAATTCCATCGGACGGTGCCCACGTTATCTTTGATACGGCGTATACCGGATTTTATGTTGATGGCTGGTTACAGGAAAGGGATTGATCATGGCGACTAAATCCAACAATCAAAAAGGCTGGTTTTTTGTATTACCTGTGGTTGCCTTGGTTGCGTTTAACGCATTAATCCCGTTAATGACGGTGGTTAATTATTCGGTTCAGGAAACTTTTGGCAATAACCAGTTTTTCTGGGAAGGTATAACGTGGTTTGCTGACGTTTTAGCGTCTGAGCGGTTGCAAGCCTCGTTGGGGCGGCAATTGTTTTTCACAGGAACAATTTTAATTATTGAAATTCCATTAGGTATTGCCATTGCGTTGGCCATGCCGAAAAAAGGGGTTTGGGTTTCGGTCTGTTTGGTGTTGATGGCTTTGCCGTTATTGATCCCGTGGAACGTCGTTGGTGCCATGTGGAATATTTTTGCACTTCCTGATATTGGTTTGTTGGGGCGCATGATTAACGGTTTAGGTTTTGATTATAATTTTACCCAAAATCCAACGGCGGCTTGGTTGACAACGATTTTGATGGATGTCTGGCATTGGACTTCTTTGGTGGTGTTGCTGTCTTATGCCGGATTAACATCAATCCCCGATGCTTATTATCAAGCGGCAAAAATTGATGGTGCCGGGTCTTGGGCTGTATTTCGCCATATACAATTACCAAAAATGAAACGGGTATTGACCATCGCTATACTGCTTCGGTTCATGGACAGTTTTATGATTTATACGGAACCGTTTGTTTTAACCGGCGGCGGACCGGGAAATACCACAACATTTTTATCCATTGATTTGGTTAAAATCGCCCTTGGTCAATTTGACTTAGGACCGGCGGCGGCTATGTCGTTGATTTATTTCCTAGTGGTGTTGTTGCTAAGTTGGCTATTTTACACACTAATGATGAAAAACGAGGACCAGTGATGAAAAAATTTAAATGGCTGGTGCCGACCCTGTATATCCTATTTTTGATGTTGCCGATTTATTGGCTATTGAATATGTCATTTAAAACGACAAACGAAATTTTGGGTGGTTTTTCGCTGTGGCCTAATAATTTCACGTTCGAAAATTACATTAAAATTTTTAGCGATCCAACGTGGTACAGCGGGTATATTAATTCGATTAATTATGTCGTGATTAATGCTGTGTTGTCTGTGACTGTTGCCTTGCCCGCAGCCTACGCTTTCTCAAGGTATCGGTTTTTAGGGGATAAACATCTATTTTTCTGGCTGCTAACGAACCGTATGGCACCGCCCGCCGTCTTTGCATTACCGTTTTTTCAATTGTATTCAGCCGTTGGATTGTTTGATACACCATTTGCGGTGGCTTTGGCGCATACATTATTTAATGTGCCCTTAGCGGTCTGGATATTAGAAGGATTTATGTCTGGTGTGCCCAAAGAACTGGATGAAACGGCTTATGTTGATGGTTACTCATTTCCAAGATTTTTTATCAAAATATTCATACCAACCATTGCCGCTGGTATCGGTGTGGCTTTATTTTTCGCCTTTATGTTTTCTTGGGTCGAATTGTTGTTGGCAAAAACATTAACCTCTGTCGCGGCTAAACCCATAGCGGCTGTCATGACCAGGACAGCAAGTACATCGGGCTATGAATTAGGTTTATTGGCCGCAGCCGGTGCATTAACCATTATTCCGGGCGCCATCGTTATTTATTTTGTGCGTAATCATATTGCCAAGGGCTTTGCCCTAGGCCGGGTGTAAACAAGGAAAACAGATCATGGATTTATCATGGATGGCTTGGACAGCCCCAACAGCTGCGTTTTTCATTTTTATTTTTGCGTGTTTGGTTGGCATGGGGATTTGGGAATGGAAAAGCCCTGGTGGGAATCCTCGCCACGGTATTTTGGGACTTGATACAACACGTGGCGACCGTCTGTTCATCACATTGCTCGGCAGTGCGTTCATATTTCTGATTTGGTTAGGTGTCATGGGCACGCCGTTATGGGGTGGTTTGATTATTTCAATCATTTATGGGATCGTTGTTTTTCGCTGGGTTTGATCTATGGAAAACAATTCTGATATGTTTCACCAGAAATTCATTGATTTAAAAGAAACCCGTTTAAGTCTTCATACCGGAGGATCCGGCGCGCCGTTGCTGATGATCCATGGCTATCCGCAAACCCATGCTGCTTGGGGAAAAGTCGCCCCAAATTTTGCCAAGCACTTTCAATGTGTCATCCCGGATTTGCGCGGTTATGGTGAAAGCTCGGTTCCGGCATCGGGCGCTGGGCATCAAGGGTATTCAAAACGCACCATGGCGCGGGAGTTGGTCGAACTGATGGCTGCGCTTGGGCACGACAAGTTCAGTGTGCTGGGTCATGACCGCGGTGCAAGGGTCGCTTACCGTATGGCCTTGGATTTTCCAAACGTTGTCACGCGTCTTGGCATTGTTGATGTGGTGCCAACAGCCGATGTCTGGTCATCTATGGATGCCGAGCTTGCCAAGAATATTTACCATTGGACATTTTTGGCACAGCCTGATCCATTGCCAGAAAAAATGATTGCCGCCGATCCGGTAGCTTATCTTGAATGGACACTTAAAAGTTGGAGCAAGCACGGGACATTGGATTGTTTTACGGACAATGCACTTGAGAGTTACCGAACGCAGATGTTGAACGAAAAACGCATTCATGCCCTGTGTGAAGACTACCGGGCAGGGGCGACCATTGACCGGGAAACGGACGAGGCTGATAAAAAGGCCGGGCGTAAAATCAAAGCGCCGATGTTTGTTGTCTGGGGTGACGATGGATTAACGCCTACATATCCGACAATGGTTGAGGTCTGGAAAAACTGGGCAATGGACGTTAACGGTTGCGCCATTGACTGTGGGCATTTTGTCATGGAAGAAAACCCTAAAGCTTTTACCGAGACATTCTTACCTTTTTTACTGAAGACATAAAGGCATTTTTATTTGGGACTGTTGATCAATTTTAATAACGTCTTTGCAATGAAATTAAAAATAAAAAGGCCGTGACTTTAGTTTTTTTTAATGCATATACATCTTTATGAAAACAAAAACAAATATACTTGATCGTCAACAGTGCGTGTGTGCCAATTTACGAAAAGCCAGCCGAAAAATAACCGGGTCCTATGATGCTCAATTAAAACCTGCCGGTTTGAATGCAACACAATTTACAGTGTTATCGGCAATCGAACTGATGGGGAAAAGCCGTCAAAGTGATATTGCGGCGGCCCTTGCAATGGATGGAACAACGTTGACCCGGAACCTTAAACCACTTGCCGGCAAAGGTTGGATCACGATAGAACGCGGCGATGATCAGCGGGTGCGTCTGGTGTCTTTGTCAAAAAAAGGAAAAAATATTTTAAAAAAAGCCATGCCGTTATGGCAACAGGCTCAATTGAGTTTTGTTGAAAAATTAGGTGCTAAACATTGGCAACGTTTGAATGACAGTTTGCAGGCGATGCAAAAATTATAATCCGAGGGCTTTTTATTTGAAGCATTAGATGTATATACATATTAAGAAAAAAAACAAACTAATGAATAATATGAACGAAATAAAACCATGGCAAAGCTCATGGACAATGATGGTGCTTTTTCTAGTGGCTGTTCAGCTGGGCATTGCTTATGGGGTCGGTGCCGGGCAACTTTTAAAAAATATTAATGCCAGTTTTTTGCACCGATTGCCGTCACTGCTGTGGTCCCGGTAACGGTGTTTGTGGCGGTGTATTTGTTGTCAAAACGACTGAGGCAAATGGTATGGTCTATTGATGTCACGTTGCTGACGGTGATGCAGGCGTGGCGGGTTATCGGATTTGTGTTTTTACCATTTTACGCCGTAGTTTTGCTTCCGGGATTGTTTGCTTGGCCGGCGGGGTTAGGGGATGTGGCCATAGGTTTGATCGCTGTTGTTATGGTTATGCGATTGAACCGCAACCCGGAAAATATTTATAATTCGGGATTTGTCTGGTTCAATGTTATAGGGGTGCTGGACTTTGCCGTGGCTGTGATCACGGCTGGATTAGTTGCCGGAGGTTTTCCTGAAATGATAACAAACGGCATCACAAGTGCGCCCTTGGATGTCTGGCCGATGAATATATTTCCATCGATTTCGTGCCCGTATTTATTATTATGCACGTATGCGTGTTGTTGAAAGTATCGCATTTGAAAAAAACAAAAATACTATGACCAATGATGGCTCGACTATGGACCCTAGATTAAACGTTGAAGCGAAATAGCATGATATCACCGTCTTTGGTGATATAAGTTTTGCCCTCTTGCCGCATTTTACCGGCTTCTTTGGCGCCAGCTTCGCCATTGTATTCAATGAAATCAACCATGGCTATGGTTTCTGCACGGATAAAGCCTCGCTCAAAATCGGTATGGATGACACCAGCGGATTGTGGGGCCGTCGCCCCGTTTTTTACAGTCCATGCACGGCTTTCTTTAGGGCCGGATGTGAAAAATGTGATCAGATCAAGCAATTTATAACCGGCATGAATAACACGTGTTAAACCCGTTTCTGATAAACCCAAGGCTTCCAAAAATTCAACTTTATCGGACTCATCATCAAGGCCGGCCACTTCTTCTTCGACACGGGCAGAAACAACCACACTTACCGCCCCTTGAAGAGTTGCCATTTCAGAGACTTTTTGGCTCAACGCGTTACCATCAGCGGCATCGTCTTCTTCGACGTTACAGGCATATAAAACCGGTTTTGATGTTAACAGTTGTAACCCTTTGAAAATAAGTTGATCATCATCATTAATTTCAAGTTTCCGCGCCGGTTGCCCATCTTGTAATAGGGCAACAGCTTTTTCAACAATGGTAAGTGTGGTTGTGGCGTCTCGGTCGCCACCTCGGGCTTTTTTGGTCAGTGGCGTGATGCGTTTCTCGAGGCTTTCAAGATCAGCTAACATGAGTTCAGTTTCAACGGTTTCGGCATCCCGGATAGGGTCTATGGAGCCTTCGACGTGGGTAATGTTGTCATCATCAAAACACCGAAGCACATGAACAATGGCATCAACTTCACGGATGTTAGCTAAAAATTGGTTGCCCAAGCCTTCGCCTTTACTGGCACCACGAACCAATCCTGCAATATCAACAAATTCTAATTGTGTGGGAACAAGCCGTTTTGATCCGCTGATATCTGAAATTTTTTGCAGCCGGTCATCGGGTACACCGACACGGCCGGTATTCGGTTCAATGGTGCAAAACGGAAAATTAGCAGCCTCCGCTGATGCGGTTGCCGTCAACGCATTAAAAAGGGTCGATTTGCCAACATTCGGAAGGCCAACAATACCGCAGTTAAATCCCATTAGGAAAGCTCCATAAATAAATTATGATGATTGAAGGTCGTGGGCGATTTTGCTCATAAAACGTTCATCATCACCTGTTAATAACAATTCAAGGTGATCGGATAAACTTTTAATCAAACATTCAACCCAAATTTGTTCGGTTTTTGAAAAATCTTTTAGCACGTGGCCGACGACCTGGTCACGGTCACCGGGATGCCCAATACCAATGCGGGCGCGGGTATATCCATTTCCCAAATGACTGTTAAGGGACCGCAATCCATTATGCCCTGCATGGCCGCCACCATGCTTGATGCGTACTTTGCCAGCGATTAAATCAAGCTCGTCATGGAAAACAAAAATGTCTTGGGTTGATATTTTATAGAACTTGGCAACGGCTTCAACGGCTTGGCCTGAATTATTCATATAGGTCGTAGGTTTGAACAAAAGCGTTTTTTGGCTTTTGAACACAGCTTCGGACAATTGGCCTTGGTATTTAACGCGCCACGGTGAAAAACCATGACAACGCCAAATTTCGTCAACCGCCATAAACCCGATATTATGTCGATTTAAAGCATATTCAGAGCCGGGGTTACCAAGACCAACAAGTAGTTGCATGGATTTCCCCCAGCCCTAAAAAAGAAGCTCTTAAATATGTTAACTTAAAAATAAAAAACGGATTAGGCGTCGCTATCCGATTTTTCGGTGACACTTTCAGCACCTTCACCTTCGGCGTCTTCACCTTCAGCGGTTTCTTCATCTTCTTCAACGGCCACGGTCGGTGCGGCAATTGTTGCAATGGTGAAATCACGATCAGTAATGGTTAATTCAACATCATCCGGTAATGCGATAACGCCAATGTGAATGCTGTCACCAACTTCGGCTACGGCTAAATCAATTTCGATGCTTTCAGGAATGCTGTCCGGGGAACAACGTAATTCAATGGCATGACGAACGATATTTAAAACGCCGCCTTTGCGTAAACCCGGGCAGTCTTCTTCGTTTAAAAACACACATGGAACTTCGATAACAAGACGCGTTTTTTTCGTAAAGCGCATGAAATCAACGTGAATGGGAATGTCGGTGACGGGATCGAGTTGGATATCACGTACTAACGCGCGGTGTTTTTCCCCATCAACTGTAATTTCAAAAACTTTTGAGAAAAAACCGCCTGCATTAATATTACGCTTTAGTTCAATAGGTTCCAAAGAAATTAAAGAGCTGTCTTGTTTGTTACCATAGATAACAGCGGGAACGCGACCGGCACGACGTGTGGCACGGGCTGCCCCCTTACCTGCCCGATCGCGGGATTCCGCAGAAATTGATGTAATATTAGCCATTGTAAACT
>Ga0316209_1001268_pt1 | contig 28267 bp, 32 predicted proteins | sample 6monopyrite_MG_FD_204945 | JGI IMG/M metagenome (GOLD analysis project Ga0316209, IMG submission 204945) | Microbial mat bacterial communities from mineral coupon in-situ incubated in ocean water Damariscotta River, Maine, United States -... | ecosystem: Environmental > Aquatic > Marine >...
CCGCTAAATACAGCACCAGCACAGGCGATGAGCCAGGTGTTGCAAAAGGAATAATAAGCGGTAAAACAAAAGGTGTGTGTGAATTTATGATGTACTCATTTGACGTTAAGTTTGAAGGCCGTAATGTATGTCGTTTGGGTGACCCTCTTTGGCACAATAAAAAGAATATATTGGGCTAAATTTTATGCACGTTGTTTATTCAAAAAAGCCCGATGCACCTGCGAATAGTTCTTTTACGAGCGTTTATGAACAATACGTTAATGAAGCTGCCTTTTTATGGATATTACGCTCTATTTCAATCAATGAACCGCATAATGATCTCAGTGATATTCTAAATTTAGAAATAAGAATTAACGCGCAGTTAGATGGTTTGATGTCATCTATAGATATCGGATGGGATGTCTGTGAAGAAGCATTAGATATCGTCGAACCTGGTGAGGTCTTTACTGCGACGGTAATAGCAATGCGCTGCCATGATTCAGTAAAAATAAAAAAAGCAATTGATGTAGGTTTAGGTAGTAAGAAAGCAATGCCGGGACTAATATCAGCTTTTGGTTGGTTACCTGAAGATATCGCTAATACCTGGATTGAACGTTTTCTAAATGGTAAAGATATGCAGCATAAATACTTAGGTATTGCTGCATGCAGTGTACGTAGAACTGATCCTGGTGATATTTTAGTTTCAATTTTAAAACGTGACGACTGCATGCAAGATGTCAATCTTTATTCAAGATCATTAAGGTTGGTCGGTGAGTTACGTCGTCAAGATTGTATGCCTTATATTTCTAGTGCAATAAATAATGATAATGAGATAATAAAATTTTGGGCAAATTGGTCATCGGTATTAATGGGGCAGCAATCAAACGTAAGTAACCTAAAACAATACGTATTCGATTCTGGTAATTTACAAAATAAAGCAACTCAATTAGCTTTTCGAGTTTTACCCGTTGAAGACGCTAGACAATGGATATCAGAATTATCTAAAAATGAAAAACAAGTAAGAGCAGTTATTAAATCAACCGGTGTTCTTGGTGATCCGCATGCAATAAATTGGTTAATCACTAAAATGAGTGATCCCCTCTATGCAAAACTGGCAGGTGAATCTTTTACTTATATTACAGGAATAGATTTAGATAAGAATGATCTATCGATTAATACGCCAGATGACTATCCATTAATCCCAAATAATGAAACAGATGATGACATTGTTGATTTAGATGAAGATGAAAATCTACCTTATCCGGATGTAGAAAAAATTATATCGATTTGGCAAAAGTATGGTCAAAAATTTATTGTTGGAAAACGATATTTTATGGGGCAACTTATCACAACAGCATTACTAAAAGAACGGTTACAAAATGGAATGCAACGCCAACGCCACGCCGCAGCGTTAGAATTAGCCTTGTGTGAAAATGAACTTCCTTTAATTAATACAAGAGCTAAAAACTTCGACTCATGACAATACCAGATAAAATGTATATTGCAGGAATTGGTATGATTAGTTCGTTAGGTGCTAATGCCGCAATGACGACCGCAGCCGTTAAGGCGGGCATTAGTGGTTACGCTAAGTCTGAATATTATGGTTTACGAGATGATGCTATTACTATGGCTAATGTTCCTAATGATGCATTGGCTGAAATAATAGCTGATATTGACGAAGGAAATCGATTTAATGAACGTCATTATCGTGTGACATTAATGGCCATTGCCGCTGTTCGAGAAGCTTGTGCACGACTGACTAGTAGCGATGCTATTCCTTTATTGCTTGCTATGCCAGATATACAAGAAGATACCGATGGATTGAGTCCTATAGTTAATGAAATTGAATCAAACTGTCAGCCTTGGATTAAAGCAGAAAAAAGTCGGAGTATCTATTCTGGTCGTGCAGCAGGAATGGAAGCTATCGATTTTGTTTTTCGTCTATTAAATGATGAACAACATAAATATGTAATGGTTGGTGGTAGTGACTCATATCAGGATTATGATCGTATAACACCTCTTGCAGAAGAAGATCGTTTGCTAGAAGAAGAGAATATGGATGGTTTTGCACCGGGTGAAGCAGCAAGCTTTATATTGCTTACCTCAGATCCAACTCTTGCTATGGTACGTAACGATCATATTGTCGCAATAAAACCGCCGGGTTTAGCCAATGAAATAGGACATCTTTATAGTAATGAGCCTTACAAAGGTGAAGGACTCGATCAAGCCTTTAAAAAAGCACTTACACAACTGGAACAGTCAGATATTCATTCAATATACAGCAGTATGAATGGCGAAAATCATTGGGCAAAAGAATTTGGTGTTGCCTACATACGTAATAAAGCATCTTTTTCAGATACTGTTAACATAAAACACCCAGCTGATGTTCTAGGTGATGTTGGTTCGGCTACAGGCTCGGTGTTAATAGCCCTGGCTGCTGAAGATTTATTTACGAACACTCAAGCAAATTCTCATTTAGTATACAGTTCATCCGATACCGCGAGACGTGGCGCTATCGTGATTGAAAAATTATCTGTAACGGAAATAAAAGAACAAAGGATAGCGTAATGAGTCAATACGGTGAAGGTACTAAAACACAAAATATTTATGTTGAAAAACCTGAAGATAAAAAGGAAATCAGTGTACGTCTTTCTTTGTTTTATGATGGCACCTTGAATAACAGAGTTAATGTTAAGGAAAAAGAAAAACTATCAAAGATATACTATGAATTTCGTGAAGAAGGTGAACCGACAAGTTATGATAATGGTAAAACCAATATCGCTATTATGGAACCACATTGTGAGGATACTTCAGACGGCTATGATATTGTTTTAAAAGAATATATTGAAGGGCAGGGTACATTTAACTTGGAGGGGGATGAATTGATGGGATATGCTATGGGTGGTTTTGATTCAGGTGTTGCCAGTCGTGCTGAACAAGGAATTACCCGAGCTGTTGGCCTTATAGCCAAAAATGTTAAATCGAATAAGATGGCAATAAAGAAATTGACTATTGATGTATTTGGTTTTAGCCGTGGATCTGCAACAGCGCGTTATGCTATTTATTTGGTTTTAAAAGGTAGTTCTCATCAAGGAGCAAGTGATCTAGGGCAAGGTTATACTCAAGATGTTCGACCAATTATAGAAAGTGTTGCTAATACCGGCATTGAAATCCAAGAAAGTGCAGTCGAAATTTGTTTCGCTGGTCTTTATGATACTGTCTTATCAGTTTATGGTAGTCAAAATCTACCATTTAAATGGGTAGGAAATATACTAAAGCAAAAGGCAGTAAAGCATGCTAAGAAAGTATTACATCTCGCGGCTTCAGACGAACATCGACATGATTTTCCTCTGCACAATATAAGAAGTGCAGGTGGTAAAGGTGAAGAATATTACCTGCCAGGCGTTCACTCAGATGTCGGTGGTAGTTATAACCAGGCAAGTGAATTAGCAATTGAAGCAGAACCTGATCCTAATAAAAAAGTTTACATGCAAACAACCAGTGAGAATAAAGTTATTCTTAAAAATACCAATCGAAAAATTTTAGAAAATGATATGCAAGACCTTATTAAGCTTGGTTGGTATATTAATGATCAAAACAAAAAAGAAATAAGTATTAGCGCTAAAAAAGTACGGAAGTTTCGAAATGGAAAAGTCCCTTATTATACAAATAAATATGAATTAAAAATTGATCGAGACGGGATCTGTAGCGCGTATTGCAACATTCCACTTAAAATTATGGCGAAGTATGCCCGTGATAAAGATGTCAAACTAAATTTTAATCTCAAGTTGGATGATAGAGCTGAAGTAATTTTAAAGCCTCATTCAGATCTTACAACATTAGAAGGTAAGATAAAAGAATATATGAATGAGAAAAAAGGGAATGGGAAATCTAAGGCCGAGGATTGGGTTGGTGAAAATCAGGAGTTAAATAACTATATAATAAAAAATAAGATTCGGCATAATCATTTTAATTTTTCATCGAAGCCTGGCGCAGGTTATTCTCCACGTATAAAGAACTACAAACGTGTTCGCAATATTTATGATGCGTAATAAATATTCAATATACATCAGCATTTCTTTTTTATTAATAACAGGGTGTTCGACAGCCATGAGCGACAATATAACAAAATTCGAATGGGATGCTACTGAAAGCGGTCCAAAGCATTACCCTATGGAAATTATTACCGGTAGTTTTATCTATAAAGATGAAATAGAACGAGGTTTGTACATACCAAGCGGAGGAACTCTACGTTCAGGTTGGGGTAAGCCTATATCATCGCATGTGACAGGTGAAAAATATAAGCCACTCCCAGATCGATTAACTATTACCTACTTTTCCTATGCCGAAAAACAATTTTATAAAGGCGAATTCAAACTTCCCTACGATAAAATATTGACCTTATTTAAAGAAGGTGTGGCTGCTAACAAAGAAATGCCAACTTATAGTAGTCTAATGGCAGGAGTAGCACCGGGGGGTGCGGTATCTGTTTGGGTATTTGGGACTAGTGGTAAAGTTGAGGTGTTTTTTGGGCAAGCTAACAAGATTGAACTCGATCCGAGTCGTGCATTTTCATTACCATTTGAGAGTAAAGAACAGTCTGATGCTTATATAGCAAAACAACTAGTAAATTCACTAAGTAATATTGAGCTTGAAAGTTTAAGAAAGAATGGTATTCCCTTTGGGCTTTGGGAACGATATCGAAACCTCTATGAATGGCAAGTTGTTTTGTCTGAAGGTTATACATTAAACTATACAGATTATGAATTTGTTAACGGCGAGAGTAATGAGTTACCCGGTATGATGATCAGGCCAGTCCCTAAGCAAGTCTCATTTAAAACTGTAGTGAATAATCAGAAAATGCTTTTTATAATCAATTTTGATGAATTTGAAATAATGGATGCGTTTGAAAAGTTAGGCAAAAATAACCAAAAAGTCTATATGGAGTTTGAGCCGCGTATACCTCGTAAATCTCTGAAGGTTCGTATTTATAATGATAAAAAATCTATTGCCTTGAAAAAATATGTTAGCGATGATTGGTAAATTATCGTGATTTGATTAATGTTCTTGTTCAAAATATTTTCATATTCTGAGTTAAAAAGTCTAATAGTCTGTATTTTTCTGTTACTAATTATTGGGTGTAATAGCGCCATGAGTAATAGTGTAACCAAATTCGAATGGGATGCTACTGAAAGTGCACCTAAACTTTATCCAATGGAAATTATTAAAGGTAATTTTATATATAAAGATGAGGCTGAGCTTGGTTTATATATACCGAGTGGAGGCACATTGATAGATGGTTGGGGTAACCCTGTTTCATCCCATGTTACTGGTGAAAAATTTAAGGCTCTACCTGACAGATTAATCATTACGTTTTTTTCTTATGCGGAGAAACAATTTTATCATGGTGAGTTCAAATTACCGTATGAGAGAATTCTTGCATTATTTAAAGAAGGTGTTGCTCTAAACTCAGAATACCCTGTCTATAGTAGTATTATGGCCGGTATTGCGCCAGGTGGTATGGTTTCCGTCTGGGTTCTTGGTAGCGGTGATTATAAGGAAGTATTTTTTGGACAAGCGGGAAAAATTGATTTAGAACCGGGAGCAGCATTTGCATTACCATTCAAAGATAAAGCTCAATCAGATGAGTACGTTGACGAAGGTTTGAGCGAAGTTCTTGAACCTGAAGAGTTAGCAAGTTTAAAAAAGAATGGCATTCCGTTTGGGCTGTGGGCACGTTATCGTAACCACTATGAATGGGAGCCTGTTTTAACTAAGGGCTTTCAGTTGAATTCGGTATCCTATGAATTTCTGAATGGAGAGAGATATAAAAAGCCCGGCATGTTATCGCGACCTGTACCAAAGGAATTAAGATTTAAAACTGTCATTAACGATAAAAGACGAATTTTTATTATTAAATTTGATGAATTTGAGATTATGGATGCCTTTGAAAAATTAGGTGTAAACAATCAGAAAGTGTACATGGAGTTTGAGCCACGTTTGCCGCGAGATAAGACTAAAGTACGTTTATATAACGATAAAGAATCAATTGAATTAAAGAAGTATAAAAGTAAAAAATAAAAAGATGTGTTAATGATAGTTCTTAGAATTATTTATTTTGGTGTCAATTGTTCAGGGCGTAATTTTGGAGTGAAAAACTCATCCGCATCATCAATATCAATGTCTTCATTGTTTGCGGTGTGTAAAGGTAGCTCTGAATCATTCCAGCCACGCAAACCTGTTTTTAAAGATACCACTTTTTCGTAGCCCATTTGTTTCATTACATCGGCTGCAAAAATGCTTCTATTTCCTGAGCGGCAAATAACAACGACGTCTTTTTTTCTGGCTTCGACTAATTCTGGAATTGTTTCCTCAAAGTCGTATTCACAACAGGTTTCTAATATACCTCTGGGTGCATTAATTGAATTGTATATATGCATTGCTTCGAATTCTGCGGGTTCACGAACATCGATAAGAAGAGGTTTATCTTCTTGTTTTAACATTTCTTCTAAGTCCCATGGGAATATTTCATCGACTCTTTCTAAGCATTCCTGGATGAGTTGGCTAAATTTTTTCATTAGTTTTGCTTAGTCTGTATTTTCAGTTTTTTTATTAAGGCCGTGTTGAACTGCCATAACCGCAGCTTCTACACGTGAGTGTACTTCCAGCTTTCTTAGTATTGCTTTTACATGGAGTTTTACGGTGCCATCGGATATACCTAAATTTCTAGCGATGCCTTTATTGCTTAAGCCTTCTGCTAAAAGCCCTAGTATTTCTGTTTCTCGTGGTGTGAGAATAGCAAAAGGACTGCTATTGGTTTCTGGTTTTTTTTCAGTTTTTCCTTGTACAGCTTTTGCTAGAATTGGTGCAAGGTCTGGCGCTACAACAGTTTTACCGTTAACGATATCACGTAAGGCGATAACAAGTTCATCCGGTTCCATATCTTTTAATAGATAACCTTGCGCGCCATTTTTTAAAGATTCAACAAGATCTTGTTCATCGGTACTTGTTGTCAGCATCACGACGGGAAGTTCATCGTAAGCACTACGTAGAAGTTTTAGAACACCGAGTCCATCAATTCCTGGCATTCGCATGTCGAGTAATACAATATCAGGCCCGAGTTTTTTAACGAGCTCTATACTGTCTATGCCGGTATTAACCGAAGCGAGTATTTCAATACCGCGAGTTGATAACAAACCTTCCAAGCCTACTCGAAATAGGGTGTGATCGTCGATTAATATAACTTTGATCGCCATTAATTACACCTTTATATCTTTGGATAGGGTTGGAGGAGGGACAAGTACTTTTTCTTTCTTTGAGCTTTCATCAATAATATTTTGATGTTTAAATGTTAGGGTTGTTCGTGTTCCTTCACCGACTTCGCTCTCTATGGTAAATGTCCCACCTATGCGTTTGGCACGTTCATCCATAATACTCAATCCTAAGTGATCACCTGATACACGATCAGATTCTGGTGGTATATCCATGCCTACGCCATCATCTTCAATGAGAATACTACACTCACCTTGTATTGAGCTACGCATAATTAGACGAACAGCATGTGCCTGGCTGTGTTTGCTAATGTTATTTAATGACTCTTGTATAATACGTAGCGCTTGTACTTCTATGTTTGGTGACAGGCTTAAAACATTCCATTCTTCTTGTAAAAAAATCGCCATGTCATTTTTGTATTTAAAGCGTTCAATTAAATGTTCAACTGCAGGCACAAGGCCACGTTCATCGATTGGTGCTCTAAAGTGGGTGATTAACTCACGCAGTTCAACATTGGCTTCGTCTAAATTATTTTCAATTTTTTCTAACTCATGCCAAATAGAAGGTTCTTCACCTAATCGAATTTTCTCATCTAGCACGCGAACTTGAAAACGTAAACTTGCAAGCGTTTGTGCAAGAGAATCGTGAAGCTCGTGAGCAAGGCGATTACGCTCTTCCATAATAGAAAAACGATTTGATTCCTCATCTGTGCGTGCTTTATCAATCGCCATCCCAAGATGTCGACCAATACTGGTTAGTAAACCTTCGATATCTTCGGGGTCTGCGAAGTCTTCTGAGTCGACAAATAAATTATAAACACCTAATGTTTTATCTCGATACTGAAGTGGAACGGCAATCATGTGCACATTATCAACATTAAAAAACTGTCGACCAATAATTTTGTCGCATTTTGATATATTTTTTTGGAAAAGAACGACGCCTTCTTTGTATGCGTTTCCACATAGACACTGATCTGACGGTATCAGTTGTTCTCGTTTCATTAAATCTTCATCAAAGCCTAAACTTGCAACCAAACGCATTTGATTGTCATCTGTCATTAAACGAACGACTGCAGCCCGGGCTTTAACAACATCCATTAGGCTATGTAAGAAGCGAGTGAGAAGGTCGTCTAAATTTCTTGAGTTGTTAATACTTGCAGCAACATCGTAAACAATTTCAAGCGAGTGTGTTTTTCGTTCGATATGCGATGTTTGTTTTTTTACCTGGCTTTCCATATCTAAACTTAATGATTCAATTTGGTCGCCAAGTTCATTAATGTTTGCAGCTAGTGTATTAAAATCGCCAGGAAGATGGTTGGGTAATCGTGTTGCTAGATTACCTTCATTTATGTCTATTGCCCATGACTTTAGCTGTGATAAAGGGAGTAAGAGATGTTCTTGGATTCGTTTGTATAATATAACGATGGTAAACAAAGATATGATAACGAGTGATAACACGCCAATTAATTTAGTTGGCGTGATCGGTGTCATTGACCAAAGGGATAAGCCAGCTAATGTAAGTATGATTAGCCCTAAGACAAGCATGCCTGAACAAAGAGGGCTTTTCCAAAAACGCGCTTCATTTGATGTGCTATCGTTATCTACACCTTGTTGGCTTAGTGACGATTTATCTATTTTTGTCTTTGGCTTACTCATACTTGTGTAAGAGCTAAAGGTTATGTCCAGTATCTTTATCTTCTGATGTGTAATTAGGATCATTTGGATTTTTAAAGATAAATTGCATTTCTTTATTATCCATTTCAACGTAATCCATTTCAGTACCATTGAGTAATTCAATGCTTTGTGGAGCAATTAAAATAGTTATATCGTGAGACTTGAAGGCGAGATCTTCTTCTTTTGTGTTATCTTCGAATCCAACACCATAATGTATGCTGCCATCGACATTTTTCTTTGCTGCAACCCTTAACGCTAAACCTTCACTTTGATTTTGTTTTGCTGATTCTTTAATTTGTTCTGCTGCTGCAGGGCTTAGTATAAACATAATGTACCTCTTGTTAGCTTTTTTTGTTTTGTGATACAAACTCAATAAATCGTTTAGTCCAATGATTGAGAGATGTGTCACGTAAATGTGTATAGTTTGCGAGTAGGTTTTTATAGATTAAACCGTCTTTGTTATTTGTAATGCCTGTGCCGCGTTTAACGTCGTAGGCATAAGTTAGATTCTCATCTAAGTTATATAGCGATGAATAATGAAATTCATGTGCTGGGACGATTTTTTTGGTATTTTTATTTGGCCAAATGCTTTCGTCTGTTTCTTGAAGTTGAACATACCCCCGTCCTTGTGGACGTTTATGCATTATACAGTCGGCGGGAATAGCGCCAACCATATCGAGTTGTTTATCATTCCACTTAATGGAACGTGATAGATACATTAGTCCGCCGCATTCTGCATAAGTTGGTAAACCACTGTTAATTGCATTTTTAATCGATGCTCTTAATGTTTGATTAATATTCAATTCTTCCAGATGTTCTTCTGGGAAGCCGCCACCAATGAATAAGCCATCAATAGCTGGGAGTTCAGTGTCTTTTAGTGCGTTTATTGTAACAAGTTCAGCGCCGTTATTCTCTAATGCGGCTAAATCATCTGGGTAATAAAAGCCAAAGGCAGCATCATGAATTATACCAAGTCTAACATGGGGGGATTTAGGCTGAATTTCAATAGGAGAATTCATTAGATTAAGTTTTGGTGAGCTATCGGCAATGTTAATTAGGGCGTCAATATCAACTTGGTCACTAATTTGATTTCTAATTTGTTCTATTTTTTGCTCGGCAATTGAGCTTTCATTACTTGGGACTAGTCCTAAGTGGCGCTCAGTGATTTCGAGTTCGGTATTGTGTTGTACTGCGCCGATTACAGGTACATCAGTATAATGCTCAATGACTGCTTTAAGCTTCTGTTCATGTCTTAGACCTCTGTATTGGTTAAGAATGACGCCAGCAATATTGATGTCTTCTTGAAAAGCTTGATAACCTAAAATTAGCGGTGCAATGCCGCGTGTCATGCCCTGAACATTAATAACAAGCACGACAGGTGTTTTGGTAAGTGTTGCAAGGGCTGCGTTACTGTTAGCGCCATCAAGATCGAGGCCGTCATATAAGCCTTTATTACCTTCAATTAATGTAATATCTGATGTAGTTTCAGCTTTAGTAACATACTCTAAAATTTCTTTATGCTGCATCGTATAGAAGTCTAAATTGCAACAAGGGTTATTTGCAGCGCGAGATAACCACATTGGATCGATGTAATCAGGCCCTTTTTTAAAAGGGGTTACATTCAAACCTTTTGCATGTAGCGCTGCGCAAATACCAATTGATAGGGTGGTTTTACCCGAAGATTTGTGAGCCGCGGAGATGAATAATCGACTCATGCGTTAAACCCCTGAAGTAAGAAACACCAGGTTGCCGGAATGGCAACCTGGTGGTCATTTATTAAGAAGCTTTGTAGTGAGGATCTGCGTCTTTATCAGCAAGACTTGCAGGTAAAAATTCCATAATTTTTACACAGAAGGCTACGAGAAATAATGCTGTTGCTACGCCACCTAAGCCTAACAAAAATTCTGCTAATGTTGGATTGTAAGTTGCGATAGCGCCGTCAGCAAACGTGGTTTCAAGAACTTCTTTACCTGGAAATATTTCCATTGGGTAAGCCTGACCACCAATAATGATGCCGTACATTTGAGCTAAACCACCAATAACAACAAGTAGTGCACCAAGAGCAACTAGGCTACGTGATTTAGATAATGGTGAGAAAAAGATAACTAGTGGAATAACTCCACCTAGTATAACTTGGCCAATCCAAAACATTTGAGTATAGATACCGCCATTCATAAGAATGAACATTTCAAATCCGTTGTGTTGCGCGGCATATAAATTTGTTAAATGATATATAGCAACAAGAAGCATAACGGCAGCAACAAAAACACCTAGAAGATTTTTCAGACGGTTAAATATTGCGTCACCAAGTGGACGTTCTGTCCACTTGTATGAAGCCATTAAGACTAGTAAGAAGATAGCTAAACCAAATGAGAATGACATGATGATAAACATAGGTGCCATAATGGCAGCATCATAACCTTCACGAGCGACTAAGAAACCAAATATAGAACCTGTACCCGTTGTTAATGCTAAGCGCCAAATAAATGCTGCGATACCGGCTGCACGTGTGTACTGACCTAAGTTACGTTGCATCATTGTCCAGATGTAAACAATAACAATGGCGAAGAAACCATTATATAAAAGCATGTTCCAAGCAAAGATAGACTTTAAGTTGTAATAGGTCATTGCGATAACGAGACGTTCTGGACGACCTAAGTCTAGAACAAGTACCATTAGTCCACCTGCAAGCAATGCAAGGGCAAGTAAACCTGAAAGACGAGCTAAGGGTTTATACGCTTTCTTATTAAAGGCCGATGAGATAGACGCAACGTTTAGAGCTCCCGATGCTGCAACAATGAGGAATACAGCAAATACATGTGGAATTCCCCAAACGATTTCGTTAGACATGCCTGTTACGTAATGTCCATTGTGCTCCATGAAATAGAAAGCTCCGAGGGACGCTAGAATAAATGCACCGAGAAGTGCGAGTAGTCCGTAGTATCCGCTGCTGCGACCTTCAACTGCTAGAAATGGTATATTTTTTTTCATCGTTATAAACAACTTTAAATTAATTAAAAGTTAATATTATTATTTCTTACTCGATACACTTATAAACCTTGGTAACGTACACCCGTATTTAGTGCAAGATCTGGACGTAATTGTTGGCCACCGTTTTTAGCAAGCTCTTTAGAAATAGTGCTATTGCTATCTTTTAAGTCACCAAAGTACATAGCCTGATGTCCATTAGCGTTACATGCTTCAACACAAGCGGGTGTTCCATCTTCATCGATGCGATGTACACACATAGTGCAAGATTCAACGGTACCTTTACCACGTGGCGCATGAACTTTTTGTTCTTTAACAGCTTCATGAATAAATGAACGTGCTTTGTATGGGCAAGCCATCATGCAATAACGACAACCAATGCAAATGTGTTTATCAACAAGAACAATACCATCTTCACGTTTCATTGATGCACCAGTAGGGCATACATCAACACAAGGCGGTTCTTCACAATGTTGGCACATTAAAGGTAATGATTGAACATGACCCGTTTGCTTGTCTTTTAATTTTACTTTACGAATCCAAACTGCTTTTTGTGAAGCATTAGATTTTTCTTCTGAATTATTAATATCGCCCCAACCGTTTTCAGTTTTACAGGCAGTAACGCAATCAGTACAGCCTGAGCCGCACTTATTGGTATTAATTAGTATGCCCCAACGATTTTTATTTGTTACGGCTTCACCGGCGGGTTTTGCATGAGCAACTTCCGTTAGTAAAAAACCTGGAGCAAGAGCAAGCCCTGCAGCAGCAGCTGTTTTACCTAAAAACTGTCGGCGGTATAAATCTGTTTTTGTATCGCTTGAATTTACTTCATGGATGTTGACTGGTTGAGTCATTTTTTAGTACTCCCAGTTTTGCTTGCGGCAGTTGGTTTATCATTGTGGCAATCAAAGCAATCAATACTAACAGCGGCATAATTATGGCAAGTACTACAAAAGTGCTTGTCATCACCAACGTTTGCATATTTACCATGTTCGTCTTTAGAGACATGGCAGCTAATACATTCAGATAAACTATCTTGTTTCGTTCGGATACCTTTACGTACGGTGTCATCACGTTGATGTAAGATATAATCCATATGGTTTTTACGCATATCGCTCACATCACGAACACATAGTGTATCCGGATTAGCTTTAGCATTTGCTTTAGGCACGACTGGTAATAAATCACCAGCTTGTGCAAGCAAAGGTAGGAGTAATAAAACGCCTGCCAAAGTGCTTATTATTGTTTTATGGCTTAACACAGTCATACCTCAGTTTTTATTAATCGCCCATTGCCATGTCGATGTAACCAGTAGGGCAGACATCAGCACAGATATGACAACCAATACAACGGTCATAATCAGTCGCAACATAACGACCCATAGTTGCTTCATCTTTCTTAACACGGTAAACCGCATCTTGAGGACAGTAGATAACGCAGTTGTCACATTCGAAACACATACCACAACTCATGCAACGATCGGCTTCTTCTGTCGCTTCTTCTTCCGTTAAACCAAACATACGTTCTTTAAAGTGACCAAGAACTTCTTCAGAATCTGGCACTTCTTCTTTACGTCTTTGACGAGGTGTAAATTCAAAGTGTCCTAAGAATAATTCGTCTGCAGAAATAATTTCATGTGCTGCACGATCTTCATAGTTGTGTATTGCAAATTTACTTGATTCAGTAGCCCATGCACTTGTGTGATCGTATTCAGTTGGCTGCAGACCAGTTTCTTTTAACTTTTGCATTAAATCGAAATGGTGTTTATCAACTTTTGGTCGACGACCCATTTCTTCAGATGCAAAGAAATGTTCAATACTTTCAACAGCAACAGATGCTTGACCGATTGCAGTTGTTAAAAGGTGAGGCCGAACAACATCGCCTGCCACGAAATGGCCATCTTTACCTGATACTTGGAAGTGAGCATCCGCATCGATAAAACCATGGTCATTACCAATACCGTCTAGGCCTGTTAAGTCAGCGCCTTGACCAATCGCCGCAACAATTAAGTCACATTCGATGTCGTATTCAGAACCTTCGATAGGTGTTTTGCCATCATCTTCTAATTTTTGTACTTTAAGTGCAGTTGCACGGCCATCAGCATCACGAACAACTTCAATTGGGCTAATGCAACCTAGAATGCTAACACCTTCACGTGTTGCATCATCAATTTCATGTTGAGCTGCTGGCATGTTTTCGATTGCAGAACGTGAACATAAAGTTACTGTTGCGCCTTGACGTGTTGCACTTGACGCAACGTCATGTGCAGTGTGTCCAAGAACTACATTTTCTGGACGATCTTTTTCATGTATTTCAGTAATATGACCTAAACGACGTGCAACGGAGACAACATCGATTGATGTATCACCACCACCGATAACCACAACTTTTTCAGAAACAAGTTGTAGTTTACCCATGTTAAAGGCTTCTAAGAAATCAACACCAGTTAAGCAGTTAACTGCTTCAGCACCAGGGATTGGAAGAGGACGACCTTTCTTCGCGCCTAATGCCCAAAGTACGGCATCATATTCTTTTTCAACATCAGCCATGCTGACATCAACACCTACACGAGTATTTAATTTAACGTCAACACCCATGTCGATAATACGTTTGATTTCACCATCAAGTACTTCACGTGGAGTACGATAGCCAGGAATACCGTAACGCATCATACCGCCAAGGTCTTCATGATCATCAAAAATTGTACAATCGTGACCTTTTAAACGAAGTTGGAATGCAGCAGCAAGACCGGCTGGACCACCACCGATGATAGCAACTTTTTTACCTGTAGATTTAGCCGCTGACTCAAAAGTAAAACCTTGATCTAAAGCAGTATCACCAATGTATTGTTCAACAGCATTGATTCCTACAAAGTCTTCAACTTGATTACGGTTACAACCGTCTTGGCAAGGAGCAGGACAAACACGACCCATGATAGAAGGGAAAGGGTTCGCTGCAGTAGAACGACGGAATGCATATTCTTGCATAGTCATATCACCAGCTGGCTTTTCAATACCACGTACGATATCTAACCAACCACGAATGTCTTCACCTGATGGACAACTACCTTGGCAAGGTGGTGTACGGTGTACATATGTAGGGCATTTGTGAGAAGTATCTTCTACAAATATTTGATGTGCAAAATCTGTAACAACATGGTCGTCGTCTTTGTATTTACGGAACGTTAGCTTTGAATTGATATCTTCGCTTGATGTTGCCATATCTATATCTCCAATTCGTGTTGATTCTTGTGTATATGTTAAAAGTTATTTATTTAGTTTAAGCTGTATTTGTTTATTCAGGTTTTTCATAATCTTTAGGCGCATCGCTTAAGATAATAGATGAACTAACAAGCTGATGTACACTTACTATTTGGTCCATTGTGAATCCATAGTATGGAAGCACTTTAGTAAACTGGCTCTTACATATAGCGCAAATTGCAGCCATATGTGTGACGCCGTATTCTTCAGTTACATGTTTTAATGCGGTTGCACGAGGTAAGGCACCTTTTACACGTAGCTCCATTAAGTCGTCCGTTAATAAACCACCACCGCCACCACAGCAGAATGTTGCTTCACCGATTGTGTCGGATGGCATATCAACATAGTTGTTACATGCTGCTTTAATAACTGCACGTGGAATTTTAAATTGTCCACCAGGCATATCACCCATTCGAGAACCCCGAGCGACATTACATGAGTCATGGAAGGTAAGAGTCATATGATCATTTTTAGATTTATCGAATTTAAGTTCACCTTTTTCGATCATGTTATTCGTGAACTCACATATATGCTGTGGAACAGGGTAGTTTGGATCTAAGAAATCAAAAGGACCTGCTAGTGTATTTAAGAAGCTGTATGCAACACGCCATGCATGCCCACATTCGCCAAATACAATACGCTTAACGCCTAAATCAATTGCTGCTTCACGTACACGCAATGAAAGTTTACGCATATTTTCGTAGCTACCAATAAACATACCGAAGTTTGCAGCTTCTGATGCATAAGAACTAACCGTCCAGCTTACACCTGCTTCATGGAATACTTTTGCGTAGCCCATTAGACCATCTACATGAGGCTCAGCAAAAAAGTCGGCAGAAGGCGTTACTAATAAAATATCCACGCCTTTTTTATCGAGAGGTAGCTTAACCGCTACGCCATCGTCTTCTTCGATTTCTTCTTCAAGACCTTCAAGTGTGTCTAAAAGTGCTGGCTCAGGTAAACCTAAGTTATTACCAATACGACCGGCTTTTTCAATGATTTGGTTACAGTATTTTTGACCAACACCAATTTGATCTAGAATTTCACGTGCTGCCATAGAGACTTCAGCGGTATCAATACCGATAGGGCAGAACACTGAACAACGACGACATTGAGAACATTGATGAAAATAAATATACCAATCGTCAATAACTTCTTTGGTTAATTCACGTGCGCCAACAAACCCTGGAATGCCTAATTTTGCAAAGAAGCGACCCGCAAATGTATGGTAGTAACGATAAACTTGTCGCAATAAATCTTGACGAGCAACAGGCATATTTTTAGGATCTTGAGTACCAAGGTAGTAGTGACATTTGTCAGTACAGGCACCACACTTCATACAAGAATCTAAGAATACTTTTAAAGAACGATATTTACCTGATAACTCTTTTAGTTTATCGATAACAACTTCTTTCCAGTTATCGATTAACTCACCTGGATAACCAAGAGGTTCTTGAAATTCAAGTTTGGCAACAAAAGGTTGACTATGCGCCATTGTGCCTACTTTAAGTTTAGGGACAACGGTGTAATCTTCTGTTATTACTGGTACTTCAAAATCTGCCACGGTAGATTCCTCAAAAAATCGTTATATTATTTATTTTCTATCGGCTTCAAGTGCTTTAGCCCACTCAACAATGTGTCGTTGTTCACGAGGGTTATCAACTTGGTTACGCGTTGGGCTAAAGAATATACCTGGCGCATGGAGTAATTTGCTGACTGGAAAAATAATCATTAATGAAGCAACAAGTGCCAAATGAGTTAGTACAAGTAAATCTTCAGGCAAGTTCTGAGGATTGAATGTAACTAAGCCAAACGCAAACGCTTTAAGCTGTACGATGTCTGTATGGTTAACAAATGACATCAACATGCCAGTCGCTGCAATTGCAAAAATAAGAATAAGCATTGCGTAATCAGATGGCGCAGAAATGTAACGAACACGGTCTACAAAGATGCGACGGCCAAATAAGCCAGCTAAGCCAATAAGCATCAAAAACCCACCATATTGACCAGCAAAAAGAACAAGCCAGTTATTAATTAAAGGCCAAAAAATAGAGTCAGGTGAAAGTACATAACGTAGATGACGAAAAAATGCGAGTACCAGGGAAAGGTGGAACATCCAACCAAATACCCAAGTCCACTTTGTTGCCTTAAACAAACTATTGAAAAGCGCAACTTCTGTGAACATACGAAAAACAACACCTGTCTTAGTAGTAGGAGCAGGCGTTGTTGGAATTTTTAGTGGTGCAGGGGTGCTTGCGTATACTTTAATACGGTAAGCAAGGCCGACTACAAAAATAGTGGCAGCTGCATAAAATAAAACTGTGTAAAAAACTGATAGAGCTGACATTTATCAGGTCTCGCTTTAGTTATGTTAGAACAAAAAATTCAGATCATTATATTTTAAAGTAAAGGAGGTTAGAATTACTAACCTCCCAAACTTTAAAAGGTAGAGCTTATACGCAACCCGTTGGTTTTGGTAAGCCAGCATATTTACAAGCTTGTTTACCTGGTCCGTATGGGAACAACTCGTATAAGTATTTGCTGTTACCTTTATCTTTACCTAATTTTTTGCCAATCGCTTTAGTTAAAACACGAACAGCTGGTGCAATTTGGTATTCTTCATAGTATTCACGTAAGAAGTTAATAACTTCCCAATGAGAATCTGTTAATTCTCCAGCGTCTTCAGCTGCGGCCATAACACCTGCAATTTCAGGAACCCATGAGCTAAGGTCAACTAAGTAACCTTCTTCATCAACTTCATATTCTTTACCATTTACTTCAATACTAGACATAGTGCTATCCTCGTTCAGATGAACTTAAAATTTAAAATTTATAACCAAGACTGGACTGAGTCGTTCTTAGTTGTTAACTCAACAAATCCTGCGTAATCAACTACGGTTACGCCATCGATTAATTTATCTTCGCTGATGCCTCGAGCTTTTAAATCTGGCCCAAGTACGGCAACAGAAACATCTTTGATTGCACCTTCAACTAAACTAGTTGAAGCCATGTTTTTTACAGCACTGTAAACAGCGTCTTCAATCATTAAGATTGTTGCGCCTTTAACAGTGTGGTTAACACAGGTTTCGAACGAGTTACGGTCGAGTGCAGATTTATTTACAATATGTAACATTGACATTTTATTTCTCCCAAATCTTCAACTAGAAGCTTAAAACAACTTCTGATTGGTCCATTATTTCTGCCATTTCAGAAGCAGTAACAACTTTAATAGAATCTTTCTCAGCCCAATCTTCGTCTTCATCTTCCCATACGAGATGTTGAAGATCGTCAACGGTTAAGCCGCGCGCGTCTAATGATTCTTTTTCAACGTAGATTTTGTTGATGTCGTAATCACCTAGAGCAGCGTAAGTTGGTGAGAAGTTTTTCATGCCAATTTCTTTTGTATCTTGACCTTTAACTAATTGATAAACACCGTCATCAATAAAAGCTAAGGCAACGTCTTGATCAAAAGCAGCGCCAATTAAGACAACTTCTAATGATTCCCAAGCGTAAATCGTTCCATAAGGTGCTTTACGATTTACATATAAAAACTTTTTAACAGCCATTTTTATGTACCTTTATTTAATCGCCAAACACAATAGTTCGATCGGCTTCGATACCAGCTTCAATAAGCTGACCAAGCCCTGAAATACGGAAACCATCAGCAATGTTCTTGCCTTCTTTACCGTTACGTTGTTGTTCGCCTTCGTCAACGATACCGCGACGTTGAGCCGCAGCAACACAGACAACAAGATCAAGATCATGTTCTTTAGCAAGTTCCGACCAACGATTCATAACATTACGATCGTCTTGTGGTGGAGTTGCGTAGTTTGTACCGTTGTTTACGCCATCGTGATAGAAGAACACTCGAAAAATCTCATGTCCAGCATCTAACGCTGCTTTACAAAAAAAGTAAGCAGAGTCAGCGGCTTGATGAGTGTATGGTCCTTCGTGAACGCTTATACCAAATTTCATAATCAGATTACCTTTCTTAGAAACGGATATGCGTTGAAGCGTTTAATGAGTTACGAGCACCACGCCAGTTATCAATATGATACTTAGTGAAGGGTAAGCCTGTAACTTCGAAGAAACGTGGCCAACCGATACGGTCGATCCAATCGTTAATACGTTCCCAATCTTTAGCGCCGTCTTTGTACTCTTTAAGAATACGTTTAACAATCGCTGTCGCTTCAGGCCAGCGTGGAGGATTGTTTGGTACGCCAGCAGCAACTAATTTTTGGAACGAAGGTTTGCTTCGAGCATTAGAGTGGTTACCACCAACCCAGATAGCAAGTTTAGAATGCTCTGGATCATTTATTTGCATTGGAGGGCAAGGAGGGAAACACGCACCACAACAGATACATTTTTTCTCATCAACTTCTAATGAAGGTTTACCGTTAACCATTGCAGGACGAATCGCTGCTACCGGGCAACGCGCTACAACAGTAGGACGTTCACATACATTAGCAACTAAATCATGAGCGATTTTTGGTGGCTTAGTATGTTGAATGTTAATTGCGATATCGCCTTGACCACCACAGTTAATTTGGCAGCATGATGTAGTCATGTGAACACGGTTAGGCATGTTCCATTGTTTGAACTCATCAATAAGTTCGTCCATCATTGATTTAACAACACCCGATGCGTCAGTACCTGGAATATCGCAGTGTAACCAACCTTGAGTGTGAGACATCATTGCTACTGAGTTACGTGTACCACCAACGATAAAGCCTTCTTTTTCAAGTGCTTCAATCAATGGCTGTACTTTAGCTTCATCAGTTACATAGTATTCAATGTTTGAACGAATTGTGAAACGAATAAAACCGTCTGCAAAATCGTCAGCAATTTTTGTTAATGTACGAATAGTATATACATCAAGGATACGTTGAGTACCGGCTTTGACGGTATAAACAGTGTCACCAGTTTTTGAAACGTGTTTCAAAACACCTGGTTGTGGATCTTCATGATAGCTCCATAAACCGAAGTTTTTACGCATTGTTGGATGCATATATTGGAACCCATCTGGGCAGCCTGATTCAATCGGCTCGCGCATGTCAGCCATTGCCATGGTAGTTCTCCTAAATCTTTAAAAAATTAAAATAGAATTCGGTAAGTTGCAGAGCAACAGGAATTAACCTGCTGCTTGTTCTGCTTTCTTGTCGAACCAAGCTGCTGCTTCTTCATCCCAGCCATCCATACGTACATATGAACATTGGCGTGGGCTAGAAACCATATTTGGATCAACATCGATACCAATACCTTCTAAGAAGTTAACAAGACCGATACGCTCAATCATTTCACCAGTACGTTCGTGCTCAAGAGCATTTTCCGCAAAGAAATCGATTGTGTCGCCAGCAATTTCAACAAGGCTTTCGTAATCTTCTTCAGTTTCCATTTTTTTGAATGGAAGAATAACCGTACCCATTAAATCACCGATTTTAAGAGTACGTTTACCACCGATAAGTAAAGTTATACCTTTATCATCGCCAGGTGAAAGTGCTTTCGGTAATACGTTAATGCAGTGCATGCAGCGAACACAATTACTGTCATCAACTTCTAGAGTATCGTCATCGTTTAAAGTCATGCACGAAGAAGGGCAACGGCTAGTAACGTTATCAATAACGTATTGACGACCTTTAGTAGCCATGTAGTTCTTCATTTCTGCCTGGTCGATTTTCATTGCATCGCGCCATGTACCGATAACAGCAAAGTCAGAACGCTCAATGGCGTTTTGACAATCGTTAGGGCAACCAGAAATTTTGAATTTGAATTTGTAAGGAAGTGCTGGACGATGAACGTCATCAACAAATTCGTTTACAAGGTGACGCTGAATAGCATGTTCATTTGCACAAGACATTTCACAACGTGCTGCACCAACACATGACATAGCAGTACGTACACATGGACCTGCACCACCTAAATCCCAACCGTAGTCGTTGATTTCATCAAAGAAGTGTTGGATGTTATCTGTGTCAGCACCGATAAACATTATGTTACCTGTTTGACCGTGGAAAGTGATAAGGCCTGAACCGTATTTTTCCCAGCTATCAGTTAATTGGTTTAACATTTCAGATGTGTAGTAGTTACCTGGAGTAGGCTGTACACGTAATGTGTGGAACTCTTTAGATTCCGGGAATGCTTCACCAACTTCAGAAAAGCGAGGAATAATACCACCGCCATAACCGAATACAGAAACTGTACCGCCTTTCCAGTAGCCTTTACGAGTTTCGTATGAGTGCTCTAACTGACCTAATAAGGAGTTAGCAACTGCATTGATTTTTTCACTTGGGTGATTGTCACGTAAACGTTTAAATCCAGAGATAAATGAAGGCCAAGGGCCTTTTTCTAACTCATCGAGCATTGGTGTTGGGTGTTGATTTTTAGCCATGGTTTTCTCCTTAAGGCAATACCTGTTAGCTACACTACTAAATTAAAATTCTTAAATTTTTCTATTGGATACCTGTATTAAAACAATCTATACAAATACCTGTAATTTGAGCCGAAGTTTAGGCTGTGCCAAGCATATCGAAAACCCACCTGATGGGGTGAATTTGGGTTAAAATCCTATCCCTAAAGGGGTAGGCTCCGCTATTTCATTGAAACAATTAAACTTAGTTGTGTCTTTAATTCAAACTAAAAGTATAAATTATACTATTAAAACAATAAGATAGAGCCTACTTCAGGTTGGGTATACAAACTGAAGGTCAGATTGTGATTTAATTGCATTGTTTATATATGTGTATAAAAATTTCTTAAGAGAGCTAGTTTAGTCAAAAATATTCAGTTGGCAATCATGATTAGCAGCCGAACATTAATACACATGTAAAATGTGTGCGTATTCTACAATCATAGGAGTCAAAAGCAAGTGCCAAACGAATATATTTCGGTTGAGAATCGTCTTGACGCTTTTGATTTAACTAATGAGAAAGCCTATCAAGCTTGGCGCGCACAGAAACTGTCTAATTATCCGCTTTCCGGCAAGATGCAAATCGTTGCAGTGAAAGATAGTTCTGAACTAACCCCTGATGAATATCAATCAATTGTAGCTCTGCTTGGTAAAACAAATATGTGTATCTATCAATTTGAGTCAACAGAGAAGGTGGACAAGTCAACAATAAAGCATTTTGCGGAACAACTCGGTTATAAATCTTTGGATACGAACATTTGTGCGGATGAAGATAGTATCAGTTCGTTGCAGACTAAAGATTCAGGCCGCCACGCTGCTTATATTCCTTACTCGAATAAAAAAATTAGCTGGCATACGGATGGTTATTACAATAAACCAGAAAACACGATTAGAGGTATGTTGTTACATTGTGTGAATAATGCGCCCATTGGTGGTGATAATCAGTATCTAGATCCAGATATACTATATATACACTTAAGAGATAAGAATCCTGAATACGTTCGCGCGTTAATGGATGAAAAGGCATTAACCATCCCAGCAAATGAAGAGGTCGGTGTAGAAAGGGGTGAACAATCTGGTCCCGTATTTAGCCTTGATAAACGATCAAACGGTCTCCATCTACGTTACACAGCAAGAACGCGAAGTATTCAATGGGATGATAACCCTACTTTAAACGAAGCTTTAAAAGAAATTACGCAATATCTTGGAAGTGATTCACAATATATATTCAGGCATAAGTTAAGTGCTGGTCAGGGTATACTCTGTAACAATGTGTTACATAACCGTACTGCATTTGAAGAAAAAGACTCAATAGAGAGTAAACGACTCATTTACAGAGCACGGTATTATAATCGTGCAACTAACACATAAATTTTAGATAGAAAATAAGAAGGGCATAGATATGTTGATGTTAAGTGATTTATTAATAGGAAATGATGTGGAATCCTATGCTGAACTTGTTCTAGCCGTTGAAGCTGTAGCAAAGAATGGTGAAATGTTTTTCCAAATGGACGTAAAACCTCCTTATCCCGATACACCCGATAATTGGGAAGAGCAGCTTGAAGCACGATTTACTTCGGCACGTTAGTGGTTAAACGGTAGGAAAAATATGTACTGGTCAGATAACAAAGATAAGAAAGCTGAATTTGTCATTCCTGATAACATTGTGGATGTGGTTTTCAATATCCAGGGTAAATCGGTTCCATTGGATAATGCAAGTGCGTTATCTACAGCGATAGAAAGAGCGTTACCGTGGACTGCAGAGCATGACAGAATCGGCATTCATCAAATATATGGTGCGGAGTCGGGAAATGGTTGGTTGCGTCCGGAGAATGCGGATAATGAAGTATTATTCCTATCTCGACGCCAGAAATTGACGATTCGAGTACCTAAAGAACAGCTAGAAGAAATTCAGCAGTTAACTGGCGCTACCTTAGCAATTGATGGCCACGAATTAACGGTTGGAAAATCGGTTATACGTAAATTAAGTGATATGAATATCATCTTTGCGCGTCATGTTGTTGCGACAGGACATAGTCAGTCTGAAGATGAGTTTATGCAAACCTGTGTAGAGCAATGCTCTTCACTTGGTATTGACGTTAAAAAGATGATGTGCGGATTAGAAAGAACAATAAGACTGCCTAGTAAGCAATTGATTACTAGAGGTTTAATGATAGCTGACCTTGAAAAAGCAGATTCGATAAAGTTACAAGAACATGGTCTCGGCGTTGAGCGAAAATTGGGCTGCGGATTATTTTTGCCACAAAAAGGGATTGATACGGCTAATCCAGATTAGTGTTGATTATATAATTCTGGCTTCGCACAGGTATTAATTAATTGAGTATCCCCATAGAGAGACTTGGATCTACAAGTAAAATTTGTTTAAATAGCGCCAAATTTTAGAGCGAGATAGTTTTATCTCGATTGTTTTGAATGTATTTAAATTTAGTGGAGAAAGAGAATGCCAACACTAGAAGCAGATGGTAAATCAGTAGAAGTAACCGATAACGGCTATTTAGTTGAGTCTAACGAGTGGACTAAAGCGATAGGACAAAAAATTGCAGACCTAGATGCTCTTGAAATGACAGAAGAACATTGGGATGTTATTGACTATTTACGTGCGGAGCATGCTGAAAACCCAGGTTCTGAAGCGAATGAACGTGGCATAATGAAAGAGATGGCTAAAAAATGGGGTAAAAAGTTAACCTCTAAATATATGTACCAATTATTTCCTGGTATGCCTTCTAAGCAAGGCCGCAAAATTGGTGGTTTGTCACAAAGTACGCGCAAAGGCGGTTACTAGTCAGGTAACCCATCAGAGATATAGATGGTTGGCAGTCTGGCTGCTAAATTTGCGTCCATAGAAAGTTAAACGAATTTAATTCACCAAAATAAAGGTCATACCTTTAAAATGAGGTTATAAACAATGAGCGATAAAGCTAAACTTATTGAAGAAATGCTAGAAATGCAAAAAAAGTTCATCGAATTTGAACAAGAACATGGCGTTGATATGAAAGACTATTATGCCAGCCAAGAAGGTCACGTGCTTCATGGCTATGTTGCTAAATATGATGAACTAGCAGACAAATTAAATGCTATGGCTCATAAAGATAAAGGTTCACAGCGTTTCTTTTAAACGTGATTTGAGCTGATTCAAGAAAGGCTGCTTCAGTAATGAAGTGGCCTTTTTTAGTGCCCGTTTTTTGTACGGGCACTTATGCAACGACAGTTTTGAAAAAAACTGCCGTTGCTGTTGAAGTTATCTTCCATATTGAGTTATGGGATTTCTAGCGAAAAATGATCATAAGTGACTGGCACACGCATAAAGGTTCGGTACAATTCTGGTTCAAAAACATCATAAGTGGCTGTAAAAGATAAGGACTACAGCCACTAAACATCAGCCCACATTCTTACTAAGTTGGCATAACAAATATCAACTGCTTTTGCTTCCTCGGATTGCGGTGCTTTTTGAAGTAAACTCTCTCGAGCAATGTTCATATTATGTAGTAACTCACGTTGCTCAGCACTTCGAATCATGCTTTGTACCCATGTAACCGCTACGAGACGTTCACCACGTGTAACGGGGTTAACATGGTGCAAGCTAGATGAAGGGTACATAACAGCATCTCCTGCTTTTAATTTAACTTGTTGCTCACCGAAGCTCGTATTAACGACAAGCTCACCACCATCATAGTCAGTTGGGTTTGATAAAAAAACAGTAATAGAAACATCGGAGCGGTATCTATCGGTGGTTCCCATCACGGGATCATCGACATGATCTCCATATTCCATCGCTTCGGTATAACGTGCATAAAAGGGAGCGGCAATTCGGTGGGGTAGTGCAGCGCTTTTATATTGAGGATTGGCGACTAGGCTCCCCATTACAATATTATTAAGTTCGCTAATTTGCGTTGCGTTCATGGCGACTTCTTCATTGTTTTTTACGCGTTTAGCCGCGCTTCCGGCAGATAAGCTTCCATTAACGAAAGGCGCATCTTTAAGGATTGCTGTAATAGTTTTTAAGCGTTCTTGGCTTAATACAGAAGGTAGTGTTAATAGCATATTTTAAGTCTTTTTATATCGGTTATAATAGGAAATCTGTAATCGCAACAGGTGCTAGTATGCGGTATAATTGCGATACATTTCAAATATTTAAACCTATAAATTTCAAGGTGTATTCATGCTGTTAAACGTTTTAGTGAGCGGAACGACAATTCCGGTTAATGTACCTGATATGATGTTAACTGAAGCTCAAGAGTTCTTCAAAAAGATGGATAAAGACATGGATAAGGGATGGCAAATGAGTCAAACCTGGGTTGATAATTTAAATTCAGAACAACGTTGCCAAGTTGTTGGCGATAAAATCTTAACTGCGATAGAAACGGAAAACAAACAAATGATGGTGATGATGTCGGCGTATGTTTTATACAAAGTGCCTGGCTCAACATCAATTCGTATCTCTGAAGATGGCGATATGAATGAAACAGAAATCGTACTTGGTGGCTTAAATTAAATAATGAAAAAATCAGCCGTAATAGGTGGCGGCCCTATGGGCTTGGCATGCGCCTATCAGTTAGCTCTTAATGGCGAAAAAGTTGATCTCTACGAAGCCGATGACCGTCTTGGTGGAATGTCTGCACATTTTGATTTCAATGGCTTAAGCATTGAACGTTTTTATCATTTTATTTGTAAAGAAGATTTCGATTTATTTACATTGTTAAAAGAACTTGATATCGAATCAAGCTTAAAATGGCATGCGACTAAAATGGGCTATTATTACGATGGTCAATTGTATGAATGGGGCAATCCTCTTGCGCTATTAAAATTTCCTAAGTTATCCTTTGTTTCTAAAATGCGTTATGGCATTCATATGTTTTTATCAACTAAGAGAACAAACTGGAAAGCACTTGAAGGGTTTGATGCTGTTAGTTGGATTAAAAATGCTGAAGGTGAAAAGACCTATAATGTTTTATGGAAAAAACTATTTGCGCAAAAATTTTATCAATACACCTCAAACTTATCAGCACCTTGGATCTGGGCACGTATCCGTCGAGTAGGGCGTTCACGTAAAAGTATTTTTGAAGAGCAAATGGGCTATCTTGAGGGTGGTTCAGAAACATTATTAAAGGCTTTAAAAGAAAAATTAGAGCAACTCGGCGTAACTATTCATTTAAATAGTCCGATAGAAAAAGTTGCCCATAAAAATAATAAGCTACAAGGTTTAATGTTGAATGGTGAGTTTAACCCATTTGATAAAGTCTATAGCACGGTACCTTTACCGTTTGTTACAAAAATTATTGATAATTTACCTGAAGAACATCAAAAAAAATATGCATCGATTAATAATATTGGTTGTGTTTGCTTGATATTTAAAATGAAACAAGCGGTGACAGAAAATTTTTGGTTAAATGTGAATGACGATTCAATGGAAATTCCCGGTATAATTGAATACAGTAATTTAAATAAGTTAGATGAACATATTACCTATGTGCCATTTTATATGCCTCAAACGCATGTTAAGTTTAATCGTGATGATCGAGATTTTATTGAGGAGTCGAAAGCGTATTTATTTAAAATAAATCCAGCTTTAACGGAAGACGATGTTATTGATGTTAATGTTTCACGATATGGTTTTGCGCAACCTATTTGCCCGCCAAACTTTATGAAGGATTTACCGCCGATTAAATCTGATATAGAAGGTTTATATGTTGCCGATACATCCTATTATTATCCAGAAGATCGTTCGATAACTGAAAGTGTCGGGCTTGGTCGAAAAATGGCTCAACTTTAATTTACCCTATGTTAAAGACAAAACTGAATAGCGAGTTTGCACGATTTGTTATTACAGGTGGATTTGCAGCAGGTGTAAATTTTTTAAGTCGTATTGGTCTGAGTGAGTTTTTAACTTATCGTTATGCGGTTTTCATTGCTTACATAATTGGTATGATAACCGCATTTATTTTATCTAAGATATTTGTCTTTGAGCAAAACAATAAATCAACTTCTAATCAATTTATAAAATTCACTATTGTTAATGTCGTAGCGGTTCTACAAGTTTGGTTAATTAGTGTTGGTCTTGCTGAATACGGTTTTCCTGCTGTTAACTTTACTTTTTATCCCGAAGCGGTTGCGCATTTTATTGGCATCAGCGTACCTGTTATTTCAAGTTATTATGGACATAAGTATTTTACTTTTCGTTCAGCTTAACTCTTTTATCATCTTTACGTGTTTAATAATATTAAAAACAATATGCGCATCCTCAACGTATTTATATCCCTGTGATTTATAAAATGGAATGGCAATTTCTCTGGCATTTAATACGATAGTTTTGACGTGTTGATCTTTCGCGTGGCTTTCTAAGGCCTTAACTAATTTAGTCGCGATTCCTTTTCTTTGATATGTATCAACAATACCCATGTAGCGTATTTGTGCTGCATTAGCTGTATTAAAGTGGAGTCGGCATACGCCAACAATGTTTTGTTTGTAAAGAGCCATTAGATGATAACTTTGAGATTCTTTATCATCTTGCGAAATCTCGAATGGTTGTCCCCATGGTTTAGCAAGAAGTTGCCATCGTAAATGATAGTAAGCTTCAAATTCATCGGGCGTTTCCGGTTGTATAATTTGAATGTCTATCGAAATACAACCCAAGTTGTAGCAATATACTTAACCCCTTTTTCTAACGTCAC
>Ga0316209_1001270_pt1 | contig 28172 bp, 25 predicted proteins | sample 6monopyrite_MG_FD_204945 | JGI IMG/M metagenome (GOLD analysis project Ga0316209, IMG submission 204945) | Microbial mat bacterial communities from mineral coupon in-situ incubated in ocean water Damariscotta River, Maine, United States -... | ecosystem: Environmental > Aquatic > Marine >...
GTCGTTTAAATCGCTGTGCAAAATAACGTACAGCTCGGACAAGCAAAAAGCGGCTTGCCGTTTAACTCAGCGTTCAATGTCTGCTTTCTAATCTAATTACCTGATTATGGCTGTCTGCAAATGAGACAATGCGGACAAATTATGCTTCTAAATAATCACAAGCTGACTAAAACGGCGACACTATAGTTAAGTGCACATTAATTAAGCTAACCGTTTTTATTAGCGCTTCGTTCTTTCTATTTTTATTCAAAAAAAGCCTTTGCCAACTAAACAAACCCCATGCTAGAGTTTGTGCTGATTATTTTTGTTGGTAAATACGTTAACGTATTAACAACGTGCATTAACAATGTAAAAGTAACCTCACCCACAATAATAATCGCATCACCGTTATCGAGCTATTACTATTTTATGCGGTACCTGAAAACCCAGCGTACCAACAAACAAGGAGAAGACAATTGAAAAACAATAACCTAAACCAAGATTAAAAAAAATCGCTGACCTAAGGTGCGACTAACACCAAAAGCCAGCTAACCACAACAACCTGACTTAGAGGTCATTATGGCTGAACTAGATTCTACGCTACGAACCCGCTTTGCCCAAATAAATTTCGCAGCAAACGCACAAAAACCCCAAACCGACACCGGGTTAGCAGATGATACGGGGTTAAAAACCCCGCCATCCGGGCAAACCTTAGCAACTCCGCCCATAGCCAGGCGGGATGTGAGAAGTGTCTCGTTTAGTGTGATACGCAATACATCGTCTGCAACATCAAGCGATGTATTAACCGGTGTATCCAGCGATGTATCCACCGATGTATCACCTAAACCGACAACACCCATCGCGCCCCCGCCCGAGCTAAACCTTTCAATCTTCACAACCCAAACTTTACCCACAACACTGGAAAACCTGCGCACGCATGTTCAATACCTGCTGTGCTTACCCCTGCCTGTGCGCGTAAAAAATCGGTTGCGATTGAAATACTGGGCCATGTCGCGTCGGCTTGAGGCCGTGAGTGAACTGTTGAAATTAGACGGGGTGGATAAATTAAGGGTTGATCCGAATTGTTTTGATCTTTCGGAGTTTGATTTATCGCATTTAAACCTGTCGGGTGAAGACTTTCAAAGCGATTAAATAGAACACTCAGCCAGTGGTTGTGTCACTGGTGGATATTAGGTTGGACACTGGGCACCGATTGCGGTGCCCGGTTTTCCTTTGTTTGTTTTTAGATATTTGTTTTGGTTTTATTTAATTGGGCTTAGATCCAGCGACCTTAAGTGCTGTGAATACACTGGGTTATTAAGTGCGTCCCTGCACTTAACCCCTAATCTATTTATATCAGGGGCCGTGCAGAGCACGTTTAAATTCGATCCAGTCGAATTTGATCCCGACACAAGCATTCGGGAACGACGACATTATTTAAGTTAATGTGACAGTAATGATTTAATTAAAATAAAAAAACAAAAATAAAAACGAAACAAAAACGAAAAATTATTTTACGGAGAATACCATGCAGCGAAATGATAACTCATTAAGAAGTCGGTTTATAAATGCCATCGCCTCGGGGGAATTAGGCCGGGTAGACGAGCAGGGAATCACATTCACCCTGAAAGAATTTAAACTGTATTTTGCAGAAATAAAAACCGATTATATTAATTCTTTTTTACCGGCCTCAACCATTGAATCGGGCCGAATGGGAATGACCCACACCAAATTTTTATTTCGAATACGCAAAGGCGTGTATCGGGTGCATCCGGATTTACTTTTAACGTTGGAAGGTGAGGCGGGTGGGGTGCCGGGGAATGGGAAGGAGAAAGAGGCGTAGCGATCAAGTTGTGATTACCCTGTTTTTTATAAATCGGGGGCTGGCTAATTCTAACCAGCCTAATTCTAACCAGGCTAATTCTAACCTGCCCAATTCTAACCAAAAATAATCAGAGGTTCCCTGGCGTATGAAAAGAGGCCGTTCTGCATGAGCACTAAACCTGTTCGCCTTGCATGCATAAAAACTAAAACTAAAGTGTAAGCTCATCAGCATTATTCTGGATACGTATTAATTTTAATTCTGACAAAATCTGGTATGTTGTACATATTGAGGCAGGCAGAAAAGTTATAGGAAGCAAACATGAAGCACGCATCTAACTTTGTCACGGTGGGGGCTACTCTTTTATTGGTGGTGCTACTTTGCGCGTTTACTGGTGGCTGTGCCCACTACCCTGAAACACCGCCGCTAGCGCAGGTGAGCACTGGCGGTTATCGTCTTGCCAATGTGACGCGCCCCGGCCAGTCCGACGATCTGCTGGTGGTGCTTGCGATCTCCGGCGGCGGCATGCGCGCTGCGGCGCTGGGTTATGGCGTACTGGAAGAACTGCGCCGCACTGAGATTATAGTGAAGGGCGAGAAACGCCGCCTGCTTGACGAGGTGGATGTAATCTCGGCAGTTTCGGGGGGCTCGCTGCCTGCAACCTATTATGCTCTGCGCGGTGAGAAGACGTTCGATGAGTTCGAGGAACGGGTGCTGTCACGTAACCTGGAGAGTGAGCTGGTCGTTCGCATCATAACCCCGAGCAACTGGTTTCGGATGCCATCGGGGACGTTTGGAAAATCAGACCTGTTTGCCGAGCTTTATGACGACTCAGTTTTCGACCATGCCACTTTCGGCGACCTGCAGCAGGCTAACGGACCCTTCGTGATCATAAACGGCACTGATGTCACCACCGGCGCCCGCTTCAGTTATACGCAGGCGTATTTCGATGCCATCTGCGGCGATCTTTCCGGTGTGTCGCTGGGACGGGCCATTGCTACCTCAACGTCTCTGCCACCCTTGCTTACGCCCATCACCCTCGAAAACCGGGGTGGAACCTGCGGCCGCAAAGCCCCGGACTGGATGATTAAAGCCGAGGCCGTTATCAGCGAGTCAGAGACGCCGGGGCGTGCCCTGCTGCGGGCCCGCGCACTCCAGTCCTATGAAGACCCGAACCGCCCTTATGTGCACATCTTCGATGGTGGCCTGTCGGAAAACCTGGGTTTGTCCGAGATACTCAGAGCCTTTGAACTCCTGCAGGTTGAACCCGATGTAACGGTGCTGCCGGCACTCCGCCAGGCCCGCAAGGTGGTAGTGATCGCCGTCAACGCGCTGCGCTTCCCGGAAGTAAACTGGGACCGTTCCCCCGGGCCGCCGGACACCGATATACTGACAGGCCAGATGTGGTCGATACCGGTCGACCGGATTTCATTTGACGCGGTGGAGCAGGTTAAAGAAAAACTGGTCGCGTGGCAGGCGGATGCGCCGAGCGGAGCGCCTTCTCGGCGCGGGTATCTGGCGCAGGTTACCTTTGATTCCCTGCAAGACCCGGCCGAACGCGACTATTTCAAGCAGGTGAATACGAGCCTGACATTACCCGCGGAGCAGGTGGCGCGTTTGCGCGAAGTGGCCGGCCGGCTCCTGCGTGAGGCGCCGGCTTTTCAGAGACTGCTTTCAGATATGCAGGCTGATCGCTGATATGTCGGGAAAATATAATAAAACAGGGCCTTACTCAATGCCATTAAGTTAAGTGCTAACTCATTGGATAAAATGCTTTTTATTTGTATTGCTCCCCTCTTTGAAAAAGAGGGAATACATATATTTTTATTGCTACCCGCTAGATAGTGTTGAATATTAATTCTGAGGGGGAGATTTAGAACACATCAGGTTTTTACTCTATATTAATAGTGTTAAAAATCTGGACGTTTTTAAATCCCTCTCATTAAAAAGATTAATTTTATTTATAATCGGCAATAATTATAACCATATATATACTCCCGTTTTTCTAAGGGGGAGGCAGAACAAAAAAATTGGACTATTTTTTTATCCATATCAAAGACTTAACTCTTAACTTAATGACATTGGGGCCTTACTATATAAAGTTAAATTCAATTTATAAATGTTAAATTAAATCTATGAAAATAAAATTCAATATTGCCGCCGCCATAACCCCGGCCATAACCCCGGGTCTTAATCTGGGCCTTATTCTGTGTCTTATTCTGTGCCTGGGTCTACTAACAGGCAATACTGAAGCCGGCACAAACACGGGACATGCACGCGCTTCAATTGCCATCAGTGGCGGTGCCAGCAAGGGGGCTTATGAAGCTGGATTAAACTGGAGCGCAATCAAAATCATACGTGAGGCTCCGAGCCTTGTGACCCTGACGGGTGGACAGTTTGTCCCGATTGAGATGGCGAGCATCACGGGTGCCTCTGCCGGCGGTATCAACACACTGCTTTCCGGTTTGTCCTGGTGCAGCCTTGACGAAAAAGAGGGGGGGCTCAGCAACCGTATTGATAGCAACCTGTTCCGTGATATCTGGCTGAGAATCGATATCAACACACTGCTTCCTCGAGACGCCAAATCACCCATCTACTTGCCCGGTGATGCGGTGCTTTCGCGCAAGGACTTCCTGGAGGCTGCAACAGAATTGCGCGAAAAGTGGAGTAAGCCTTCATTTCGAAAAGACTGCCGTATTCCACTTGGCGTGACCGTAACTAAAATTAAACCTGAAGTGCTAAACGTGGGTGAAGTCGAGGTGCAGAATCAGCGCTTTTATATACCCTTTGAATTGCGGGTGACCGATGACAGCAGCATCAAGTTCTTCTTCGAACCTGCCGACTACCCTAAAGTGGCAGACCCTTCGATGATCCTGATGCCAGGAACGCACGATACATTGCCCTTCTCTATAGATAATCAGCAGATTATAGATGCCGCCTTTACCACCAGTGCTTTTCCGATGGCGTTTGGGCGCAAACGCCTGCAGTACTGCCGCCTTATACAACAAAAGTCTGCACAGGAGCAGGAATCGAAGCTGGCAGATACCCGTCTGCTATGCCCCGATGGCTACGAACTGGCTGAAGCGGAATTCGCCGATGGCGGACTGTTCGATAACCTGCCCATTGGCGTAGCGCGTACCCTGGCAGAAAATAACAAACGCAATGATAACGCCACCTTCCCGGTAACCTATTTTTATATCGACCCAAACCGGACTATTTATGACGTCCCTGAGCACAAAAAAGACCTGGCATGTGAAAGCGCTAATCCTCCTGCAGCCTGCCGTCTGATGGAATTTAGTGCGGCTTCAGAAAGCGAGTTACTCATCGGCTTTCTGGGTACTGCGCGTCGATATGAGCTGTATCGAGAACTGACCAGCGATGCCTGGCAGCTTAACCTGTCTGAAATCAGCTACAAGCTTGGCAAGATATTGAAACAAAGAAAGATTGCTCTCGACTGCCAGCAGGCGCTGCCGTATTTCGAGCTCAGCCTCGATTGCACCGATGCATTATTACGCGCCGGCCAGCTGCTGGAAATCGCATACGACCGTATCAAGCCCGTTATCGATAAACCCTATTCCGTTAAGCGCTTACGCAACGCAGGCGTCATTAAAGACTGTGAAAACCTGGGCGGAAAAACAGGTCTGCAAACCGCCTGCACTTTTAACATTCCCCGTTATCGCAAGCAGCTGTCTAACGCCATGTTGCCGGTGTTGGAAAAAGCAAAATTAACAGAGATAAAGATTCACAGCGATATAAACAAATCGCGGCTTTCGATGCAGAATGACAGGACTTTGCGGGTATCCAGTCGCAGTGCTCCCATAACCGGAACACTCATGGAAGATTTCGGTTCGTTTCTCGATTACAAATTTCGGGAGTATGACTACTACGTCGGGGTATATGATGGCCTGGTCATGGTTGCTAACAACTTATGCAGCCTGCAATACTCTTCAAGTCATCAATCAACTGACTATAAACAGTGTTTTGATTCGGTCGCCAAACAGTTATTCACAATGTTAGGCCTGAATGCAGATCCCCGCGGACGATATGTATTCGCAAGGCTTGCCATGCGTCAATACGGCAAAGAAAAACGACTCCAGTTTGCCTATCAGCCGATGCCAGCGGCCGACAGCGATATGCGCATTATTCATGAAGGCCTTGAGCAAGCACTGGCGGCCGGCGAGAGTGAGACAGAATTCTTTAACTATCTCAAGGCAGAGGGGTTCGTACCAACACCCGCTAAAAAACAGACTCAATCGCGTCTTGCACGACTTGTTGAATTTGATGATAAAACGCTGATGGAACAGATCATCGATGATCCTGACAGCTGGGCCACTGAACTAACGCGTCGCGTTACAACCCGGCTGGTTTATCTCGAATCGCAGGCGGAGAAGATCTATGCGGCGCGCGAACCTGATATAAACAAACGTAAAAGCGCGAATTTAGAGGTTATGGGTGCCACTGCCTTTATCTTACAAAGCAGCACTTACCGGTATCGTGAATATAGTTTTGCACCATCGACCGCACCGAGTGACTGGCTGTGGCGAAATGTTATACCCTACGAAGTTGGTTTCGATACTTCAGAAGGTGACCTGTTACTGACCTGGCAACCCACCCTGGCACTATCGCAAAAGAACCTGCTGGGCGCACGCTTAAGCCTCGGTTTTCCCGGCGGTATATTTCAATCGAGTGCGGACGTCGCCCGTGAGAACTACCTGTCAGTAGGACTAGACTATACCCGGCAATCATCCTCTCCCTATATTTCCAGTTTCGGCTTTACACCGACCTGGTATCACGGCTTTAATCAACCAGATAATCGCGATAGGGATACCCTTGGTGGTGATATACATGTTGGTATTCTAAAAAATCGATTGCGGTTAGGTTTTGGCACACGTGATTTTGATCATGCTTCAGATGCCTGGTTCATTACTATAGGTATTACGGATATGCCTGGGCTGATTTATTGGTTAACTCGCTAATAAAGTTGCGACAAAGTGACTGATAAGGGCTGGCAGTGACTGGTAACAATTGATCCGAATCAGCAAAATGAATACCTGTAAATGTATGTTTCGAACGCACTAGTGGTAAGGAAACGGGTATAGGCATAAACGCATAAAAGCTAAACCGAAAGTTCATCAGCGTCATTCTGCTTAGATATTATTTAAGGACTCCCTGAAGAATTCATTCCTGAATAATTGATTCATTGATGAATTCTCAGAGCACGAAATGTATAAAATGCGATTTCATTCATTTAAGAAAAATTATCTAGCTGTCAGAAGACAGTTTAATGAAGGCTAAAAATAATTAAACTTTTCTCGCCTTTTTTCTGAAACCCGCAAGTACTAGTAAACCGGAGCCAAACAACCAGATTGCGCCAGGAATGGGCACAACGTTAGCCGATAAATTATCAATAAAAAAGCGATCCCTATTTCCAGAAGCAAAGGTGCCGTTCCGGATAATAATACTATCGATAGCGGTATCAGAAACTAAACCAAAAAAACCACTGGCATTTGGGGCGAGCACACTTGCAAGTAAAATGTTATTGCTGTCATATAATTCCAGTGTTTCCTGTTCACCCGCTGAAAGGAAATCCAGAGAGAAGGCTAAAATAGAAGGATCTGTGAAATCAATACTGAGGGGGCCAACGTTTGTACTGACAAGTGTTGATCCAGCATCAGATAGCGCATCGGAGCTCCAGTTGACTAAATTTTGGCTGCCTGCTTCGGGTGACGTGAAACTAGCTTGAGCGCTTATTGTGCTTCCATCGACTAGCATATTAGTTGAGCCGTTAAAGTCGATGAGAAAAATCTGACTTCCCGTTGCCGCAGAATAATCCGTCGCATTGTTATATACACTCACTGTCGCCGCATTGGTAGTGCTGCACCAGAAAACAATACCTGTGATAAATAGTAATGATTTAAATTTCATGATTTTACTCCTTAAACTATTTTTAGACATGGGAATAGCCAAACCCGTACTACCCATATTGAGCCTGTACGGTTCTTGAAGTGATATTATGTTTTACGCTTATTCCATGATGAAATCAAGGTTAATGTCGTGTGCACTTGAAGACGATAATGTGTCGATTTAGTAACATTAAAATAATAAAGAACTGAGGCATGATTACATGCCAAACTGGCAAGGCAGGTATAAAATGACATACCACTTAAGCGTTCAATAAAAACAAAGACTTAGATAGAATCTGATTTTTTGTTATGATGGGTGTCCGACTTATTCCCGACTTATTCCCGACTTATTCCCGTATTCAAAAGGCAATATACATGAAAAAAATGATTATTATAGGCCTCGTCATGTACGGTGCATTTCAGTGGTACTCAAATGGAAATAATGACTTAGCCGGTAGTTATGGCGAGCCCCATAATGAATTAATAATGTATTCCTTAACAACCTGTGGATTTTGTAAACAAAAAGCAAAAGCGCTTAAAGAAGAAAATATTGCATTCAAAGAATACTTTATAGACAAAGATCAAAAAAGAATGGATGAGCTAAACGCAAAACTTACAAAAGCAGGCTTTAAACCAAAAAGTTACGGGACACCACTTTTTGATGTTCATGGGGTAATGTTACCCAATAATCCGTCAATGGAAAAAATAAAAAAGCATTTACAAAACGGATAGAAAATATAAGTCAATAAGCCCATCAATGAGAGTAATAATTCGTCTATCGCTTGTGGACGCGACTAACAAAATTGTTAAGCGTAAAACACATTAATGAATACGACCTCTTTGATGATGTGTTTTTGCCGCAATGGTAGTTTTCTGGTTTATAGTGGTCAACAAGTTTTTTCACATATTTAAATAAGACCATTCATTAAAATATGCAAAATGAAGAAAGCTATTTTTATTTGATGGTGAGGCATGCTCAAAAAGAACTGATCAGTTGATGTTTTTGATAAAAAATATAAAGCAATCAGTGACTATAAGTTATGTGATTTTATGCTTATGTATAGGGTGATTTATTTTTGCTACTCATAGGTTCAGTCGCATTCATTATTTATGGGGAACTAGCCTGAAATAAAAAGGACATCTTAAAGGGGGGGAGGAGTAACAGGGCTTAATTATCAATATCAAAATTTTTAAATCTTAAAAACCTTATCAAGTTTCTCATCGAAGCGGCTAATATTATCATCGTCCCCTTCTTTATGAATATAAAAACCATTCTCTTTTCGATCTTTAATTACTTCATTTACCAGCTGAATATTGACCTGATTTTGTTTAGCCGCATAGGCATAAACCAGTGCGGTATCGCACAGCGTATTAATCACTCTGGGAATACCACGGCTGTGATACCAGATGGCCTTGCGCGCCATGTCTGAAATTAAATCCGGATTACCGCCCGCCACTTTAAGGCGGTGTATTATGTAAGCGCAACTATCTTGCTGGCTTAATTCCCCCAGGTGATAACTGGCGGTGACCCGTTGATTGAGTTGTTCTAGTTGCGGGATATTAAATGTGTCGCGTAACTGGGGTTGGCCGACCAGAATCAGTTGTATCACATGATTTTTATCCGCATTAATATTGGATAACATGCGCAGCTCTTCAAGTGCCTCATGGGACAGGTTTTGTGCTTCATCAATGATTAAAACGGTACGCCTGCCCTGGGCATACTGTTCAATGGTAAAGTTAACAAAATTTTCATAAAGCTCAATCTGGCTGAGATCTTTATAAGCCAACCCGAAGCTCATGGACACCCATTGCAGCAGGTTGCCAAAATTACTGTGGGTATTGGTGAGCAGGCCGGTGACAAAATTCGGGCCCATGCTATTGAGCAGTTTGCGCGTGAGGGTGGTTTTGCCCGAGCCGATTTCGCCGCTAATCACACAAAACCCGGCGGACTCATTGTGCAAGCTGTAATCTAGCATGGCCAGTGCCATATTGTGGTTTTTGCTCATGTAAAGAAAGGCCGGATCTGGGAGGAGGGAAAAGGGCTTTTCTTTTAATCCATAAAATTGTTCGTACATTGTGTGCTTCCCGGCATTGGCCTGATCAACTACTGATAAAAACATTACGGGAGGGGGATGCCGCAATAATGTCGTCATTTTATAGGAAAACACTTCCATGCACATTAATATTCTAATGCTTTTTAAGGCGCAGAGAGACACAATAGGCGCTAATAATCGTAGTTTTGATGGATGTCTCATAAATGAGTGCAGATTCTGTGAGGCCTGCCCGATGTCAGTAAGTTAAGCTCTAACCTATTGAAAACATGTGAAATTCAAAGGTGTTAGCTCCCCTCTTTGAAAAAGAGGGGTTGGGGGAGATTTGAAACCATTCAAGTTAAAGCTCAAAATTTATAGTGCATTCAAACCGGAATGTTTCCAAAACCCCCTCATTAGCATGATTTATTAATAAAGTGATCTTGAACTTTCACTACATTATTTGCACTCCCGTTTTTCAAAGGGGGAGGTCAGCCTGCAATACTTTTTAATATTATAAGGTTCCAGCTTAACTTACTGACATCGGGCTGGTCTCACAAGCGACTATTTCCTTTCTGAGCTGCTCTGCGGACGCGACCATGCAGCTGAGTGCGGCTTTTACTTCCGGCCACTGACGGGTTTTCAGGCCACAGTCCGGGTTAATCCACAAACGCTCAACCGGGATGCGTTGTGTGGCTTTTTTCATTAAATCCACAATGTGATGGGTGTCCGGCACATTCGGTGAGTGTATGTCATACACGCCGGGGCCAATTTCATTGGGGTATTCAAAGTCTTCAAAGGCATCCAGTAATTGCATATCCGAGCGGGATGTTTCTATGGTAATCACATCCGCATCCATGTCGGCGATGGCCTGGATGATGTCATTAAATTCCGAGTAACACATATGGGTATGAATCTGGGTTTCATCCGCGGCCACACTGGCGGTTAAGCGAAATGCGCGTACCGTCCAGTTTAAATAATCGGGCCAGTGTTTTTTGCGCAGGGGGAGCCCTTCACGTAAAGCGGCTTCGTCTATCTGAATAACTTTTATGCCCGCTTGTTCTAAATCATAAACTTCATCACGTAAAGCCAGTGCAATTTGTTCAGCGGTGGCAGAGCGGGGTTGATCGTCGCGCACAAATGACCAGTTTAAAATCGTTACCGGGCCGGTGAGCATTCCCTTCATGGGCTTATCCGTTTGCGATTGGGCGTAGCGGCTCCACATGACCGTCATGGCCTGGGGGCGGGAAATGTCACCGTAAATAATGGGCGGTTTTACACAGCGTGAACCGTAAGACTGCACCCAGGCAAACTGAGTGAAGGCAAAGCCATCTAACTGTTCGCCAAAATATTCAACCATGTCATTGCGTTCCGCTTCGCCGTGCACTAAAACATCCAGCCCTAATGATTCCTGTTCTTTAATTACATGGGAAATTTCCTGTTGCATGAAATTAATATATTCGTGCTGTTTAATTTTACCGGTTTTATAATCGCGGCGCGCCTGGCGAATTTGTGTTGTTTGTGGAAAAGAGCCGATGGTTGTCGTGGGAAAAGCCGGCAGGTTTAAACATTTTTTCTGTAGGTTGCTGCGCACTTTAAATTCGCTGTTTCGGCTGAGCATATCTTCTGTGACGGATTCAACCCGCTGTTTAATATCTGCACGGTGAATTAGGCTGGAGTTTTTGCGACTGAGGCAGGCTTCGCGAGAGCTTTGTAATTTAGTCTTAACCTTATCTTCATGGCCATTTAAAACACAGTTTAAGGTATTTAATTCATCCAGTTTCTGCACCGCAAATGCCAGCCAGGTTTTTAATTCGTTATCGAGTTTTTCTTCGCGATTTAAATCTACCGGCACGTGCAGTAGTGAACAGGAGGGCGCTAACCATAACCGCTCGCCAAGCTTTTCTTTTGCAAATTTTAAGGTTTGTAACACGGCATCTAAATCTGTGCGCCAGATATTGCGCCCATCAATAATACCAAGTGAAAGTATTTTATTTTCCGGTAAAAATTTCAACACATCGTGCAGTTGGTTTTTAGCACACACAGTTTTTGTGTGATGAGCTGTATGATGGGCTGTATCAGGGGATGTGGGCAGGCCAATATGCAGGGCATCCACCGCAAGGTTGCAGGCTAATGCCAGGTTATCATCCAGTTCGCCAAAGTAGGTTGCCAGCATAATATTTAAATTATCGGTGCTTAATTTTCGGTAAGCAAATTCCAGTGTGCTTTTCCAGATGATGGGTAAGTCCAGTGCCAGTATCGGCTCATCAATTTGCACCCATTCGACGCCCTGATCTTTCAGCTTATTTAAAATTTTCTGATAGGCTTCAATAAGCGGTGTAACTAACTGCAGCTTATCAAAATCTTCGCCCTTAACTTTTGCCAGCCACAGCCAGGTGATGGGGCCAATGAGGACCGGTTTGGCATTGATGCCCTGTGCTTTAGCTTCTTCAATTTCATTAAATAATTTATCAAAGCTCAGTTCGAATGTCTGGTCTTTATGAATCTCCGGCACCAGGTAGTGATAATTGGTATCAAACCATTTAGTCATTTCACAGGCAGCCATTGCCTCGCCATCATGTTGCTCACCCCGGGCCATCGCAAAGTAGGTGTCGTTGCTCACAAGGTGTCCGGCTTTGTGATTTTTAAAACGCGGTGGCACCACACCCAACAGGCAGGATAAATCCAGTACCTGATCGTACATAGAGAAATCACCCACGGGAATTAAATCAATACCCGCGTCCGCCTGTAGTTGCCAGTGGCGCTGGCGCAGTTGCTGGCAACTGTCTTCTAATTGCTGTGAGGATATTTTTTTCTGCCAGTAAGCTTCCAGTGATTTTTTCAGTTCGCGATCTGCGCCAATACGCGAAAATCCCAGATTGTGTGTAATGCTCATGGTGATGCCTTTTGTATTTTTTATTGAGTTTGAGTTGCGGGTTGCAGCACAGTATGGGCACAGGTTAAGATTGAATCAATTTCATAATATTCATGTAAAATATGAAAAGGATTCATAATGTTTCTGGAATTAAGACACCTGAGAAGCCTCAAGGCCATCGAAGAAACCGGCAGTCTGGCAAGGGCGGCGGAGCGATTGCATCTGACCCAGTCGGCGCTCTCCCATCAAATTAAAACCGTTGAGCACTATTTCGATATTCAGCTGTATCAACGTAAAAATAAGCCCCTGAGGCTAAGTGAAGCAGGGCAGCGTTTGTTGAATTTGGCCCAGAAAATATTGCCCGAAGTGGAAACCGCCGAGTACGAAATGAAACATTTAGCCGGGGTGGATTCCGGCAGGTTGCACATCACCATCGAGTGTCACAGTTGCTTTGAATGGCTGGTGCCGACGCTGGACCATTATCGAAAACGCTGGCCTGAAGTGGAGGTGGATATTCGCCTCGGTAATAGTTTTGAGCCGATAAAAGCACTTTCACAGGAACAGATTGATCTGGTGATCACCACCGATAAAGTTGAGCTGAGTGACATCGCTTTTGAGCCACTGTTTGATTACGAAGCCCTGTGCATTATGGCGAATGACCATGCCCTCACCGCCAACGCCTTTTTGCAGGCAGCGGATTTTAGCAATGAAACCCTCATTACCTACCCGGTAGAAAAACAGCGTCTGGATATTTTCAGGCACTTTTTAAATCCACAAAAAATATCACCAAAACAAATTCGTCAGTCTGAACTCACCGTCATGATTTTGCAGTTGGTTGCCTCCGGGCGGGGCATCGCGGTACTGCCGGACTGGGTGGTGAAAGAGTATATTGAGCGGGATTATGTGAGTGCAAAACCATTGGGTGAAAAAGGTATGCGGGGGACTTTGTTTGCGGCGGTCAGGCAACGGGAAGTTGAGCAGGCATATTTGAAAGATTTTATACAGCTGGCGCGCGAGGGTTTGTATCTGCGGCGCTAAATAATGTGGTAAATCTGAACGAATTAACTGTATGGCCATGCTTTACAGGCATAAGTTGGTTGATGTCATCCAGGTGAGGTATATTGCGTATAATGACAAGAGCTCGGGTTACACACAGCCTGACCACAAAGCCGTCATTAAGGGTTTTCTTATATTGCGTCGGAGTTAGTCAGGCTTCAGCCATATACTAATGCGGCAATACCGGTATACTGTCTGTCGTCCAGGCCCTCTTCCTCGCAATGTATCGAATTGAACGACTTTAATGTACAGAGTCAGTAACGAGAATAAGCAAGGTCGGTAATTTTAAGTCCAATCCCGATATTACGGAATAAACTTTAACAATATCGCACTGTTCGCTGTCACCGTCTCTTCGCAAGCTGATGATGGTAATTAAGCAGAGTCATAAATTATCATTATTCGGATTACTCGATGGTAACCGTGGTATTTATCGAATTTACGTGTGTGCAGCAAGTAAGCTAAATTAAATTTCAACTCTATAAACTTATGGATAACTATGTTTGCTGCTGAAATCACTCCTTCACTGCTGTGCTTATTCAACCTGACCTGTCGGGTGGCATGAGATGAAAATCAGCGCTTATCTATTAGGCATAACGTCAATCGTATCATTCTCAGTTTTTGCAGCTGAAAATACTCAGCCGGATGATCAACTATTACTCGCATCCTGCCAGGCTTTAACGACAACACCAGAGCATGACAACGCCAAACCCTGTATATACTTTATTAAAGGTTTTCTTGCCAGTGCTCAGGCCATTGATTCGTTAATCGTCAGCCAAAAGAAAAAGATATTATATAAACCCTATCGTACCAAGGGTCGAACGCCACCCAATAGTTTTATTTATTATTGTGTCCCCGTTAGTGAGCCAGATGCACATGTTATAAAAACACTTGCAAAGCAACTTCCAGCTCAAATGAATACAGTAAAATTACTAAGAGATAATATTTTAAAGACACTCAAAACTACATACCCATGTAGAAAGCCTGATCAAAATTAAAAACCTGAGTCAAAGATGGATATTCATTATTTATTTTATTGGCATGATTTTATAACGCGTTCCTTAAAAGCAGAGGACTAATGCGACACACTGTCATTCTATCCCTGTTTTTATCGGCATTCTGGTTACTTATCTCGGGTCACAACACCATTCTCATGCTGTCACTTGGTGTGATTTCAATCGCCCTGGTCCTGTACATAGCGCACCGGATGGATGTGGTCGATCATGAATCCCAGCCCTTGCATATCACGTTAAAACTTCCCGGTTTCTATGCCTGGCTTATTAAGGAAATCGTTCTCGCCAACTTATTGGTTGTAAAGCATATCTGGCTTGGCAACAAGACTATTTCTCCTACCCTGAAGATCATTAAGGCCAGCCAAAAAACGGATATTGGAAAAGTCATCTACGCAAATTCTATTACGCTGACTCCAGGTACAGTTACTGTAAATCTGCAGGGTGATCAATTTATGGTACATGCTCTGTTAAGAGAATCGATTGAAGACCTGGAAGCCGGTGAAATGGATCGCCGAGTTACTCAACTGGAAAATTAATGCTAATAGCTGCAACCATAGCCATTCTTGTTGTCATGATCATGGCCATCATTCGAGCAATCATGGGGCCTACACTCTATGACCGTATACTTGCCGTCAATATGTTTGGCACCAAGACAGTTTTGCTCATCTCGCTATTAGGTTTTGTGATGGGACGGCCGGAGTTTCTGGATATTGCTATCGTGTATGCACTGATTAATTTTATTAGTGTGATTGGCGTGTTGCATTATTCTGACGCCTCCATATTTAAGCGCAGCGACCGGCAGAAAAAATAATGAGAAAGAATTCATAATGGATACTTTGATGGATATAAGCAGTGCGCTGTTTTTACTAATAGGCGGTTTTTTATGCATTTCGGGTGGGGTCGGCATTTTGCGCTTCCCGGATTTTTATACTCGAATGCATGCGGTAGGTGTGACCGAAACGTTAGCCACCGCGATGATTTTAATCGGGCTAATGCTGCAAAATCCAGACGGACTTGTGGTAGTGAAACTCATGATAATTCTGCTAATGACTTTATTCATTAGTCCAACGGCAAGCCATGCATTGGCTAGCGCAGCCGTACATAATAACCTTATGCCAGAGCTTGATAAAAAAGAAGATAATGAAAAGGAGACGTCATCGAATCCCTGATTGACATCGTCTTATTAGCCTTTCTGGTAGCGGTTGCTATTGCCATTGTCAGGATGAAAGATCTGTTTGCGGTGATTATGCTTTCAGGTATTTACGGCCTGTTATCCGCTAGTTTTTTTGTTGCTATGGATGCTGTGGATGTGGCATTTACAGAAGCATCCGTGGGGGCGGGTATTTCCACTTTGCTCATGCTGGTGGCAATTACCATGACAGGTCGTTCAGAGAATCCCACTCGCCATAAACCTGTATTGGCTTTAGCGGTGGTTATTGTCACGGGCAGCCTGTTGATCTACGGCACACTGGATATGCCATATTTTGGTTTAGCACAAGACCCGGTTCATCTCCATGTTGCACCACGATATATTAATGACTCCATGCAGGAAGTTGGCGTGCCTAATATCGTAACCTCTGTGCTGGCAAGTTATAGAGGCTTCGATACGTTTGGCGAAGTGGTAGTTATCTTCACCGCGGGCATGGGGGTGTTGGCGCTTTTATCGGTGGCGCATCGGCCCAAAGATACGGCTGAGATAGATTCAATCAATAAATCAATGCATGAAGAGCATCTGATTCTGCGCATAGTCGCCAAAATACTGATTCCATTTATTCTGTTATTTGCACTTTATGTACAGTTTCATGGAGATTTCGGCCCCGGCGGTGGTTTTCAGGCAGGGGTGATTTTTGCTGCAGCGATTATTCTGTATACCATGTTGTTTGGTATGAGTACTGCACGCCGAGTCATTAATCAGACTTATATACAGTTGTTTGCCGCTATTGGTGTTTTGCTATATGGCAGCGTAGGTGTTATTTCCCTGTTGAACGGTAAAAATTTTCTTGATTACAGTGCGCTGTCCGCAGACCCGGTGGCAGGACAGCACCTGGGTATACTGTTAATTGAACTGGGTGTGGGCATCACGGTTGCATCGGTGATGGTCATTATCTTTTTCAACTTTGCGGGTCGCAAAAACGATCAACAGAATAATAGAGAATAATGACTCATGTTAATGGGACTCTATAACTACTGGGTTGTGGTGGTGTTGATGATGGTCGGATTTTACATCGTTATCGCCCACGGCAACCTGATTAAAAAAATTGTTGGTCTGTCTATTTTCCAGACCTCTGTTTTTATTTTTTATATCAGTATGGCGAAGGTCGATGGCGGTACTGCGCCCATTTTAGCTGAAGGGATAAAGCAATACTCGAACCCCTTACCCCATGTTTTAATTCTTACTGCTATAGTCGTTGGCATTGCCACCACCGCTTTGGGGCTTGCACTGGCTGTGCGCATTAAAGAAGCCTATGGCAGTATCGAAGAAGAAGAAATACAAAAAAAGGATAATCTGGATTGTTAGCGCATTTGCCGATTTTGCAGGTTATTGTGCCGCTCATGGCGGCACCTTTATGCCTGTTTTTAACACGATCACGCCTGGTATGGCTGTTCGCTCTTATGGTGAGTGGTGCAGCCTTTTTAATTAGTGTTCTATTACTGCAACAGGTAATGGCTTCGGGCACAATTATTTATGAGCTGGGTGGTTGGGATGCACCCTGGGGTATTGAATACCGCATCGATTTGCTCAATGCATTTCTGTTACTGATTATTTCTGCAATCAGTACGGTTGTGCTGTTTGCGGCGCATACCAGTATAAAAGAAGAAATTCCCGCAGACCGGCACAGGCTTTTTTATATTTTGTATCTGTTGTCTCTGGCGGGCATGCTCGGCATAGTCGCCACAGCGGATGCATTTAATGTGTTTGTGTTTCTCGAAATTTCCTCGCTGTCAGCCTACGCTTTGATTGCGCTGGGTAAAGATAGACGTGCGCTCTGGGCCGCGTATCAATATTTAATTATGGGTACCATTGGGGCCACTTTTATTTTGATCGGTATCGGCCTAATGTACCAGATGACCGGTACCCTGAATATGTATGATCTCTCCCAACGTTTGCCAGGGGTGGAAAATTCACGCACCGTATTTGTCGCGTTTACTTTTATTATCGTGGGTGTCTGTCTAAAACTGGCACTGTTTCCACTTCATCTCTGGCTACCAAATGCCTATGCTTATGCGCCTTCGATAGTCACCGCTTTCTTTGCGGCGACAGCGACAAAAGTTGCTGTCTATTTACTGATTCGTTTTACCTTTTCAGTGTTTGGTCTTAGCTTTTCTTTTACTGCCTTACCTTTGCAGATGTTGTTTGTGGCACTGGGATTATTGGGAATATTTGTGGCTTCATTTGCCGCTATTTACCAACAAAATGTTAAACATCTGTTTGCCTACTCAAGCATCGCACAAATTGGTTATATGATTGTTGGCTTCAGTGTGAGTACCACGACCGGTTTAATGGCAACCTTACTGCATCTGTTTAATCATGCTTTGATGAAAAGCGCGCTGTTTTTAGCATTGGCTGCAGTGGTATACCGCATTGGTAGTGTGCAAATAAATCAGTTTCATGGCTTAGGCCGCCAAATGCCCTATACCATGGCGGCCATTGTCATAGGTGGTTTAAGTTTAATCGGTGTTCCATTAACCGTTGGTTTTGTCAGCAAGTGGTATCTGGTTTTAGCGACCATTGAAAATGGCTGGTGGCCCGTTACTGTGCTCATTCTGTTAGGCTCGCTGTTGGCCATTATTTATGTGTGGCGCATTGTCGAAGCCGCTTATTTCAAACCACCTCTGGCCGGTAGCGAAAGCATTAAAGAAGCGCCGCTGTCTTTTCTGATTCCCATCTGGACACTGGTCATAGCCAATATCTATTTCGGTATAGACACTCGCCTTAGCGTTCAGGTGGCACAGGCTGCGGCGCAGAGTTTGTTTGGGGTGAGTCCATGAGTATTTCTCTGGAGATCATGCTTCAGCTCAGTATCATAATGCCCATGCTTGCAGTGGTCGGTATTGTAGCGACGGGACATAAACCTAATCTGCGCGAAGGCGTAACGATAAGCATCAGCTTAGTGCTGCTCTATTTTGTGATTCAGCTTTATCAGGGCATTAAGCAAGGTGAAAGCATTAATGTGCAATGGTGGGAAATTTTACCGGGTTTACCGTTGAGCTTTAATATTGAACCACTGGGAATGATTTTCGCTTTGATTGCCAGCTTCCTCTGGCTCATTACAACGATCTACGCCATTGGTTATATGCGTAGCCATGAAGAAGAGAATCAAACCCGATTCTATGCCTGTTTTGCCATTGCTATTGGCAGTGTGATGGGCATTGCCTTTGCGGCGAACCTGTTCACTCTGTTTATTTTTTACGAAGTACTGACTTTGTCCACCTACCCATTGGTTACGCATGCGGGAACCAAAGAGGCCAAACAAGGCGGGCGAATTTATCTTGGAATATTGCTCAGCACGTCGATTGTCTTTTTCCTGTTTGCCATTGTCAGTACCTGGTTTGTCGCCGGCACTCTGGACTTCAAACCCGGTGGTGTATTTGATTCCAATGTTAATCTGACGGTTGCGGGTGTCATACTGGTGTTGTTTATTTTTGGTATTGGTAAGGCGGCTATTATGCCTTTCCATCGTTGGTTACCCGCGGCCATGGTTGCACCAACACCCGTGAGTGCCTTATTGCATGCGGTAGCTGTGGTCAAAGCGGGTGTGTTCACTGTATTAAAAGTCTGTGTGCTTATTTTTGGTGTTGATTTACTGGCCATATTGCCAACCACACAGTTCTTGCTTTATCTCGCCGGTGCTTCGGTATTACTCGCCTCACTGGTGGCCATGAGACAGGACAATTTAAAAGCACGGCTGGCGTACTCAACAGTGAGTCAGTTGGGTTATGTCACTATCGGTGCATTGCTGGCGACTTCATCCGGTGTCATTGGTAGCGCAATGCATATAGGTATGCACGCGTTTGGAAAAATCACCCTGTTTTTCTGTGCGGGTGCCATCCTGGTGGCGGCACATAAATCTAAAATAAGTGAAATGCGTGGCATTGGTTTGCAAATGCCAATCACCATGGCGGCATTTTTTATTGCCAGCCTGAGTATCATCGGTGTACCCCCCACCGGCGGAACCTGGAGTAAGTGGTTCTTATTAATGGGGAGCATGGAAACCGAGCAATGGATAATTATGTCCATACTTATGCTTAGCTCTTTATTGAACATTGCTTATCTATTACCAATATCATTACATGCTTTTTTCCCTGGTAAAGAGACAGCCTTTGCTGGAGCCGGGATTAAAGAAGCTCCGCTACCTTCATTAATTGCCATATGTATTACTACAGTCGGCTGCCTGATTCTTTTTGTATATCCACAACCCTTATATGAACTGGCTACGGCTATTGTGGCAACACCAGGATTAGCTCATGGACAATGAGAAAAAGTATTTTTTTGATAACCCCAATAATGTAAAACGGCTTATGCAGGTTTTTTATGGGATTTGCGTAGTTCTTTTTGTGCTGGATTTTGTGATCCATCGCCACGTCATGCATAGCTGGGAAAATCTTTGGGGATTCTATCCACTTTATGGTTTTGTTGGTTGTGTCGTGCTGGTGCTCATTGCTACCTGGATGCGCACATTTCTGATGCGTTCCGAAGACTATTATGACAATGATGACCAGGCCGACTTTGATGAAAAGTCCGCTACCGGCGACAGCGCCAACAAAAAGCATAATACAGAAATAGGTGGTCACGATGTGGATGCTTGAGATACCTCCATTTCTGCCTTTCTTTATCGGTGCCCTGATTGCTGCCGTTACCCGTGGCACGGTGCGAAATATCATTATGGTGGCTATACCCATCGTGAGTGGTCTTCATCTCTGGATGGTGCCAGAGGGTATTCATTTACAGTTCGCTTTTCTCGATTATCAGCTGGTACCTTACCGCGCTGACAAGCTAAGTTTGATGTTCGGTTATGTGTTTCACATCGCCGCGTTCATTGGCATTATTTATTCTCTGCATGTCCGTGACACCCTGCAGCAAGTAGCCGCCATGCTGTATGCAGGCAGTGGTCTTGGGGCTGTTTTTGCGGGTGATTTACTGACCTTATTTGTGTTCTGGGAGCTACTGGCATTTACCTCGGTATTCCTTATCTGGGCGCGAAGAACTCAGCGTTCTTATGCCGCCGGCATGCGTTATCTTATTATTCAGGTTTTATCCGGCGTTATTCTGCTTGTCGGCGCATTGTTTTATGCGGCTGAAAATGGGACTTTAGAATTTGGCTTTATTGGTTTAGATGGCATTGCAGGCTGGCTGATCTTTATTGCCTTTGGTATTAAGTGTGCATTCCCCATCGCGCATAACTGGCTCACTGATGCCTATCCGGAAGCCACGGTCACAGGTACGGTTTTTCTCAGTGCGTTTACCACTAAAGTGGCGGTTTATGCATTGGCCCGTGGGTACCCGGGTACAGAATTGCTGGTTTATATTGGTGCCGCGATGACCTGTTTCCCTATCTTTTTTGCAGTGATCGAAAACGATTTGCGTCGGGTGCTGGCCTATAGCTTAATTAATCAGGTGGGGTTTATGGTCGTTGGTATCGGTATTGGCACAGCGCTCGCCATTAACGGTGCTGTTTCACATGCCTTTAATGATGTCATATTTAAAGGTTTGTTGTTTATGACCATGGGTGCGGTGTTACATATGACCGGTCGTATCAATGGCTCTGATCTGGGTGGTCTTTACAAGACTATGCCGAAGACCACTGTACTCTGTATTGTAGGCGCAGCCTCTATTTCGGCATTCCCGTTATTCAGTGGTTTCGTGAGCAAATCCATGGTGATGTCGGCTGCTGTGGAAGAAGGTTATGACTGGATATGGTTAATGTTGTTATTCGCCTCTGCAGGTGTATTCCATCATGCCGGCATTAAGATCCCCTATTTTGCTTTCTTCGCCCATGACTCAGGAATCCGTGCCAGTGATCCGCCTAACAACATGTTACTGGCAATGACGATTGCCGCAGTGCTTTGTATTGCTATTGGTGTATACCCTTCAGCATTGTACTCTTTACTGCCCTACGATACGGGCTATAACCCTTATGATGCAACCCATGTATTAGCACAGACTCAGTTGCTGTTTTTCTCAGCGCTGGCTTTTGTATGGCTGAATCTCAAAGGCCTGTATCCGCCTGAACTTCGCTCAACGAATCTGGATTTTGACTGGATCTATCGACGACTTGCTCCAGTTGCATTACAAAAAACATTTTCTGTTATTTGGCAGGCTGATGAAGCTTTACGTCAGGTATTTCTCACGAGATTTGATCTACTCATGGCGTTTATTTCTCGACAAAACAAGGGTGCCAGTAGCTTACTTTCACGCACATATCCTGTTGGCAGTATGGTTATGTGGGTTTCAGTAATCCTTGCGGCTTATTTATTTCTTAGTTTTATCACGCATTAAAACTACACTGCGCTTCGTTTGCGCTGCACAGCTTTAACGTTAGGTAATATTTATAAACAATAATGGTGTAATTCAATAAGAGTTACCAGGAATCGAAGAATATGACAGACAATAAAAATGATAAGTATATTTTCTATACTAAAATGGCATGGACTATTTATACCCTAATAACCATTGTCATTATCGTTGTATTAGTACTATTTGTCGCTCAGGACAACGAAGAAATGTTTTTCTACGGGTTAATGCCTGCAGCAGCAGCTTATGTTTTTCGCCCAATGAATAAACCCTTTAGCAAACTCATTTTTAAGTTCACTGGCGTTTCTCATCCGACAGAGGAAAAATGAGCTGCCACATACCAAACAAGGTGTTCAAGCGTGACGTAAAACAGCATGCGCCTCTTAACTTAGCGTTCAAAATGTCTGCTTTCCTGACAGGCTGTGTAAAAACTAAACGTTAATTTCGAAAGTGGCTAATAGAGATATTTATTAACCTATAGTTGAACAACAGTGGGTCTTGTTCTTACTGTTTTGCCATAAAAACAGGCGTATTTAGGGATGAGCTACCACTGACTTAAAATGTTTTGTGTTTTTACACAGCCTGCTGATGCAAGCGACCATATCAATGGCCGACCTGTAATGTTAGTACTGCTTCTGATGATACTTTTTTACGAGCTAAAGTAGCTTTCCACCAGAACCTTTATATGCAGCCAGAATGGATATTGCGCTGGTGAACATATAGAAAAGTGAGTTTTGACACAGCCTGACACATAGCAGACCTTTTTATGCATACTTGAACTTTATTTATTAAGTAATTTCTGTATTCTTATTAACAGCTGCTTGGATGTATAAGGCTTTTCCAGTAAGTTTTTGGAAAGTATTTCATCAGTAACATGTTTTTCTTTGGTATTTGTCATGCCGCTGCATAACTGAATTTTTACATCAGGGTGTGTACAGCTGATTATATGCGCCAGTTCAAATCCATCAGTGTCGGGCATGATTACATCACTTAACACTAAGTCTATTGTTTTATTTTCAAGTAAAGCCAGAGCTTCTTTTGCGTTTGCTGCACAAAACACCGTATACCCATAGGGTATTAATATTTGTTTGACGAGCTTTCTGTTGGAATGTTCATCATCCACAACTAGAATGTTTGCTGATCCACTTAGATCAACTTCGTTTTTTTTGATTGATTTATCTACTTCGCTAACGGATTGTTCTTGTAGATAACGTGGTAAATAGATTGTAAAACGGCTGCCATGGCCTGGTTCGGAATAGACTCGAATTGTACCTTTAGATTCTGTTATAAAATTATAAACCTGGCTTAACCCCAGGCCGGTACCTTTCTCACCTTTTGTTGAATAAAAAGGCTCAAAAATATGTGATGCCACTTCTTCAGTCATGCCAACACCCGTATCTTCGACCGTAAGTTTGATATAATCACCTGCAGATATATTGAGAACCTGTGCGTCCACCGCATTTACCTGAACATTTGATGTGGTGATATTTAAATCACCGCCTTCCGGCATAGCGTGCATGGCATTAATGCTCAAATTAAGTAGGGCATCCTCTAAACAGCCTATATCAATAAAAGTTGGCCATATATCTTCAGTAAGCTTTAATGTTAATTTAATCTGTGGCGTGAGTGTTTTATCTAATATTTGTTGATTGAATGTAAGTATTTCGTTGATAACGCATGCTTCAGCAGAATCACTACGTATACGGGTTATGGATAATAACTTCTGCGTAAGACTTGTGGCACGTTCAGCGGCACGTTGAATGGCCCCGATATATTCCAGTGACTTGGGTTGATCATTAGATTGTATTGCTAATAGATCTGAATATCCCACGATAACACCTAGAATATTGTTGTAATCATGTGCTAAGCCACTGGTGAGTTTTCCAATCGCGTCCATTTTTAGACTACGTCTCAGTTGTTCTTCCTGTTGTTTTTGCAAGGTGATATCTCTGCATGTTCCGATAAACCATCTATCACCATCTATTTTGGCTGGATATTCAATAACAGACAGATGCATAGGAAATGTCTCACCATTCCTTCTTAGGGCCGTAACACTTCGACCAATGCCAATAATATGGGCAATACCCGTTGTTAGATGATTGTGTAAATAGGAATCGTGTGCACTGCGTTGAGGCTCGGGCATCAACAAGCTGACATTTTGGCCAATTATTTCCTCACCTTTATAACCGAACATGGCTTCAGCCGTTTTATTAAAGCTTAAAATAATACCTTGCCCATTTATGGTTATGATGCCATCAACCATACCGTTCAGGATATCATTAAAATCTTTCCCATCAAGTTTAACCATAATAATCGCTATTCATCTTATTTATATATTAAATAGCACAAAACCTTACTTTTTGTAAGCCAAATTCAATTCAACTGTTAATTAATTAGAATATTCTGGTTTTGCTAAACATTTTTTATAAAATAATTAAAGAATGAAGGGGGCTTTTATTATTATTTATGTGAATACTTTTTGATGACCTTAATTGAGGTTGTTTTACAAATTGACTGGGAACTGCTAATGGCTGATCCCATTCTTACATTCTTAAACATTCTTAAAGAGTCTTTTAAAAAAGGGCTCGCATTAGAATTAAATTAAATATTTGCTTATATAAAGCGCTGAAAGTTGGGCTTGTCCAACAACCGGATAAGATTGTGGATCGCTTCGCTCTCACAATCTATCCATGTTCGTTAGTTGCTTCTTTTGGCCAGATGATTTCAGTACCTGACTCATCGTATTCTGGATAAATTGTTAAAGAATAAACTTTACCATCTCGTACCCAGAAAGAAAGCTCTAGGCTTGAATGTTTGTACTCATCTATTGCCAGCTCAAATTCATCATCTAGTTTTATTTCCGGGAATCTTAATTTCAACTCGTTTGGAGTTAGCCCAATAACAGTTAAACCATTTAGCGTTGCTGCCTTTGACTCACAAGAAATACTTCCGAGTAAAAAACCATCATCGGAGTCGAAGCTTAGCTCAATTCCATTGGAGTATTTCCATTCTACAGATCTGTCTTGCGGGTTTTCTTCAAGCGGAATAAAAGTACTTATTTCATCAGCATCTCCCCAGGCTTTTCTAGCCTCGTCCATACTCATGCCAAAATATATGCTTTCAATTCCAGTTTTTGGTTTTATTTCCATAGGGCAACTAACGACCTAATAATTGACCGGCCGGTGTTTGGCCGGTACAAGTGTGCGTGCTTTTTGCACACGAACTTAATTTAATTGTTATGCAATATTTTTTAGTAGATACCATATTTTAAAATCATTTTACGTGTTTGATAACCAGTTAAAAGCAGTGACCTTATAAATAAAACTGAAATATTCTTTTCGGTGTATTGCAATATAATTTCATTTTTTCCATTAAAGTAAATTGTATTTGGCTTTCCTATAGATTCAACTAATTCTCTTATTACATAATCATCTTCTAGTAAATCATTTATAAGGCCTTGGTCAGCTGTAGACTCTAACCATCTCGAGGATTCTTCTTTAGGGTGTATTTTAATTGTTGGTGTTTTCTTGCAGAATAATTTTGTCTGCATTACTAAATGATCTACACAACCACGAATTTCACATGTGGTGCCTGGCAGGCTTCCAGACACAGCACTCACCATTTTTCTATTTTTAAAGTGGTATCTATTTTCTCCGCATATTAGTTTTGTGAAATCATGGAGCTCTTCTAATAGTGCGCTTTCTGGGGTGAGGCCACCTCCATATATTTCAACGTAATGCTCATTGATGTCTCTCTGTATACTTGCTCTATTTGTGATTACAGCGCAACCGTTTAATATCGATATAAATGTAAATATTATTATGTATTTCATATTTTTTTATTTTTCATAACGAGGCTGCAGAAAAACCCATAATTTTTTATGAACTTTACCTTTCCTCATTTTTTAATTTATTGCCTTTATCAGCGATAATGTTTAATCATCAGCTTAGTGTTTGTCTATTATTAAGCTACAGACTTAATTTTGCAACAATATTAGTATCTGTCTATGTTGTTGCTTTATCTATAGCTCTATCAGCCTCTTAAACCGCTATCTTTCCATAATTTTTTATCTTCTCTATGTTATGAATTATGCAGTATAACTTCAGTTGGCACTGTACTTTTTCTTTTCCCCGTAAGCTGAACTTTGTTAGTCCCTTATTTGACAGGTTACTAAACACGGGTTCTATGACTGATATTCTATGGTCATATATTCCCTTGCCTTTGTTGCTATCTATTCTTTCTTTCATCCAGTTGGTGTCAGGTTTTTTTAGCCTCTGATGGGTATATAAATAAAAAACAGAAAATGATCAATAAAAAAGAATCATTAAGTGACGTCCCCAAACTACAGAGAAGAAAAATAGTAAAGCCAATAGCATTTTATGAAAAGAAATACAAAGATCCAAAAGTGGCGATCACAAAAGCCTATTTGACAGGGGGTTATACGTTAAAAGAAATGGGTGAGCATTTTGGGTATCATTATTCTGCTATTAGTCGAATTTTTAAAGGCTATGAATCGTGAATGTGGCACGGAAAGACCTGCCCCTGTTTTTTCTTCCGAGTGCATGTGTATGTTCTGTTTCACTTTGGTTGAATGATCTTGATGTAATAAAATAATTTAATTCCCTTTTAACAGTCTTTCTTCAAACTTTAAATCATTGCAGTCTAAACTTTCAGTGAACTCTAGCGGGTTAAATAGTTGCTCAATATGAAACACTCCAGGTGAAAATAAAGACATGTAAAGTTTCTCGGCAACTTTAGCCGCTACTAGTCCGGTAATATTTCCTTCCCCATTTCCACTTATAGAGCATTCATATAACGCACCTTGTTTCCGATTGTTTCCAGCTTCGACTTTTACGACAAATTGATCTGAACCAAAACGAAATAGTTGTAAGAGATAAATCATAAAGCTCTGCACAATCCTTAATTTTAAGATTCTGCTCAAGCCCGATTTTTTTAACAGGGCATACAGGCAGGTCATTACAGCGGAATCAAAACACATTCGTGTTGAGGCGGAGTCAATTTTAAGAGTTTTTGGAATGACATGTTGGTCCGAAAAATTGGAGCGATATGCAGTTCTTTCCCCAAGACGATTTGGAAATATTGTTTTTTTTCCATCTTCAAAACTTCTTACCTGTTTTTTTTCTCCCTCTTCTTTGATATAAAACTGATCATTCAGGTCTTCAAGCGCCCAGCGAAAAGCAGCTTCTCCATGCTTTTCCCCTAAACCAAGCATGATATAAATATCCGCGTACCGCATATCCGGAATCATGGATTGACATTGTTTTGCCAAAAGATTCGTGATGCCTGGAGCCAGGCCCGCACTTAAAACTACGGTAGAATTATGGTTCTTCGCTTCATTATCTAATGATTCGATTTTAGAAAGAAACTTATAATTTGCTGTAATGTCGATGTAGTGAATTCCTCGTTGTATACACTGAGTTACAAAATGAGTGTTCTTTTGGTCAATACACATGATGACGATATAGACATTCGCGAGCCGTTCTTCATCTTTGGAAATCGAGGTAATATCCAATTCTAATGGCATTACTTTATGGTCCAGTTCGGATGAAAATTCCTTTGCTTTTTGAAAATTTCGTCCCGCAACAATCACCTCACCTGGAAACAGGTTTCCCAAGGTAGTGGAAACAACTCGTCCAACCGCACCGTACCCTCCAACAATTAAAATCTTACCATTGCTCATAATAGCTCCTGCAAACGATTGAGCGAGAAACAGAACGAGGCTGCAGAAAACCCCTTAATGTTTTATGAATTTTACCTTTCCTCGCTTTTTTAATTTATTGTCTTTATCAGCGATAATGTTTAATCATCAGCTTAGTGTTTGTCTATTATTAAGCTACAGACTTAATTTTGCAATAATATTAGTACCTGTCTATGTTGTTGCTTTATCTATAGCTCTATCAGCCTCTTAAGTCGCTATCTTTCCATAATTTTTTATCTTCTCAATGTTGTGAACTAAACAATAT
>Ga0316209_1001271_pt1 | contig 28146 bp, 22 predicted proteins | sample 6monopyrite_MG_FD_204945 | JGI IMG/M metagenome (GOLD analysis project Ga0316209, IMG submission 204945) | Microbial mat bacterial communities from mineral coupon in-situ incubated in ocean water Damariscotta River, Maine, United States -... | ecosystem: Environmental > Aquatic > Marine >...
ATTAGTTCAATTCTTTCTACTTGTGGTAGGTTTTTTTATTTTCGTTTACATAATATTATTTTCAGTAGTCATCGCTGTCTTCTAAATATCAGACTAGGTATTCTTAGCAATAAATACAAAATCATTTGAGGGTTGGCCGGTATTCGTACCAAATCCGCCAAAACATAGTCTAACTCTTTGTTACAGCTAGAAAAACTTGTTTCCAACATCGGTCACATACTGTCTTGAAGCTGCTTAAATTGTCCTTGTAGCATAGCCTTTTCCTGAAGAATGATTTTATTCTCATCGTCCAGTATTGAAACCTTATCATTAGTATCGGATAGCGTGATTTTTAACTGCTCGATTTTACTTTCTAATAACTGTTTAGCAGTTTGCAAGCTACTGTTTTCTGTAATAAGCGTACTATGTTTTGAATCGAGATCCTGGTTACTTTGTTGAAGCGCTACTAGATGGTTTTCTTTTGTTTCCAGTTTCTGGATTAAATCATTAGCATTTAGTTTCTGTGCCTGCAAATCTTCTTTTGTCTGATACAGGTCATTACTGAGTTGTTTAACCTGGTCGCTCAGCTGTTGCTTTTCAGTAACCAGTTGTTCAGATCGTTTGAGTTCAATATTAAGCTGTTGGTTGGTAGCATGAATCCGTTCCTCCAGCTGGTGTTTACTGATCTGATATTGCTCACGTTCAAGTTGCCGATCTTCAGCAGCCTGGGCTTGGTAGTGCTCAAAGCTTTCCCGAATATGTCGGGTTTCCTGTTTCTGTTCATTAGTGTCTGTTTTAGCTTGCTCTAATTGTGATGTCAGGGCTTCATTATCAGCAGTTAAGCGAGCTGCGGCAATATGCGCTGTCTCCAGTTTATCTCTCAGTTCAATATTGTCTGCTTTATCGGATTCCATCTGCGTTTTTAGTTGCACATTGTCTTGCTTGAGTCGTTCTATTTGCGCTGTAGCTTCTTTGAGCACATCTTTAGTGATAGAAGCCTGTTTCTGGTTTTCCTCCATAGCGTGCTCAATTTTCAATTCTGCTGATTGTTGCAAGCGGTCATGAATATCTTTAACTGTCTTCAATATGTCGTCCGGCAACCCAGCTGCTTCGACTATCTGGCCTTGCTCAATTTTCCATTGCTTGAGTAGCGGTGCGATGGTGCTTTTACTGCCAGTGCCAAGATGCGCAAGTACACGATCCACCGTAGGATTTTGGCCTTTATCTTGGATTGCCTTAGCTGCTTTAGTTACGTCGATGTAATTTATGCCTGCGCGTGCCATGGAAGCCTCGTTAAATTTAGTAACGTATTATGTAATACGTAATATTATCTATATATTACATTTATATCAATCTTTAAAGTGATACTAATTAACCATCGATAAAGACTCTTATCGTTGGTTAGTTGAAAATCTGCTAAACTCACTGTTCATAGCAGCATTACAAACTCTGGATTCCAGCGACTGAAGCAAAATAATCAACTTATGAAAGAAAATAACCCACCAATCAGTGAAAGCATTGAATTAGGTACTGATATTACAGTTGCAGAGCCTATCAGACTCCCCATAGCCGAATTGCAGGCTCAGCATCAGCGTTATTTACAAGCGGCCACATCTGAGAACACCCGCAAAACTTATCGCTCAGCAGTCCGGCACTTTGAACGTTGGGGTGGCTTTCTACCAACTGATAAAGAAACCATTATCAGGTACTTGCTGGAACATGCGGATTCTCTCAATCCTCGTACACTGGATGTTCGTCTCACTGCACTTAGCCAGTGGCATCAGTACCAAGGGTTTAATGACCCCTGTCAAATACCTGCTGTTCGTAAAATACTAAAAGGCATACGGTATACTCATGGTAAACCGAAACAAAAAGCCAAAGCCCTGCGCCTTGAACATCTGGCCGTCATGCTTAACTGGTTACGTTCTCAACCGGACTCAAATAAGAAGTTGAGAGATCTGGCGCTGCTACAGATTGGTTTTTTTGGTGCTTTCCGTCGAAGTGAGCTGGTGGGTCTTGAAGTTAAAGACCTTGCTTGGGAATCAGAAGGCTTAATTATTCAGCTTTCTCATTCAAAAACAGACCAGGAAGGTGACGGTATCGCTCGGGCAATACCTAAAGGAAATGGAACAGTTTGCCCTGTAACAGCGCTAAAAAACTGGCTTGATGGATCAGGCATAAATTCTGGGCCTGTATTTCAGTCAATGAATCGTTGGGATCAAATCAAAGGCAAAGCATTAAATCCTGGCGCAATAAATGATCTTCTAAAGTCTTTGGCCAATAGGTGCGAATTTGATTTTGCAGCTGAATTAAGTAGTCACAGTTTTCGACGTGGCCTTTCCACTTCGGCTGCTCGCGAAGATGTAGATTTTAATGTTATAAAAAAACAGGGTGGCTGGAAATCAGATACAACAGTATGGGAATATATTGATGAAGGACGGCTGTTTAAAAATAATGCCGCTCTAACCCTGCTTAATAAAATAGAAACATTATCAAACTCTGGATGATCGCAAATAGGCTTTAGCAATCACTATAAATTTTAAGTTTCAAATGCAGCTTTCACCTAACCCAGTCCTTCTGGGTTTTAAATCGATAATAATAAGCTGAGTAAAGGCAGACATTCAAGAACGTCTTACTTTACTAACAAAACAAAGTGTTATCAGGAAATATCTAGTATATGATTAATTTCTGGCATCATTCTTTGAACGCATTTCTTGCCTTCACTTATAGCTTCGCTTGCACGATAAAATTCTAGAAGGCCAATATGCGATAATTTTGGTGATAGTAATATATCAGGAGGATCTCCAGCCATACGACTTCTGGTTATTCTGTCCTGAGTAATATTAACGGAACCTGCTATAGCATCAAATAAATTTGGAGGTTGCTCACTTTCAGTGGGAGTTAAAAATAAAGATCCCGTATATTCTTTAACCAGATCTGTAATTTTTCCTACTACACTGTCATTCTGCTGTTCAGTTTTTTTAGCTTGTTCAAAATGTTTGCCAACAATATCGCCATTAAGGTTCACTGCTATAACTATATCAGCGCCCAAGGCACGACACACTGAAACTGGTACAGGATTCACCAATCCACCATCAACAAGCCACCTGTTATTATTTCTTATTGCCGGAAATATCCCTGGTAATGAAATAGATGCCCATATTGCTTCTATCAGTGGTCCCTTTGTAAACCACACCTCTCTTCCTGTTTCGAGATCTGTTGATACCGCAGCATATTGTTTGTTTAAACCTTCAATTATTATCTTGTCACTAGCCACATATTCATTTAAAAAATAGTGCAGCCTTTCTGTATCAATAAATCCATTTAACGAAGCATTAATTTCAAAAAATCTTGCCATTTCAAATTTGGTTAATGAACAGGCCCATTTTTCTAGTTTTTTAATATTACCCGACACATAAGATGCACCAACCAATGAGCCTATGGATGTTCCACAAATAATATCGGGCATGACTCCAACTTCCGCCAGTGCACCAATAACCCCTATGTGTGACCAGCCGCGGGATGAGCCACCACCAAGCGCTAAACCAATTTTTAGGGCTGTATTCATTAAATCGCCTTTATCTTGTTTGTAATCTGACAATACTAAACAAATCTAATTAAGATGCATAAATCGTTTAGTCTTTTTCATAACCTATTGTTTTTATTATAATTAGTCAACAACAGAGCCATAGTGTTTGACATATACAAGTCGCCATACTATCATTTTACTTAACGTTCGTTAAGGTGAGTTGTGATGTTAACTAAAAATACAACAACCTTAAATTTTGCATAAATGGTTCCTGGTCACTCAAAGAATGAATGGTACAAACAGCGCTTAGAATGAGCCTGTATTTATTATTTAGATAATAATTTAAAGACAAACAATAAGAGATATAACTATGAAACTTTCTAAACAAATATTAATCTGCACAGTTGCGGCCGGTTTGGCAGCTCCGATGAGTGTCTCTGCTACCAATGGTTATTTCTCACATGGTTACGGGACTAAGAATAAGGGACTTGCCGGTGGTGGTTCTGCATTACCACAGGATGCCATGATTGCGGCCACCAACCCGGCTGGAATGGTGTGGGTGGGTGATCGCATGGATCTGGGTGTGGCTTTGTTCAGTCCACAGCGTGAATATACTGTAACCGGTGACACGACGCCTGATGGCCCTCCATTCTTCGATCTTGCTGTGGAAAATGTAAAAAGTGATTCAGAGTATTTTCTCATCCCCCATTTTGCGCGTAACTGGATGTTAGATACAGAGAGCTCTTTAGGACTGACTGTCTATGGAAATGGTGGAATGAACACCGATTATCCGGAATCTGCTGGTTTTGGGCAGGGCACCTTCTTTGGCGCTTCAGCGGGAGGTAAAGCCAATACAGGTATAGATTTGTCGCAGTTATTTTTCAACGTTTCCTATGCTCGTAAAATTAATGACACATCATCCTGGGGTATCAGTGCAATCACGGCATACCAACGTTTTAAGGCTGATGGTTTGGCTGCATTCAGCCCTTTTTCATCTGATGCAGCTAATCTGACCGACAGTGGTTATGATGACGCTTTTGGGTTTGGCGCCAAACTGGGTTGGCAGGGAGAGGTCAACCCCGACCTGACATTAGCGGCATCTTATCAGTCAAAAATCTCAATGGGTGAGTTCAGTGATTATGCTGGCCTGTTTGCAGAACAGGGAGGCTTTGATATTCCGGCTACCTGGACTCTGGGTCTTGCCTATCAAATAGCCTCAGCTGGAACAGTTACATTTGACGTACAGGAAATCATGTTCAGCGATGTAAACTCCATTGGTAACTCGTTTTTACCGAATCTCCAGACCTCCCAGTTAGGTAACAGTGATGGCGCTGGTTTTGGTTATGAAGATATCATTGTTTACAAATTAGGTTATCAGTGGTCAACAAATCCGGACTGGATCTGGCGTGTTGGTTACAGTGTAGGGGACCAACCAATTCCTGAGTCTGAGGTGATGTTTAACATACTGGCACCGGCCGTAATGGAGCAACACATCACGGGAGGATTTACTTTTAAGACGAGTACGGATAGTGAGTTTAATTTTGCGGCAATGTATGCCCCAACAAATAGTGTCACTGGTCCAAATTATCTCTCTGGACCAACGCCTGATCAGAATATAAAAATCGAAATGACTCAATGGGAGCTTGAAGCTAGCTGGGCATGGAAGTTCTAAACACGCAAAATAGAATATTAATTTATTGATGCGACATGAAAACAAAAAAGAGCTATATATTTTTATGGCTCTTTTTTTAAGTTAACTGTAGTTTAGTATCGCTAAGAAACAAGTTACTGAACATTAAAATGACGCTCATCAGGTGGTGAGCCAGCACTATGGGCGATCAGTTTACTTACGGATAAAAATCAGAAAATTAATGAGAACACGAACCAGATAAATAACATTAGAAATTTATTTATATGCAAAAAAAACCAATTGAAAAATTAGATACAGCCAAGGTGATTCTGGATAAATCTATTCCGTTATTTGCGCAATTAGGGTATGCAGGTGTATCTATGCGTGATATTTCCAAAGCCGTTGGAATCAGTGGAGCTGCCTTGTATCACCACTATCCAGACAAACAAAGCATGTACATCGCAGCGATGGGGCATGCTTTTGTTGATAAGGCATCAACCATTAAAGCGACATTGGATAACTCAAACGAACCGATTAATCGACTTGTAAATTTTGTAACAAACATCACTAAACAATTAGCAAAAGATCCAGATTTTCGAGCATTGCTTCACCGTGAGTTGCTAGATGGTGATGATGAACGCTTAAAGTTGCTTGCGGATAATGTTTTTTTAGAACCATTTAATGCGGTGAAACAATTAGCAAAAGACATGAAACTGGATTGTGACCCTCACCTTATGGCGATATCAATTATGGGACTTATTCTGTTTCATTTTGAAACACAATCAATCAGGCGTTACTTGCCGGGTAGTTTGAAAAAACACAATGACCCGAAAGTGATTGCACAGCATGTTATCAAATTACTAACGGAGGTAATTGAAAAATGAGTATCCGCACGTTTTTCACTACTCTATCAAAGTATGCATTCCCTGCACTAGCCATTGCACTTTTAATTGCTGCGATATATACCCTTTCAGGATGTGAAGGTAGTGTTTCACCAGTGCATTTGAGTAAGAACCTTACGATTCATGATGTAGAAGTAAGAAAAATTGAACTAATGAGGGAAAGAACATGAGTGAAGAACGCGAGCAAGAATTAGATACCCAAACAGTGAAGGAAACAGTCCGTACGGCCACTGAACGCAGCGAGTTTATTCGTAAAGATGTCCGTGATATTACATTGAAGGCGCTAAGCCAGGGGCGTCTGGATATGAAAAAGATAAACCAGGTAGTCCGTGCAGTTATGGAGGGTGCCAGCATTGGTGCAGAAACCAAAGCTGAACAGGTTAAAGTTACACTAACAGATGCCATGGCAGGCATAGATGAAGCACTGGCGAAATCGGCAGAAGCATCCAAACTCGCCATTGAAGAGACCGCAGGACATGTTAAGGATTTCAGCAACCATGATTTAAAACGGGCTCTTGATGACCTTCTGACTCTAGAAGACCTATTTTTTGACACAGTACATGATGTCGCGAAAGGCACCAATGAAATGGTCAAAGAGGCACTGGGTGATCTAGTTAAGCATGCACGACAAAGTGGTACTGACGTTGGCAAGACTTCTGCAGAAGCCGTCACCTCACTGAATCATAAACTGGGTAACACGTTAAAAGATACCACCTCTGCCAGTGCTCACGCTACTTTAGAAGTCGGTGCGCATATCGCTAATGCGGCGGCGGGCATACTGGAAGGCATTGCGGATACGCTGCAGTCTAATAATAAACACGAATCCGGCAAGGATAGTTAAGAGTCATGCTTTGGGAAGGTCTGAGTGCCGTTCGTGATTTAGGGCGGCTACACGATATCGCATCCATTCTAATTCGTTACGGTTTTGGCGACGTAGTGCGCCGTCTTGGTTTAAGCTCAGTTTTAGAAAAAGCCGGTAAAATGCTGCACTGGAAGGACGCGGATCAGTATGCACGCATGGAACCACCACAGCGCGTTTGTCGGGCGTTAGAAGATCTTGGGCCGACGTTTGTCAAGTTGGGGCAGATCCTTGCAACCCGTGTTGATCTGTTTACGCCTGAGTGGATTGCTGAATTTGAAAAACTTCAGGATCAGACACAAGCCATTCCTTTTGTAGAACTTCAATCACAACTCGAAGCAGACCTTGGCGCATTACCCGAAGAAGCCTATGCAGATTTTGATGAACAGCCTTTAGCCGCTGCATCCATTGCGCAGGTGCACCGTGCAAAACTGCATGATGGCACTGAAGTGGTTGTAAAAATACGTCGGCCAAATATACGTCAAACAGTCGAAGCCGATCTACGTTTGTTACATCGTCTGGCTGAAATGGCCGAGCTTGAAATGCCCGACTTGCATCGTTTCAGACCACGGGAGATTGTGCGCCAGTTTACACTGTCCTTACGTCGCGAACTGGATCTGGCTGCCGAGTGCCGCAATGCAGAGCGGATGGCTACGAATTTCAGCGACCATCCGGATATCATTATTCCAAAGGTCTATTGGCAGTGGACCTGTGAACGCCTGAACGTACAGGAATATATTGACGGCATCCCCGGTCGTGACCTCGAATCCGTAGACAATGCGGGACTCAACCGCAAGAAACTAGCCCGTAGCGGGGCTCAGGCGGTATTGAAGATGATCCTGGAAGATGGCTTTTTTCATGCTGATCCTCACCCGGGTAATGTTTTTTACCTGTCAGAAAATCGTATCTGTTTCATTGATTTTGGCATGGTCGGGCGCCTCTCAGAAGAACGACGTAATCAGGTTGTTGATCTGCTTCACGGCCTGGTAGAGCACGACTCTGATAACGTAATTGAAGTACTACTCGACTGGTCTGACGATCCAAAAGTAGATACCCAAAACCTGAAACTGGAAATTGATGGGTTTGTCGATCAATACCACGGTATCCCACTGAAGCAACTCAATCTCAGTTCCATGCTCGCCGATCTGACGGCTTTGGTACGTGACAATGGGCTCGCCTTGCCCTCAGATCTGGCCCTACTTATCAAGGCTTTTATCACCCTCGAAGGGATGGGACGGCAACTGGATCCTGATTTTGACATGGTATCGGAGGCCGAGCCTTTCCTGCGAAGTGCAGTGCTAACACGCTATGCGCCACATGCATTAGCAAAGCGAGGATGGCGAACCATTTCCAGCACACTAGATTTGCTTACCGGCTTACCTAACGATTTGCATCAGCTATTGCGATCTGCTCGACGGGGTAAATTTCAGGTGCAAATTGATGTGACGCGGCTACAAAAGTTTGGTGATCAACTAGATGGTGCCGCAAGCCGACTGACCGTGGGAATTGTGACCGCTTCCCTGGTCATAGGATCCTCCATCGTCATGACGGTGAAAGGTGGCCCTACATTATTCGGGCTACCTCTATTCGGTTTGCTAGGTTTTCTTGGCGCGATTGTTGGTGGAATATGGTTGTTGTTTTCCATTTGGCGCAGCGGCAAACATCGCAATCACTAGAATACTTTTATCTGAATAGAAAATGAATTCCCAAAGTAAAACTCCTGCTGTGTGTAAATCAAACAAAGGCTTAAAATTTATGAGCAAAATAAAATTCCTGAACACATTGATTATCCTGTCAGGATTATATGTGAGCCAGGCTACCTGTAATAATTCAGAGGTCGCAGCCACAGCAACCATAAATAAAACCTGGAATTTAGCTGTAACCAAGGCCAGCATAATAAGAAGGCCACTCGAATACAGCTCTACGGGTTCGGTGGTAACTGATCAGCGTATTGATATTGCTATTCAGAAAACAGCTTTAATACGAAAAATCGTTACACATATAGGTGAAAAAGTATCACCGGGTAAGCCTTTAGTCCTTCTGGATAGAACGGATAAGGCACAGCAGCGCATTCGCTTGCTCAGCCCGGTAACAGGCGTGGTGACAACACATCACAAACAAGCTGGGGATATAGCAAGCCCAGGCGTTCCTGTGCTTACGGTTAAATTAACACAGGGGTATTTATTCGAAACTTATGTAGCGGAGAGTTACATTAGCAAAATTAAGCTTAACAATACTGTGACTGTACACATGGATGCTCTGAATATTTCTCTTAAGGGAACGGTAGCACGAGTCGCCCCTTCCGGTAACCCATTAACCCGGCGCTATCGAGTTATGATTGCCGTAGCTGACCATGATGGTCTCTTACCCGGTATGTTTGGCCGTAGCCGTTTTCAAATAGGTACTCAACAAATATTAATGGTACCCAAAAAAGCACTGACCGAACGAGGTGGGTTAAAAGGTGTCTTTGTCATAGACGATAACAATAAGGCTCATTTTCGCTGGTTAAGAATAGGCAAAATAGAAGCTGAGCGTGTGGAAGTACAAGCGGGCTTAAAGGAAGGCGAACGTATTGTTGCGGTGATAGAAACACGTTTGCGTGAGGGGGATCTCATCGATACTAAAGGTGGTATCGATGAATAAACCAAATTTGAATCCGGCGGGTTGGCTTGCCCAAACATTTGTCAGCTCCAAACTGACAATATTGTTTATGCTAACTTGTACTCTTTTAGGCTTGTTAGCCGTTTTATTGACACCACGAGAAGAAAATCCGCAAATCATTGTCCCTGCGGCAGAAATTTTCGTCAGCTTTCCAGGTGCAAGCGCAAAAGAAGTTGAACAATTAATTGTTAACCCACTGGAGGCTATTGTCGGTGAAATTTCCGGTGTCGACCATGTTTATGCAACAGCAATTAATTCACTTGCCATTGTCATGGTGCAATTTGAAGTTGGAGAAAACAAAGAAGACTCTCTGGTAAAACTCTATGACCGAGTGCAGGGAAATCGGCACCGGTTGCCTAAGGATGCAAGTGATCCACAAATCAAAAGTGTGGATGTCGATGATGTTCCTATCCTCACGGTTACCTTTGCCTCCGAGAAATACGATGACTATGCCCTAAAACGACTGGCGGACAGGGTGATTGAGCGACTACGGAGCCTGAGAAAAGTTTCTCTGACCTATGTAAAGGGAGGTCGTGATCGGGAAGTTCGAATTGAACTAGACCCCGAGCGACTACAGGCCTTTGGTATCACACTAAATCAGATACAAAACACACTGAAAGCCAATAACCTGGCGGCACCGATGGGCACTCTGGTGAAGCAAGGAAAAAATAGTAATCTATACCTGGATGGTTTTTTAACATCAGCGGATCAATTGAATCGTCTCATTGTGGGCGGACAAGCAGGACAACCAATATATTTAGAAGATGTTGCCAACGTCGTTGATGGCCCGGCAACAGAACGTAAATCACTTTCTCGTTTTGCTTTTGGTCAGGCAGATAAACATTTTGGCACGAGCCATGACCCAGAAATTTCGGCGGTGACACTTGCCGTCGCTAAAAAACCTGGCAGTAATGCCGTATCTGTAGCAAATGAAGTCCTCGACCGCATTGAACGCATGCAAAAAAGCTTTATTCCGGATGGTGTACATCTAATAGTTACGCGTAATGACGGCGAAAAAGCCGATGAAGCCGTTAACAACCTTATCGAGCATATGGTGATCGCCATACTATCGGTGTTCATCGTCATTGTGCTGTTTCTCGGTATCAAGGAAGCGCTGATTGTGGGCATCACCGTGCCATTGATACTGGGGCTAACGCTGGGTGCAAATTATCTATTTGGTTTCACTATTAATCGTATTTCACTGTTTGCATTAATCCTCTCTCTGGGTTTGCTGGTGGATGCCGCAATTGTGGTAATTGAAAACATACATCGTCACTACAAAAATTTAGGCAACAACGATAAATGTAAAGTCACTGTTTCAGCAACCAATGAAATTGGTAATCCAACCAATCTGGCGACTTTCGCCATCATGCTGGTATTTGGCTCATTGGCGGTGGTTAGCGGTATGACGGGGCAATACTTCCTCCCCATTGCAATCAATGTCCCCATCGCAATGTTTGCTTCCTTACTGGCGGCCTACATTGTTACCCCATGGGCAGCTAATCGCTGGCTCAAACCAGGTGAAGGTCATGAGCTTGAAGATCATGATAGTAAAGATCGATTGCACCGGTTTTATCACTGGGTTATCACTCCTTTGCTGGACAAACGCCGCTACCGTTATCTGACCATGCTGCTTGTCTTGTTGATGTTCAGCCTCTCCATGCTGCAACCTGCCTGGCAATTTACTCGTTCTGAAGGTATTAGCGGTCAACTTTCTACAGGAGGGGTCGCCCTTGCTCTGCTGCCAAAAGACAACAAGAACACTTTCAATGTCACTATCGATATGCCGGAATACACTCCGCTAGAAGTGACCGATAAGGTGGCTCGTGAAGTGGGTGAGGTGTTGCGAAAGAATCCTTATATTACTAATTATCAAAGCTGGATTGGCCAGGCTGGTGTCATTGACTTTAATGGTTTACTGCGTGGTGCCAGTAATAAGCAAGGGCCTCATGTTGCTGAGGTTCGCGTTAACCTGATCAACAAATCGGAACGTGATATTAGCTCTATTGAATTGGTGAGAACACTTCGCCCTAAACTTATAGCCATTCAACAACAATATCCAGGTTGTGTCATCCAGCTACTAGAAGATCCACCGGGACCTCCGGTCCGTGCAATTGTATTGGCAGAAATTTATGGTGCTGATGCAGAAAAATTACGTGAAATTTCTGATCTTGTAAGCCATGAGTTTAAAAAAACCTACGATATGGTTGAAGTTAAGGATAGCCAACCAGCTGATGTTCGTCAGTACCGCATTATGGTGGATAAAGAAAAGGCCGCACTATCCGGTGTCGCTGTGGCTCAGGTGGCACAGTCCATACGTCGACTGGTAGATGGCGAAGAGATGGGACGATTACATCTCTCCGGTGAAAAACATTCGGTTCCCATTCGACTGCACGTTCCACGACAATATGAAGTTGATCCATTATTACTGTCACGTATTTTTGTTTCCAATACACAGGGTAAAAAAATCCCACTATCGGAACTCACCCGTATTATACCTGCCTGGCAAGATCGGCTTATTTTACACAAGGACAACGAGCAGGTGACTTATGTGGGAGGCGAATTAATACAGACCGCCCCTGTTTATGCAATTGTTGATCTGGATAATCGTATCGACGGGATGGATATCGGTGATGGGAACCACCTGCAAACAGGTAATTTAAGATTGCAGTCCATCGTACCGGAGACCATAGATGGCTACAAATTATTATGGGATGGTGAGATCCGTCTTACCCTGGATACTTTCCGCGACATGATTAATGCATTGATTGTCGCTCTGGCTTTTATCTATTTATTGTTGGTGGGTTATTACCGCTCTTTTAGCATACCGCTGGTTGCCATGTCGGCAATCCCTCTTGGTCTGGTTGGCGTATTTCCAGGTCACTGGCTAATGGGACAACCCTTCACTGCTACATCGATGATCGGTGTTATCGCTCTAGCTGGTGTTGTGGTGCGTAATGCATTATTAATTATTGATTTCATCATGGATTATACGGCACGTGGTATGCCTCTGCGTGAAGCTGTCAGCGAAGCGGGTGCCGTGCGACTACGCCCTATATTGTTAACCGCGTTAGCCATTGTTCTTGGTTCAGCAGTAATGCTGTCGGATTCTGTATTTGGAGGTCTGGCTATATCGTTGATCTTCGGCACCATAGCGTCAACTGTGCTGACATTGTTAGTTGTACCGGTTCTGTTCCACCGACTACTGCTATACAAACAACGACACACTATGCCAACAAGTAAAGTTATTCTGACGGGAGAAAAATCATGAAAGGCATCTACCCACCTGTTCGTTGCCAACTACTCGTTCTGGCAACATTGTTAATGACCGTGACTGCCCAAGCCGAAACTTTGGAAGATGCCTGGCGTGATGCTTTGTCGGTAAATCACAGTCTCAAGGCGGTGCGGGAAAATATTGCGGCCGCTGAACAAATGTTTAAAGCTGCCGAAGCGTCCCGATTGCCGACAGTATTGCTTCAAGCAGGCTATACCAGCCTGGGAGAAGAACCTGCATTAAAAGCTACTCTTGGTCCTTCTTCAATAGAGCTTCCTGTGGGAAATAAAAACAGTCTGTCCTATGGTCTAACAGCAACTCTGCCTATATATACTAGTGGCCGCATCAGTAATAGTATTAATGCGGCCTCTGCTTCAATTGATGCCTCTCGCGCCAATGAGCAAAGTGACATTCAAAATCTAAAATTGAAAATTGCCGAGGCTTTTGTGGGAGTGTTGCGTGCAACACGGGGTCTGGAGGTAGCGACCAGCCATGTAAACAGCCTGCAAGCCCATGCCATTGACGCACAAAACATGTATGACCAGGGTATTGTGACACGCAACGACTTGCTTGCAGCTCAAGTCTCTCTGGCCGATGCCAATCAACTGATGAGTCAGGTACAAAATGTTCTCAATATAGCCCGTGCATCCTATAACTATTTATTAGGCCGACCACTGAATCAAAATGTTGTGCTAAACGAACTCCCTACAAACACATTTGATGAGTCCCTTGATGAGTTAACTAAACAGGCTGTGACACAACGAAGTGAACTGATGATCCTGAATAATCAGATCACAGCCTTACACCACCAGGCCGCTGGTATTAGAGCAGAAGACGACATACAAATTGCATTAACCGGTGGTTATGGTTATCAAGAAAATCAATATCAGGTTAACGAAGGGCAATGGCAGGTAATGGTAGGTGCACAGTGGAAATTATTTGATGGTGGTGTAATCCATCACCGGTCATCTGCTATAGAACGTCAAGCAAAAGGGATACAGGAGCAACGCGATGATCTGGTCTCTGCTATCTCTTTACAGGTGCGTCAGTCATGGCTAGCCAAACAGGAAAGCCACAATCGTATACAGGTTACTGAAGCCGCCATCGATCAGGCAAATGAGAATCTAAAGGTTGCACGCGATCGTTATGACATTGGATCAACTAATAACACACAAGTGCTGGATGCCGAGACTCTACGTACTCGCAGCCAGAGCAATCATGCCAATGCCCTTTATGATGCAGTGCTGGCCAACCTGCGCTTAAAACGTGCAGTGGGAGCTCTGTAATGAAAGGTAACTAGTCATGGGAAGTCGCACAAAAACAATAACCGCCACAGTGTTGGTAATCATTATGTGCAGTGTCCTGTTTGTCGCGTGGTGGCTATGGGCACGCGAGACTTCCCTGCCCGAAGGACTGACTCAGGCCAATGGTCGAATCGAAGGCGATCACTATGTCGTAGCCAGTAAGATGCCCGGGCGCGTGGCTGAATTGTTCGCACACGAAGGTGACGCAGTCGACATAGGTCAGGTGTTATTACGATTAGAAGATACTCAAATCCGCGCCAAGGTGGAGCGGACTCGGCAGGCACTGCGTGCAAGAGATGCTCAGCTTAAGACAACAATCAGTCAAGAAAAGCAGGCACACCATGACGCCAAACGATTTCAATCCCTATTCGCGCAAGGGACCACAACAAAACGTGAGAGCGAACAAATGGAACTCGCCTGGACCCTGGCGAAAAACCAGGTCAATGCGGCTAAGGCGCTTCGGGCTGAGGCTAAGGCGGCTGTGACTGAAGCGCAAAGCGTTTTGCACGACCTTACCATCACCGCCCCTTCGACGGGGATAATCACAACCCGCATCGTGAATGCGGGTGAAGTGGTGACGGCAGGTGCGCCCCTGTTCGATATCGTCGACCTGGATCGCCTTTACCTCAAGGCTTACATTCAAGAGCTACATATCGGTAAAATTCGCCTGAATCTACCGGCCCAGGTCTATATTGATGCTTATCCTGACCAGCATTTCCCTGCAACGGTTCGCTACATTTCATCACGCGCAGAATTTACTCCCAAAGAGGTGCAGACACACGATGAACGGGTCAAGCTGGTCTATGCCGTCAAGCTTTACCTGGATAAAAATCCCGAGCATCGACTGACACCAGGATTACCGGCCGATGCTATCATCCGTTGGGATGATGATGCCCAATGGGTGAGTCCGCGATGGTAACCGATGAAAGTCAACGGCCCATTATTCGAGTAGAAAAGTTCTGTAAACGCTACCGTAAGCAAGTGGCAGTGGATGGTGTGGATCTCTCCATCCAGTCAGGTGAGATATACGGATTGATCGGCCCGGATGGCGCTGGCAAGAGCAGTTTGATGAAGGCCATCGCCGGTGTGCTGTCTTTCGAAGGCGGTGAAGTCGAAGTATTCGGGATAAAAGTTGATTCCGAAGCAGCGGCTGAAAAAATCAAAGGCCGCCTCGGCTTCATGCCTCAGGGGCTGGGACTTAATCTGTATCATGATTTATCAGTGGAAGAGAATATAGATTTTTTTGCTCAGTTACGTCAGATACCAGCTCAAGCGCTTGTCGAGCGAAAGCGCAAACTATTTGCAATGACTCGACTGGATAAATTCCGCGACCGGCCGATGAAACACCTCTCTGGCGGCATGAAACAAAAGCTGGGACTGGTGTGTACCTTGATCCACGAACCGGATCTGATTATTCTGGATGAACCCACTACCGGTGTTGATCCGGTCTCACGCCGAGATTTCTGGGCTATTCTTGCTGAGCTGTTACGCGAGCGAGGCATCACCGCGCTGGTTTCCACTGCTTATATGGATGAGGCGACCCGTTTCCACAACCTTTCTCTGATGTACGGAGGACGGGTGCTCGCGGCGGGTGAACCTGATTCAATTCGTAGACAGGCGTCAGGTAGCTTAGTGGAATTCTCCGCCGAGCCACAGGTTGAAGCACTTAATCGAATCAAAATTCATTATCCTCAGGCTGAGGCAGTCGGTCCCCGGCTACGAGTATATGTGGATGATCAGTTGCCCGATGAGGCTATCCATACAGTATCCGATTTACTTTCTGGATTTTCGCTCAAAGAACTTCAAGCTGTTGAACCGGAACTGGAAGACTCCTTCGTCGCACTGCTGCGCCAGCGCAAGTTAGCGGAACAGGAAAGCGTCAGTAACGATCATACCAGCCTGAGTCATGATTCATTAAGTGATGAAGCGATAGCTATCGAGGCACATAGTCTGACACGTGACTTCGACGGCTTTCGCGCAGTGGATCAAGTCAGTTTTCGTGTTTGTCAGGGGGAAATCTTCGGTCTGCTGGGCGCTAACGGCGCTGGTAAAACCACTGTAATCAAGATGCTGACTGGAATCCTCCAGCCTACCGAAGGTGAAGGTCACACAGCGGGTGCCGATATGCGCCGCGCTGCTCAGACCATCAAAGAACGCATTGGTTATACATCGCAGTCATTTTCTCTCTATCAGGATATGACGGTGATAGAAAATATCCGTCTTTATGCGCGTATCTATGGTGTAAGACGACAGGAACTTAAGCAACGTATTAAGCAGGTAGTGGATCTGGCGGGTTTGCAAGGTTTGGAAGGTCGCCTGGCCGGCAAACTGCCCATGGGTATTCGCCAACGTCTGGCTCTTGGTTGCTCTCTTGTGCATCGGCCCCGTATCCTGTTTCTGGATGAACCGACGTCCGGCGTGGATCCCATTGGGCGTCGGCATTTCTGGGATATCCTTGTCCATCTTGCGAGGGTGGAACAAGTTGCCATCCTCATCACAACCCACTACATGAGTGAAGCGGAGCATTGTGACCATCTGGCTTTAATGCATGCCGGGCGGATTATCGCCGATGCCACTCCCGAGACAATGAAACAAGATCTGCAAGAGGATGCCGGTGTACTGCTGGAAATTACTGTCGATCAACCACTGGTCGCTCTGGAGTTATTGGAACAAACTGGATTCGAAGGCGTCGCACTGTTCGGTAAACACATCCATCTCCTTGCCAAAGATACGGAAAAAGCAGAAGCGAGAATCCGAGCATTGCTGGCCAGCCGAGAGCTCCGGCTCCTGAAAATCAGGCCACACATACCGACACTGGAAGATGTCTTCGTCTATCGAATCATGGCCCTGGAAAAACGGGAGCGGCAGTTATGAATGTGTCCCGCATCAAGGCCATCGCTTACAAAGAGTGGCGTGAGATTCTGCGTGACAGGCTGTTTTTTGCCCTGGCCTTTGTGGTACCGGCCGCCCTGATGCTGATATTTGGTTACGGCCTCTCTCTGGATGTAGAGAATATTCCGTTCGCGGTAGTGGACCATGATCGCAGTGACATGAGTCGTGATTACCTGCATCGATTCATCGATTCGCGTTACTTTAACTATAAAGGACACGTCAGTAGTGAACGGGAACTGGATCCCCTGCTGGCCGACAGTGATATCCGTTTTGCCATTATTATTCCACCCAAGTTTCAGCAGAATCTCCTGGCCAGTCGACCGGTGGCGGTGCAGTCTCTTATTGATGGCACTGTCCCATTTCGAACTGCGACCAGTAAAGGTTACGTCATCGCTATTAATGCGGCTTTCAATGGGGAGCTGCTTGTCGGCTATATCAGCCGGCGTCTCGGTGTCAGCCTGGAGCAGGCGGCAGCGATGGCTCAGCCAGTCGGGATAAAACTTCGTTACCTCTATAACCCGGAAGTGAAAAACGTCTGGTCTATGGCCTCGGCGTTGATGATGTTTGTGTTGGTGGTCACGCCTCCGTTTCTTACAGCGCTGGGTGTGGTGCGCGAGAAGGAGAACGGCTCCATCTATAATATCTATGCCTCGACGGTCACGCGCGGCGAGTTTCTGATTGGCAAGCTGGCACCCTACGTGGGTATCTCGGTAATTAATATTATTATTCTCTGGCTCATGGCTACTTTGTTGTTTGGCGCACCGTTTAAAGGTGATCCGTTATTTTTTTTCATCGCTTCGATAATCTACGTCATTTGCACCACGGGAATAGGCCTGCTGGTGTCACTCATCGTACGCACCCAGGTGGCGGCGATGATGTTAACCGTCGTGGTAACTATTGTGCCCTCGGTGTTGTACTCAGGTCTACTGGTCCCCATCGCTTCCATGGATCCGCAAGGGCGATTTGAGGCTCATTTGTTCCCCGCCATGTATTACACCGATATTGCCCTGGGCAGTTTCCTTAAGGGCATTGGCCTGGAGCAGCTCTGGGACAGGGTGCTGGTATTGGCCATTTATGCCGTTGTGCTGTGGATACTAAGCTATTTGCTCTTTCACAAGAGGCCACGGTCATGAACAGACGCGTTAGCGAAATGATTAGCCTGTTTTATCTTTGGTGGTCACGACTGGTCGCAATGACCGTCAAGGAACTGTTGCAACTAGGACGTGATGGGTTCTTGCTATTCGCGATCATCTTTCTGTTCACTATTGATATCTATATGACCAGAAATGTGCGCCTGGAGCTGAACCATGCCACCGTCATCGTGCATGACGCCGACCACAGCGAAGCGTCCCGTGAACTAATCTATCGTTTTCGCCCACCTTATTTCAAACTAGGGGGGGAAATACTCGATGAGCATGAAGGACTCCGGTTGCTGGACCAGGGTCAGGCACTGATGTTACTGAATATCCCGCCGAAGTTTCAGCATGATCTTATACAGGGTAAAGCCACGGACGTGCAGGTTCTGGTGGACACCAGCAACACCGTGTTGGGCTCACTTGCCGCCAGCTATAGCTCACAGATCATCGGACAATACGGGTTTGATGCAGCACTGCAACGCATGGGCGTCACTGAGAAGAGCCTTGAAACGGTGCCCATGCTCGTGGATCAACACCGGGTCTGGTACAACCCGAATCAGAATGACCAATGGTTCATTCCCATTGCAGAATTGCTGACAGTCATCACTATCCTGGCCATCATGTTGCCCGCAGCAGCGGCCGTAAGGGAAAAGGAGCACGGGACCATCGAGCAACTAATCGTTTCACCACTGACACCGATCCAAATCCTGTTGCCCAAGGTCATTGCCATGACTCTGGTTATTTTGCTGGGCACGGCGGTGAGCCTGTTTCTGGTGTTGGAACCGGTTTTCCATATCCCCATTAAGGGTAGCCTGTCACTTTTCTTCGCGGTAACCGCTCTTTATACGGTGGCAACCTCGGGTCTGGGGCTTTATATTGCCACCATGAGTCGCAACCTGGCTCAGGCAGCCATGCTCGCTATCCTCATTCTCATGCCCATGATTTTTCTGTCTGGTGTATGGACTCCACCAGAGGCCATGCCTGTTGGCATGCGCCAGGCCATGTACCTGTCGCCATTGTACTACTTCATCGAGATGGGCTACGGTATCCTGCTTAAAGGCGCAGGTTTAGATATCTTGTGGGACTCGTTGCTTGGTCTAACAATTTTAGGTGTTGTGATCTTTACCTTTGGTGTATGGCGGTTCAAGCGGCTGTATAGTTAGCTGAAAAAACAGGAATGATATTGACTATGTTCTGTCAGCAAACAAATACAATGGAGATGTAATTACACTTACAGGAATCGTTGTGCATAAATAAAAAGAGATATCTTACATATGACAGCCATTTATGAAACAGCATATCCTCGGATTAAATCAGATATTTCACCTAGTGAGTTAGGCAATATATACACACCAAGTAATGCAGAACTTCGATTTGTATCCAGTCAGCGCAGGCAACCCATCGCACAATACGCATTGCTCCTATTATTAAAAACTTTCCAACGACTTGGATACTTTATCCAGTTGAAAGAAATTCCCGGACCAATCAAAAAGCACATTGCAAAGTCAGTACCCAATTATTCGTACAACCAGAAAATACTTTATGAGTATGATCAATCGGGAGCACGTCAGCGTTTCCTTAATATTTTACGAAACCATATTAAAGTAAAATCCTTTGATAAGGACGCAAGAAATCTGATCAATCATGTTACTGAGCAGGCCGCACAAACCAAACAACAATTGCCTGATATTATTAATATAGCTATTGAGGAACTGGTACGAAAACACTATGAACTACCTGGTTTTAGCAGCTTGCTTCGGTCTGCTAAGAAGAGTCGAAGTCGAGTTAATGATAATTTTTTTAAACTCATCAGTCATGCGCTTAAACCTGGAATACAATATGAAATTAATGAATTGCTTTCATCTAATAATACAAAACCGTTTACCGGCTGGAATGAGCTTAAGCGAGAACCTAAAAAACCAACTAACAAAGAAATAAGGAGCTATCTAAAACATATACAATGGCTGCAATCATGGACTCAAAACCTACCCAATATTGATATCATACCAGTCTCAAAACGACGACAATTCATGTATGAAGCAAGGGCACTGGACGCCGCAGATCTGAAACAGATGAGGCCCACTAAGCGCTACGCACTTGTTGTTATATTACTGTATTCACAGCTCTATAAAGCAACAGATGATGTTGTAAATATCCTTATCCGGAAAATCAATAATATACATACTCAGTCTGAGGAAAGGCTAAAAAAATATCAACTAGAACAAACCAAACGAGTAGAAAAGTTAATAGCTCAATTTCGTGATGTACTCAATGCTTTTCAAAGCGGGAAAAATGATAGACAACGTATCCAGGGGATTTCTCAATCTTTTCGATCAGAACCAGAACAGCTATTAGCTGAATGTGAAGAACAGTTGTCATATGATGGAAATAACTATTATCCTTTTATGTTATCCCCATATCAATCATTGCGACCATTGCTATTAAACTGCCTAGAGTTAGTGCACATGGAATCAACAACAAAAGATCAATCCATTATTAAAGCGATAGCGTTTATTCTGGCTAATCGATCTAGTCACAAAGAGACACTCGAATTACTTGATAGCAATGGAATAAGAAATGAACTGCAATTGAACTGGCTGCCTGAGAAGTGGCGTCAGTTAGTTACGGGAAAATCGAATGCCAATGTAAAAATCACATCACTGCACCGCAAATATTTTGAGCTTTGTGTTTTAACACAAGTTACCAGAGAATTAAGATCAGCCGATCTAATTGTTGATGATAGCGATGAATATAATGACTTTAACACTCAGCTAATCAGCTGGGAAGAATATGAAGAACAAATGCCTCCATATTGCGAAATGCTAGGGCTATCAATAACAACATCTGGCATCATTGAAAAACTAAAGCAAGATCTTACAGATACCGCGTCTAAATTGGATCAGTCATATCCAGATAATGAATGGCTAACCATTACTTCACAGGGCTTAACGCTTCACCGGCACGATAAATCACCAAAGTCTGACAATCTGGAAAAGATTGATGAACTGATTAAACAAAAACTTGAAACGAAAAACATACTGGATATTCTGGTTGAATCTGAGGGCTGGCTTAATTTATACAAAAAATTCAGCCCAATCTCAGGCTTTGAGGGAAAAATAACTGACCCAAGAAAACGATTTATTACGACATTATTTTGCTATGGTTGTAATCTTGGGCCAAGTCAGACCGCACAATCTATCAAGGGCCTTAGTCGTAAACAGGTTGCTTGGCTCAATCTCCACCATGTCACTGAAGAACGTCTCGATAAAGCTATTGTTGATGTGATTAATATCTACAACAAATTTCGTCTACCCAATTATTGGGGATCAGGTAAACATGCTTCTGCCGATGGTACGAAGTGGGATTTATATGAGCAGAATCTTTTATCTGAATATCATATTCGTTATGGGGGATATGGCGGTATTGGTTACTATCATGTGTCCGATAAGTACATTGCATTATTTAGCCACTTTATTCCATGTGGTGTATATGAAGCTGTTTATATTTTAGACGGTATGATTAAAAACGAATCTGAAATTCAGCCTGATACAATTCATGGCGATACTCAAGCTCAAAGTGCACCTGTTTTTGGTCTGGCTTATCTGTTAGGTATTGATTTAATGCCTCGTATAAGAAACATCAAAGACCTGATATTTTTCAAACCAGAAAAAGGTGTTAAATATAAACATATCAATAGTCTTTTCAACGAAAGCATCAATTGGCACCTCATCGAAACGCATATGCCAGACATGTTGCGAATAGCATTATCGATTAAAGCAGGTCAACTGACACCTTCTGCAATTTTGCGGCGACTGGGTACTTACAGCAGGAAAAATAGAGTGTATTTTGCGTTTCGTGAACTTGGCCGAGTGATTCGTACTATATTTCTTCTGAAATATATTGGTGACATAGAATTGCGTAAAACGGTTCAATCCGCCACAAACAAGAGTGAAGAATTCAACAACTTTACAAAATGGCTATTTTTTGGAGGAGAGGGCATTATTGCTGAGAATGTGCGATATGAGCAGAATAAAATTATTAAGTACAATCAACTTGTAGCAAATCTCGTTATTCTTTATAACGTGGAGTCAATGACTGGTGTTCTTAAGGAGCTCCAGGAAGACGGGGTTACACTAGACGAAAAAATACTTGCCGGTTTATCGCCATATAGAACAAGCCATATTAACCGTTTTGGTGATTATACATTAAACTTGAGGAACTCAAATCATCAGCCCAATTATAAAACGGACTTTTTCTAGTTATAACAAATAGTTAGACTATGTTTTGGCGGATTTGGTACGAATACCGGCCAATCCTCAGTTAGCTATGCACTTTTTTATGTTCATACTTAGTTTGCAAAATCTTTTCTATTTTAGGGTTGCTTTTACTTCTCTTCAGTTAAATTATGAGTGTATAATTATACGCGTAATGACTGTATTGAAAAATTTCCCCTCTATGGAAGTGCGCGATAGCTTCCAATGTTTAAAAGCCAGCTTAAATGAGCTTGTAGCGTCGTTGGCATCGCAATCTCCAGACTTCCCATGTTGGGTAGCAACCCCAGATGATGAGCCCAGGCAGGGTAAAGATGCCATCATGTGGATTTACCAACAGCTCTTTTATCAGCCTTATCAAGATAAGCGTGCCACGCTGACTCGACCAGGCTTTCTTGCGACGACGCCAGAGACCATCGTTTTAGCGCACGATGTTAATGCGTGTAAACAGCGTTTCCAGAAAGCCATGCAAGCGGTAAAGCGGAAGGATGAACGACTCAGTTTAAGCATGGAATTGTTTGATGAAGTGATGCGTAATCCAGGACAAGCTGAAATATTACGTAGAGCAGGTCTGGGGACACTGCATTTAAAACAGGCTTACCGACAGATTCCCATACTTAAATGGCAACCACGACGCTTAGGCTTTAGCTGGTCAAAGGGTTCGCGTTCAGTGGAACGTCTGACTAAAGAGCAAGCAATGAAGGCCGCCATGCGTGCCAGTGACAGCACCGCTGCGCTAACGATACTTGAAGAGTTGCCAGACGATGCTTTTGTCGCAAGAGTACGTTCACATTCACCCCATGTCCGCACTAACATTGTCTTCTCTTCTCCCCATCCTAAAAAACAAATACCATCCTCTTTGCCTATTTTATATCCAGCAAATTCTATGACGGCTCCTTTGTATACTAAAGTGCCTTTTAATGCCGATGATGTGGATGTTAATCGTTTACCACGCGAACAATTGATCATTAATTATGATGAACCTGTATTAATTAATGCAGAAGGCACTATAGGTTTATATTTATATAAATGATATAAAATTTCATACTAGGAAATAGATAAATAAAACTAAGCAAAACGGATAGATTTATGAACGATGAAATTACAGTCGAGTATGGTGGTGAATCATTAACCGCTGAATACAGTATTGATGGTGATATGTTGACGGTTTATTTCCCAAATGGAGGTCCGTCCTCTGCCGTTCTAAGAGGGCTTAAGCCAGAGACAATAGCTAAAACTCTGTTGAAAGGTTATGTGAAGCAACAATCAAAATAACGGAAACGTGTGTAGCGACAAGTGTGTCCCTTGTTCTGTCTCAATTGTAGTGTGAGTATCAAATATTCTGATCATGAATAAGGGCAAGTTATGTATTTTGAATTAATAAATGATGGCGCGGGTGTTTCGATTCACATGTGCATGTATAACAAGGATGAAAAAGGACGCAACCTGGTTGGTCGGGTGATTTTAAGTAAGGATGAGCTTGATCATAAGATCAAGGTAATGGTTTCTGAGCTTAGGCAGCTGCAACGAGTTGCTGAAAAGTATTTGGCGTATTAATAACGGAAAAATAATAATGGCAAAAATAATTGGTATCATTGCAGGGCTATCTATTTTTGGGTTCTGGATGAACATAGTTGGTAACCCACATGTGGTTGAAACTGTTTTAGGTGTGATAATAGGTATCGTGGGTGGATATGTCATATTTCGAGAATGTGATAAATTTTTTAAGAAATTTAGAAAATCCTAACAAGCAAAAGTGATCACTGATCATCCAAAAAACAACGAAAAGCAGCATGCGCCCCTTAACTAGGCTTTATACGTCTAAAATCATTCAGGAAACGATATGTACGTCGTAATTGACAGTAATATTTGGATTTCCGAGCTAGGCCTGAGTACTGCTAAAGGCCTGGCATTACAATTCCATATAAAACAACTTGGTGCAGTAATCGCCATTCCAGAAGTTGTCAGGCGGGAAGTAGAGATCAATATTAGGAACGCGCTTTCCGAACATTGCGAAAATATAAAAAAAAGCCATAGGCAACTGCTTTCGATTTTTGGCAAACTCAAAGAGGTTGTTCTTCCAGACGAAAACGCAATAAATACCTGTGTCGATGATGTTTTTGAAAAAGTCAGCGCTGCAAAACTTGACATCCCTTTTTCAATAGAAAGTGCTAGCCAATCACTAGATAAAGTAATTAAAAGCCTACCCCCAAGCGGACCTAAAAATCAGCAATTCAAAGATGGTGTCATTTGGGCCGATTGCTTGGCTCTCATGGATGACGGAGATGTAACCCTGGTTACCGAAGACAAAGCATTCTACCAAGGAAGAATCATTAAAAAAGGCTTAGATGCAAGCTTAAAGCAAGAAACAACCGAACGAAAAAACCAGCTCAAAATATTCAGTTCAATTACTGATCTGCTGGAGGAAATTCAAGCACCAATTGAAATTGACGAAAAAGCTTTAGTGCATGGATTCTGTGAAGAAACTCAGGAATCTATTAACAGGTTACTTGAGGTAAACGGGTTTGAGACATCAGGTGACCCCACAGTAAGTGTTTCATCATACGTTACCGAGGAATTGGATAACCTTTTCATAGAGTTTGAAATTCTTTTTCCCTGTAACGACATTACTGGTGGAGATCGAACACAAGCAGCTTTAACTCTAAAAGGAGAAGCTACATTCAAAACTACCGACAAAACTTATTTTGGTTTTCGTAATCAAGGAGAATGCCTTGATTACGTTGATATCGATGGAGAGAAACAGAGTAAAAACGTTGTGGTTATGGTTGGCAATATAGTAATAGGGCATTGTGACGTAGAACATATCGTGAGACACAAAATCATATAGCAAAAAAATAATGTGTCTATATAACAAACTAATCAACCGGACGGAAAATGTAGGGGCGCATGACCAGTTGAGGTCACTAGACAAAGCAGCCGCTGGAAGGGATCAAGCAGAGAGTTAGTTAACACCACAAAGCGGACAGTCGAGAATTTTATATTTCAGTCAATAAAGTGTAAGAAATTTCATAAAATCGTCCCAAAATGTCGATAGAATTCACAGTATTCGATCATTTTTATTGTTAATTATGGCCTTTTTTTATAAATCATCGAAATTATTGTATTTTAAATATATGGTCTATATATTGCTTGTGTTTTACTAACAGATATTTATTTATAATTTTAAAATGGGTGACATTGATTAATGTCGTAACGAGAGTTGAATTTGTAAAATTAGTCAATAACATATGGGCATATGTTATTTTAACTTAACTTAAAAAAGGAATGTTCAATGGCTATAAAACTATCGTTTTTATTTATTATCTCTATTTTTACTTCGTCAGTAAATGCAGGTACTAGATACATAACTACTGATTTTGACGCAATACCAAGTGATGGAATAGATGATACTATAGCAATTCAAAATGCGCTGAGCAGTGGGCATACTATATATTTCCCAGATGGGATTTATCTGATTAGTTCAAACTTACATACAAACGATATAATTTCAAAAGATAGTGTTTTTTTATCTGTAAATAATCGTGGCGCCATTTTAAAAAGCACGAATATTAATGGAAATATTATAAATCTCAATTACTTTAAAGGTATGGATAAATTTGTATTTGACAACATTAGGCTAAGAATAAATGGGAACACGGATACACTCATTGAAAGAAGAGTTCGTTGGAATGAATTTATAAATATGCGTTCAGATACTTGGTGTATAAGTTTAGATAAAACTTTATATGTTCCAGACAATATAAATATCTATCAAAATCATTTTCAACAATGCCATTATGCAGTAGCTGGATTTGTGCGTAATTCTACCATTGCATACAACACGAGTGATTCAGGTGTTCAAAGACATATTTGGCTGTCCGGTTCTGAAAATGTCACTATAAACAACAACCTTATAACAGGTGGCACTGTCGGCATAGGGTTTCTTTGTAAACATAATGGAAGCATTATCGAATCCAATATCATAAGAAATAACATATTAAATGATATACGAGAAGAAGGTATATCATTTGATATGCAGGGAAATAACGAAACGTCATATTCAAGATGGAGTAGTAATGTAGTTGGTTGGGATAAAGTCAAGGGTAATAGAGGAATAGTTACAAGAATATATGTTGAAGGAGACGCAGCCAATATAAACGATATTATTGGTAATAATACAGTATTAACTTTTTATGAACAGGACAATAGTAATAAAGGCAATTTATTTGTCATAGCAAACAAGGGTATTTCTACAGGAGACTACGAAGGTTTTCCATATATTGATATATTAAATGGCCCAAAAAATCATACGATGTATGAAAATGCAAAATTTATAGTGCTCTCTTATCCTGTTATTAATAATGAAATTATAAATAACAATATCACTAATACTGGAAGAACGGGCATTGGTCTTCATGGTGCAGGAATGCACACATTAATTTCAGGGAACACCATAAGCTTCTGTAATTCAGAACCCAATATAAATAATGACATATGGGGTGGTATAACAATTAAAAACATTAATAATGCAGGAGTCACGAAAGGTAAGCACGGACCAACTTTTTTTAACGAAATATCAAATAACTCACTTCAAGGAGTAGGCTGCAATATTAAAGCATGGACTCTTAACTATGGAGGAAGTGTTGAATTTAATGCTACTGGTAATACACAACAAAACAACTCATTAAGTAATGGAGAATCAGTCATATGGCTCGATCAAGAGTAAATAACCCCTGCTTTGCCTTTTGTATATAAATTAAGTGGGCCCAGAACACTGTTGTTTCTAATATTAGCGGAGTGTGAAAATTAGTTCAGCTCCGATTATTTTGAAAGCTGGGCTGAGTACACAGAGTCCTTTTGATCGACTATGACTGTATCAGATGAGGAGCCAACGTCTGTATATGGACTCCTCCTATTTTACAACGTTAATTTTGCATAAAAACGTAAACTGCTTGCGTATATACGGCTTCTTATTGAGGAAGCTATCCTCTAGCCTTCGATGTTTGCGCACCTACCATCCTCTTCGCTTTGATTGCCTCTAAGGGCTTGCAGACATTACAGGTTCTTGGCAGGTTGGTCTTACCTTTTATGCAGCGTTATCGTTGTAGAACTCTTTTGTGTTATTTCTAGTAACTTACTTTTTTAGTAGATTTTCATCTAGGCATTAAGTAGAACGGGTTCATAAGATTCCCCCGTTGCCAACAATGCCCATGCCATTCTGACTGTCTTATTAGTCAGTGCGATACAGGTTCGCTTAATGCCGGCACGTTAAACTAATTCTATTAGCCACTTTTCTTTTACTATTCGTGACTCATCCAGGGGTCGGAGGTACATGATAAAGATTGTTATTTACTAGACTAATAAATAGTCTAGTTTTTTAGTGAAATTTAATGGTTGTTTTTGCCAATTACATAATATTGAATCAAAAATTATTGAATGGATGAGTTAGGGTGTTAACTGCTGTTAGTTATTCAACCTTCAGTAGTCCGCTTCTGATTGGCTCCAGAAGTAACGTAACAAATTGTGTATGTCAGCTCTTTTTTATAGCAGACGCACACAAAATGGACGGAGTAGACTGTAAACACCACAAAGCGGACTGTCAGGTGACTCTAATATAGCGACTGCTGATAGCCAGCAGCGGACAGTGGACACTGAAATATACTTTTTTGAATCAGCATATATTATGACTTAATTCAGTTTTGAATCCAG
>Ga0316209_1001272_pt1 | contig 28111 bp, 20 predicted proteins | sample 6monopyrite_MG_FD_204945 | JGI IMG/M metagenome (GOLD analysis project Ga0316209, IMG submission 204945) | Microbial mat bacterial communities from mineral coupon in-situ incubated in ocean water Damariscotta River, Maine, United States -... | ecosystem: Environmental > Aquatic > Marine >...
GCCAGAAAGAAGCTTATCTTTCTAAACAGATGAAAGCGTTCAAGGATGGTACTCGCAAAGACCCAACAATGAATGCTATGGCTGCGGCTTTAAACGATGCTGATATCGCTAACATTTCTGCTTTCTATGCAGGTCTTAAGTAACCACATCGCCATCCCTGGCTCATTGTGGAATACCGTCCATCCGTGGACATAAGGTTAGAAACGTTATTTTTCGAATCTTAAAAAACGCCATGAGCGGTAACACTCATGGCGTTTTTTTATGTTCATGGATGAACGGTATGTGGCAAGGAGCCAGGGATGGCGGTGCCACTATGTCAGGGATGGGCAGTATGTCGCCAGGAGCCAGGACGGCGGTGCGACGATATTCATGGATGAACGGTATGTGGCAAGGATTCAAGGATGGCGGTGCTGCTATGCTAGAGTCCGGTATGCCGCAAAACAAAGTCAGCATCACTGCGACTCCGCAAATCCTCAGTATAATATTTACCTTCCTGATATTTCAAACACCCACCACCCTACTAGCCTCACCGGGCAGCACCCATTACACACCATTTGAAACCCGTGACCAAAATGTATTTAATTTAATTCACGGACAGGCACTACCCACCAATGCCCGGCTCAAGCAGAAATCACAAAGCGCATGGTCGAATAGTCTGATTATTACCAATGAATTAATCAACGAATCCAGTAACACAGAAAGTATTGCCCTGGATTACGAAAGTTATCGTTTTAACCTTTCATACCAATACGGTATTAACGAGAACTGGAATATAAAACTGGATATTCCCATTATTTACCAGAGCGGCGGTTTTTTTGATTCAGCCATCGATAACTGGCATCAATTTTTTGGTCTACCACGTGCGAACCGCCCATTTGTAGAAAACAATCAATACACGATTAGCTACAGCAAGCAAAATCAGAACCTCATTGACCTGAATGAATCCAGCACCACAATGGGTGATATTCAAGTTGCCGTGGCTCGTTCAATCATAGAGAACGAACAAACAACAGTAAGCTTGTGGGGCAGTTTAAAATTACCCACTGGTGACGAAGATAAACTTGGTGGTAGTGGTGCCACCGATTTATCACTGTGGCTGGCCTTGAATCAGCAATTAGCAGACACGTGGTTAATCAATATCAATACTGGCGCTGTCATTTTAGGTAATGATCAATATCAGTCGATTCCGCTATCTGATTATGCCTTCTACGGTCATATTATGCTGGGCTGGCTAGCCAATGAAAACTTTGACATAAAGATACAGTTACAGGGGCACACCAGTTACTATGAAGACAGTCAGTTACGTGCAATAGGCAATACCTACATCGCAACTTTTGGCACTTCAATTAATATTAATCAGTGCAACCAGCTCGACATCGCGATAAGTGAAGACATTAAAGTGGACGCTTCGCCCGATGCCAGCCTGTTGATTAACTGGCGTAATACATCGGGATGTCATTGATCCCAGGGTGTAATGCCGCTTACTTAAGAGAAGTAGGTTGTTCTGAGTCATTGCGAGGAACGAAGCAATCTCTGTCAGGCAGGCATCCAACACTAATAGATTGCCGCGCTACCGCTCGCAACGACGGGAATTTCGGCTTAAGTAAGCGGCATTAATCCCAGGGTGTATTAATCAAGTTGCTGCAATGCCTGTTTAACAACGCGACTGTCCGCATCATCGCGATGACCGTTTTCACTTAAATAACGACGCCATGCTTTTGCACCTCGTCGCCCCTGAAACAAGCCCAATATATGTCGAGTAATCGAGTGTAACGCCACACCATTTTTTTGTTCACTATCAATGTATTCGCACATCTGTTCAATGATTTCTTCACGCGACTTGATAAAGGCAGTGTCATCCTTATAAATCTCTTTATCCACTGCTGCCAAAATATAGGGGTTATGGTAAGCCTCACGCCCTAGCATTGCTCCATCAACATATTGTAATTGTTGCTTAACCGTTTCCATGGTTTTTATTCCACCATTAATGACGATAGTTAGCGCCGGGTTTTCATTTTTCAGTCGATGCACAAAATCATATTTGAGCGGCGGAATTTCACGATTTTGTTTTGGACTTAAACCTTTTAACCAGGCATTTCTGGCATGTACAATAAAGGTATCACATCCCGTCTCAGCAACTTTAAAAATAAAATTTTCAAACGACTCAAAACTTTCCATATCATCGATACCGATGCGGCACTTAACCGTTACTGGAATCGTAACTTTCTCCTGCATGGCAGAAACACAATCAGCGACCACCTCAGGTGTTGCCATTAAACAAGCACCGAAATTTCCGGACTTAACACGATCACTTGGACAACCCACATTTAAATTCACTTCATCAAATCCGGCATCTTCAGCGATAACGGCGCACTGCGCTAATGCGGCTGGATCACTACCACCAAGCTGCAGCGCCACCGGATGCTCCGATACATGATAGGCCAGCAATCTTTTTTGAATACCCACTTTTTGATCATTATGCAGCAGGGCACCCGTGTTCACCATTTCGGTATACAGCAGACTGTGCCGGGTGATCAGGCGTAAAAAATATCGCGCGTGACGGTCCGTCCAGCCCATCATCGGCGCGATTGATATATTTCGTGAAATCATTGGGGCATTTTACTTGAATAGTGCCTTGAGGGTACCTCGAACAGGTACCCTTAGATAATAGTTTTACAGAACCTCGACGGATAACAACATACTGGCTGACGCAGGATTCTCATTTACCACGGTAGCGAAGCTACTGACTAGTCTACCCGCCTGGGTCGAAAACAGCTTTTTCTGTTCTACTGATTTAGCCAGCTCAGAAAATTGGCGTAAATTGGATAAAACAATGGCGTTAGCTGAGGGTAACGCACCATCGAATATGCTTTTTGAGCGAAATAATAAACTTTTATCCGTCGCAACAGATTCGTAATATGCACCCGAAGCATGATCTAAAAATAATTTTTCCTGTGTGTACTGTAATTCAAGCGCCCATGCTAACCACTGATTATCCCCACTGGCCTGATACACTTCCAGTAGAGAGTATATCAGCCACGCATAATCAGAGAGCGTAGCAACGGTACTCGCTTCTCCGGCACGATATTGTCGAAATAATTGTTTATTTGTGTAAATATTCTTCTTTATGAAATTAAGTGTTTTGGTCGCCTGCTGAAAATAATTCGGCTCATCAAATACCATGGATGCTCTAGCAAAAGCAGCAATCATCATCCCATTCCACGCAGTAAGAATTTTATCATCCAGATGTGGGCGTGGCCGCTGCAGGCGTTTTGTATTTAATTTTTGCCTGATTGAAGCAAGCCACGTTTCCTGTTGGTTACTGTTTTTTTCATTTTTATATTCTTCATCAATATATAAAATATTCAAACGGGTAAATTCTTCTTGCGGGTCTGAAAATATATTGCCTTCCTTTCTAACATGAAAATATTTTTTTACAAAAGCAAACTCATCTTCAGAAAGAAGTTTTTTTAACTCAGATTCACGCCACAGATAATAAGCGCCTTCGGCGTGCTCGCCAGATCGATCTGGTCGCTCACTATCAGCGTCTAATGCAGAATAAAATCCGCCTTCAGGTGATTGCATTTCGTGCGCGACAAATTGCAATGTTTCACTGACAACCTTTTTATATTTTTGTTGAGGTTCAACTTTGTAAAAATCAGTATATGTCATCGCCATCAATGCCTGCCCATATAACATTTTTTCAAAATGTGGAACCTGCCAATTTTCATCAACTGAATAACGATGAAAACCGCCTGCCACCTGATCATAGATTCCGCCACTCGCCATCGCATCTAATGTTGAACGCATCATTGTTGCAGAAACTATTTTTTCTTCATTTGAGCCGAATAAAGCCATTTTATTTAATAGCGAAAAAATCCCTGGCCGTGGAAATTTTGGCGCAGCACTAAAGCCACCTGTTTCCTCATCAAATGCACCCGCAATTTGTTTTAATGCGAGAGCCTTAATATTTTTTTGCAATTCACCCGAATTAACCGTTTCATCCGCAGCAGCTGTAATACGTGCTGTTACATTAGTTGCAACTTCAGCCACTAAATCAGGTTTTTCATGCCACAGTGTGTTTATTTTTAACAGGACATCTTTCAGACCCGGTCTTGTCGATGTGGAAAAAGGCGGGTAATAAGTTGCAGCATAAAAAGGTCTTAAGTCATGATCGAGAAAAACCGTCATCGGCCAGCCGCCATGTCCGTTAATTAATTGCGTTGCCGACATATAAACTTCATCGATATCCGGGCGTTGTTCACGATCAACTTTTATACTAATAAAATTTTTATTTAGTAATGCTGCAATTTCTTTATTCTCAAATGACTCATGAGCCATCACGTGACACCAGTGACAGGTTGAATACCCTATCGAAAGAAAAACAGGTTTGTTTTCTTTTTTGGCTTTCGCAAACGCCTCATCTCCCCATGCGTACCAGTTAACCGGATTATAAGCGTGCTGCAACAGATAAGGACTGGACTCGTTAATCAATCCATTGGCCTTATGGCCTTGCTGTTCTTCATGTTGCAGATACTTATCTACTGTTACATGATTAATTCGCCCCTGAGCTTCAAGCGTACCGGCAACAAAGAGAAACAAAACAAAGACTTGTAGTATTTTCATACTAACCACTTAAGGCACCTCTGAATAATTATCATAAATTCCTTAAAATTTATACGCTAATTCCAATCCTTCTCGTATTGCTGTTTCAGCATCAAGTTCTGCTGCTTTTTTTGCACCACCAATTATATGCACAGGCTGATTAATCCCTTTTAATTGTTGATACAAAGCATTTTCGGATTGCTGACCCGCGCATACAATGACGTGATCAACCGCTAACGTTTCACGTTTGCCCTTATGGATAATATGCAGTCCAAAATCATCAATTTTTTCGTAACTTAAATCTGACAACATTTCTACGCCTGCCTTTTTTAAAGTTAAACGCCGAATCCAGCCTGTGGTACGAGCGAGATTTTTACCTAACTTTTCGTCTTTACGTTGCAATAGATAGACCGTACGATTTGGCTTGTGGTTCACTTCTTCTTTTAAAAGGCCACCTCGATTTTGATAACTTTTGTCTATGCCCCATTGCTTAAACCAGTTATCTTTCTCATCTGTTGTTGTATCCTCCTCATCGGTAGCAATCAACATTTCAGCCACATCAAAACCGATACCACCTGCACCGATAATCGCGACTTTATTTTTAACGGTGGCTTTGTTATTTATCGCCTCTTCATAATTCATCACTGAAAAATGGTCGATACCATCAATATCCGGTTTTCTCGGTTTGACTCCAGTTGCAAATACAATGGCATCGGCAAACGTGTCGCGTAAATCTTCAAACACCACTTTATGGTTACGTCTAACATCCACCTTTAATGCCGATAACTGAGCTTCAAAATACCTTACTGTATCTTGATAGACTTCTTTACCGGGTATCTTTGCTGCCAGTAAAAATTGCCCGCCAAGATTCCCCATATCATAGGCAATAACATTATGCCCACGTTTTGCTGCGTAATATGCACAGGACAATCCCGCAACACCTAAACCGATTACAAAAATGGTCTTTTTTTGCTCAGCCTGACCTGAAGGAAACTCCGTTTCATAAGCGGCACGAGGATTAACCATACAGGTTGCACGCTGCAATTTAAAAACACGATCGAGGCAACCTTGATTACATGCGATACATTTATTAATTAGATGAGACTGATTTTTCTTTGCTTTATTCACAAATTGACTATCCGCAAGAAAAGGTCTTGCCATAGAAATCATATCTGCATCACCATTTTGCAGACAATATTCTGCTAGTTCTGGACTATTAATACGATTAGACGTAATCAATGGAATATCAACGCTCTGCTTTAATTTTTTAGTTACCCAGGTAAAAGCGGCTTCTGGAACGACTGAAGCGATAGTCGGAATTCTAACTTCATGCCAGCCGATACCCGTATTAATTAATGTCGCACCGGCCTTTTCTACTTCTTTTGCATGTAACTCGATTTCAGGCCAGCTACTGCCGTCCTTGTGCAAGTCCAACATAGACAAACGATAGATGATAATAAAATTTCGCCCGACTGTTTCACGAATCGCCCGTATTATTTCCAGTGAAAATCGAATTCTATTTTCAAATGACCCGCCCCATTGATCCGTTCGTTTATTAGTATTGCTGCAAACAAACTGGTTTATGAGATACCCTTCAGAGCCCATAATTTCAACACCATCATAACCCGCGCGTTTAGCTAATCGAGCCGTATTGGCATATGCCCTGATTATTTTTTTAATTTTTTTATCTGTGAGTGCTTTCGGTGTAAAAGGTGATATCGGTGACTTGATTGCAGAAGGCGCGACCGCAAAAGGATGATAGGCGTAACGCCCAGCATGCAGAATCTGCAAACATATTTTTGCATCATTATTATGTACAGAACGAACCAACTTACTATGCCTGGTCACCTGAAAGAACATACTTAGCTGAGATGCAAATAATGATAAACGACCACTGAACGTTGGTGATATCCCCCCTGTTACAATAAGCGCAACGCCACCCTTTGCACGCTCTTCGTAAAATCTTGCTAACTTAGTGTAGCCGTTCCAACTCTCTTCAAGCCCGGTGTGCATCGAGCCCATTACAGTACGATTTTTCAACCGGGTGAAACCCAGATCAAGGGGTTTCATCATAAAGGTGAAATAAGAATCAGCAATTTGTTTATTCATAATGTAATTTCTATATTAAGGCAAATCTAACGACCTTAATGATTATTTTCTGACTATTTGTCGTGTTTTAATTAAATTTTAATGAGTACACTTAATAATACGACAATTCTTGTTATCTTGAGACCGAAAGTGTGCCTTATCAAGAATTTGGCGCTATTTCACTATACTTTTTGTTTGCATCCCCCCTCTAATCGGGGGTTCACAGATTATGACTCCATTGCCATCAACACAATCCATAAAAACCACTTTTATTTTATTGTAACGCTTCAAAGTGTCGCCACAGTGACAGGGCTGTCATATTGGGTTATAGATTGTTAGCAAGTCAGTATATACTCTCTTCGAACAGATATTATTAGACAGCTCATACCTTAGTTACCAGAAATTAATTAGACTATGTATAACGAATATTTTGGATTTAAAGAAGCGCCCTTCTCCATCGCGCCAGATCCACGTTATTTATATATGACTGCACAGCATCGTGAGGCGTTAGCACACCTGGTCTACGGTCTGAACAGCGATGGCGGCTGTATTTTACTGACCGGTGAAGTGGGTACAGGTAAAACCACCATCTGCCGCTGCCTGCTGGAACAGGTACCCTCTCAGGCAAATGTTGCTCTAGTACTTAATCCCAAGGTTAATGAAATTGAGCTACTCGAAACCATTTGCGATGAGCTAAAAATTGAGTACCCGGAAGGGAGTAACAGTGTTAAAACGTACACTGATAGAATCTATGAGTACTTGATTACGCGTCACGAAAAGGGTGAAAAAACGGTTCTAATCATTGATGAAGCTCAGAATCTTGATAGCAAAGTGCTCGAACAATTGCGCTTGCTTACCAATCTGGAAACGAATCAATATAAATTATTGCAGATCATCATACTGGGACAGCCAGAACTACTCGACATACTGGCACGATCAGAAATGCGTCAATTAGCGCAACGTATAACCGCCCGCTTTCATTTGCAACCTCTGACAAAACATGAGCTTAAATCATATCTCAGTCATCGCCTTGCGGTCGCAGGACAAAATATACAGTTGTTCCAGGAAAATAGCATAAAACTACTATATAAATACAGTAACGGTGTCCCCCGATTAATCAATATAATTTGTGATCGCGCCCTACTTGGCGCTTATGTTGAAAATCAATATGCTGTTACACCAGCAACCATAAAAAAAGCAAGCTCAGAAGTTTTCGGCGAACTTAAAAACGTCGAAAACCAACAAAAAAACAAACAATGGTTATACCCTCTAGCGGCTATGGCTGGCTTTGGCATGATATTAGTCGGCCTTTTTTATTTTCTAAATACCAACAACAGGCCATTGGAAATTGTGCCGCAGTCTGCTCAGATGGAAAATCGGGATGAAGCAATAACAACTGAAAGTTCCACACTTGAAGAAAACGTTAAAAATGATATAACACCGACACAGATAATTGCAGCCGACGAGCCATCGATAATAGAATCACAGGATAACTTAGATGACATTAACGAAATATTAAACGACGAAAGTAACAATCAGGTCGTAGCATTTCAACAGCTGTTCCTTTTGTGGAATCAAACTTATAATGCAAAAACATCCGTTACAGCATGTAAACAAGCACAAACCCTCTCTTTAAGTTGCATGCACAAACAGGGCAACCTGAATAGTCTTCGTATTCACAACCGACCTGCGGTGCTTACGTTAATAAATAAAGAGGGTGAGCAACGTCATGTCACGATCACGTCCATAGATGATAACTCTGCCACACTTATTTCGAACAACTCGACTTACAAGGTCGGCCTCTACGAACTGGACAAACACTGGTACGGTCAATTTACATTACTGTGGAACAAACCTGAGAATTACTCCTCATCAATTGCTCCCGGAGACAGTGGTGCAATAATCAACTGGCTTACCACTCAGCTTGCAAAAATAAATAACAATCCGTCAGATGTAATCATCAGTACATACGATGACTATCTAATTGAAAAAGTGATTGCATTTCAAGCCAGACAAGGTTTAACCGCTGACGGCATTGTTGGTCCTGTCACTATCATCCATTTGAATACGCAATCAGGCATGCAAGTCCCCTCACTCACTCCACTGGAAAAACAGGGTTAACCCATGTCATACATACTTGATGCACTAAAGAAATCTGAACAACAAAGAGGCAATGGAAAAATCCCTGATGTTCAGACTGTGCATTCTTCCAGCCTGAACTATCGTGATGAAAAAAAAGCTTACTGGCCATATGTTCTGATTGTTGCAATCGTATTAAACTTAATCGCAATAATTTATTTTATTATCAATAAAGATTCAGCATCAAATACGATTACATCCAACATAGAAACCACGAGCGCTGTCGTAGCGATAGAAAATAAAAAAATAAAAAACACAGAACCTCAGCCCACTACGACCAGGAAAAATATTAATTTAGATAGCTCAACAGAAAACATTACTGAAGAGGCAGCAAAAAGGCCATCTGCGCCAGCACAAAAACCAGCAACATCAAATTACAACACTTCGACTGAAGTTAAAGCGGTTGTTACGCCCGAAAAGAGACCAGAGAATAATACACAGAAAAACATCGTTGAATACCATGATCTACCTGAATCGACACTCCGCCAAATCCCAACCATCACCGTTTCAGCGCACATCTACTCTAGTAACCCATCACAACGTAGCATCGTTATAAACAATAATTTTTTAGAAGAAGGTGATTACGTCCTGGATAATCTAACGCTGCATGAAATCACGACAGATGGTGCAATTTTTGATTTCAACGACACACGGTTTCATTATGGCGTTGTTTCTGGCTGGCAATAACAACAATCCCTCATCTCGCTAAAAATCACACTTTGCTGATAACAACATTTCTTCGCCAGTAACCGGGTGTTCAAAAATCAAATTATCAGCATGTAATAACATTCTGGGTTGTTTATCTTCATCATTGCCATATAACCCATCACCAATAATGGGATAACCCATTGCTGCACAATGCACACGCAACTGATGTGTTCGACCTGTTTCTGGCTTTAACAACAGACGTACAACATTATTATCCCGATGCAATATTTGCCAATATGTAATCGCAGATTTGCCATGTTCATAATCGACAATTTGATATGGCCGATTATCAATATCACAACGCATTGGAAATTTTATGACGCCATTTTCTTCGTTAAACCACTTTTTCACCACAGCAACATATTCTTTTTTAATTTTTCTATCATGAAATATTTTGCTCAACGCACGCTGCATTTCAATCCCTATAGCAAACAGCATGATGCCTGACGTATAACAATCTAAACGATGCACGACTTTAGCTTCAGGTTCTTGCTCGACCAATCTTGAAATTAAACAATCCTGTTTGTCAGGACCCAAACCTGGAACAGACAACAGTGCCTGGGGCTTATTAACTGCGATGAAGTATTCATCCTGATAGATAATATCTAATGCCATAATTTTATTTTGCCATATAAAAAGGCCGGAAAACCCGACCTTATTTAATTCTTTTCAATGATTACATTATACTACAATTCAGCAATCACCTGTTTTGCATCAGCAACCAGAGGATGTTTAGGATTGTCATTAACAAAGTTCTGCAATATTTCTTTACTTACATCAAGTTTACCTAAACCACCTTGACTGATACCCAGTGCAAATTGAGCGTTTGGCACCAACTCACTGTCACTGTAATCACCAATAAATTCATTCAAAGCCTTAACCGCCTTTTGCAAATCACCATCTTCTGCATACTGTTGCGCATTGGTATAACGGGTTAACTCGGCGACATAACTTGCATCATCAGTTTTATCACCTTTCCAGTATGGCTCGATAATCGAAGATGTAGTTTCAGCGCCACGTATCCCCATGGTTGCAACCGTACGATCACGTGTCTTATTGGTTTTTAGTTGCGGGTTCAACGCTCTTAAACGACTCCAGACTTTATAGAGCAGTCCTTTAAATACGCTTTTATTTTCTTTTTTAACGACGATGCTGCTTTGTTCACTAACACCTTGTTCCGCTGCGTACACAGGTATCGCAACCGAAAACACTAATATTAAAATTATACTTAAATTTTTCATGCTAATAACCTCTACTTACTCGATATGACACATATTGTATTTATATTAACTGTTCACAGTCATGAATTAAGTCACATTTCTAAAGTTTGTTTCGTTATATTTAATTAAAACTGTGACGTATTCTGCAAAACATCACTCAAATCTTACAGCTATCAACTTATTTACTTAACAACTTGATATAACCAGAATAATTTTTTCCGATAGAATCATCGATCACAATGGCTTCCTCGTATTTATTGCTGGCCACCTGCAATTCACCTAGCTGGTAATTAGCCATTGAAATATTCATTTTAATTCCCGAATCATTCGCAGATAGTTTTTCTGCGTAACTGTAATTTTCAATGGCACGTTCATAATCTTTCTGTGAAAAATAGATGTTTCCACGATTATTGAACACAGCGCTATTTTCAGCGTCAATCGCAAGAATGTCATCGAATTCACGGTTTGCCGCATCGTAAAGGCCGTATTTCGCATAAACGATAGCTACCTGTAAACGAGCTGAAACATTATTTTCATCTACACTGACCAATGCTCGGTATGGTTTAACCAGACGATCCAGACTCTTCTCAAGTAAGATATTCGTCTCGCGTTGCACCATGGGTTCGACTCGTAATTTTTCAGGCATGGTCACGCTAAATGTTGCTGGCTTAAGTGTAACCGGTTTAAATGTATCCCACGCTTTATTTAATATCACTACGTGCAATTTTTGCTTCTTGCTATATTTATGATATTTTCGTGCACCTTCAGCCCAGGCTTCTGAAAAACTTTGCCCCATCATTGTCGCTTCAACTGGTATCCATACCTTGTCATCACGGATGATCAACAGTTCGTCATCGAGACTAATCAAATGACGCTCATTTTCAGCCAAACCGGTATTAAACATCATCAACAAGTGATCAGGCACATCGAGGATGGCTGTCTCTATACCCATGTTTTCAAGGCCTGAGCTAAAGAGAACCGACAAGTCATCACAATCACCACTTTTCAGTTTTAGCGTTTCGCGCGGAAACTGGACATAATCCACAGCAGACTCAGTTAGTTCGGAATACGCTCCATTAGGATCCACTACATAGTTGATACCGTGCGCACCCAATATATTGAAAAGTGTCATTGCAGTTAGAATACTACGATCAACAGCATCTGCTTTAGGTTTATTTTCGTTTAAAGACTGTCTAACGAAATCACGGAGAAAATCATCTTTAGGTGTAACAAATGCGCCAACCATATTAAGGTCTTTCCAGATAATCGCATTTTTACCAAAGATAGTCATAGGTTTGGTGATACGAATTGCATCTGTCTTATTGTTACTGGCAAAGTTGACTGCTACCTCTACCTGTACACCAGTATCTTCATCAATATCGAGTATACGGTTATTAAAAATAGCATTTAATTCCAACTGCTCTGAACTATTGGCTTTTAATATAGGAATATCCAAAGTAAATGGGAAATCCATGTAATCTTTAATACTGAAGCGTAACTTAAGATTTTCGTAATCTTTATCACTACCATTTTGAATAGTCACTTTACCGATGGGTTTATCCACGTACTGCTTATAGGCAGCTGAGAAAACCTGTTCGAGACTCAGGTCTTTAATAATTACTTTAGGCGCGTTCTTAGCAAACTCTACCGCACGTTTTTGTTCGGCGTATGCCGTATCCAGAGCCAGCTTGTTTTCTTTACTCGGATCTAGCTCAACGGCCTTATCCAGTGATGAAATGGCCTTATCGTACACTCGACGCGCCATATACATGCTTGCCATCAATACATGCGGCGTTGCCACAGTCTTATCTAACAGGATCGCTTTTTCAAGCGTGGAACTGGCAGCATCAAACACACCACTTTCAACATAGATAGCCCCCAGTCGAGTATTAAGTTCAACAGAATTTTTCTGCTTAGCCATTGCCTGTTTAAGATAATCAATAGCTTTACCATTCTTACCTTGTTTATTGAATATATCAGACTGCAAGGTCAGAACCTTAACCTGAACATCAACGTCATCAGGTTGAATTTTTTCTGCAGAAGCAGCGCTACTTGCGGCTTTGTTATAAGCATTCGATTTTAACAATGCATGTGATAACTTAAATTTCGCATCAAAGTTATCCGGCTGTAATGTACTGGCATTGAACAAATTTTCGGCTGCTTTAGAATACTCCCCGTCATCATATTGAAGCAGACCTAAACGGTAAGCCGAATCAAATGATTTATCATCGCCTGCAACAGATTTTTCAAGCGTAGGTTTGACCTTATCCATTTGTTTCATCTGAATATAGGTATCCGCAAGGGCCAACCAGGCTGTTGAATTCGATTTGTCAGCACGTGTCGCCTTACTCAGTGATAACAATGCTTGCGGATAATCTTCTGTAGCGAAGGCGGTAATACCGAGAAGATAATGCCCTTCCGTTTCAGTTTCGCGATTGCCCGCTAATTTAATAGCAATATTTCTTACATTGTCATAATCTTTTTGTACCAGATAACTTTTTGCGATAGCAAGCTGTGTTGCTTCATTATCGGCATCGAGAGCCAATGATTTATTGAATCGTTCAATAGCTTCCGGGTATTTGTTGTTATCATCCGTAGACAAACTCTGGTAAGCCAAGCCACTCTGATACCAGACGGCAGGGTCTTCAGGGGCAAGACCTTCTGCAGTAGAAAATTCTGCCAGGCCTTTATCTGTCAAACCTAACTTAATATAAGCCTGGCCGATAAGAAAATGTGCTTTTATATTATTCTTATCTTTTTTAATTGCATCTTCAAGACAATCTATCGCGCCGATTGCGTCACCTAGATTTAAACTCAATTCACCACAATAAATAATAGTATCAATACTTGCCGTATTGTTTTCAATCAATCTATCGATAACCGCTTTTGCAGAAATAAACTCACTATTTCCCACCAACGCTTTAATCTTCAAATTGTAGGCTTCTACTTCAAATTCTTTAATCTGACTGAGTTCGGTAAAATAAGCCAGCGCACCATTTATATCATCCAGTTCCAATGAGGTAAGACCTAAATATTTAATCACGCCGCCATGCGTCTTATCTTCTTTATAAGAAGCTAAAAATATTTGTAATGCTTCTTTATATTTACCACTTTTATAATTGTTATAACCTGTTTGGAAAACATCTTCACGGATATTTGAAGGCTCACCTTCAACACTGAAGCCACTTACCGCACTGATACGGTAAAAACGTGGTGTAAATAAACCTTTATTTTCTATCGTTGCAGTTAGACCAGCCACATCAGTCACGTATTTAAATTCACCATCTTTCTCACGTGCACCGTAAACTTTATAACGACTGGTATAACTACCGGGCACTTTATCCCAACTCAGTTTTATATTTTTAATGGCACCACGAACTTTTAACCCACCTGGTTTAGGAGGCAGCTGTTTGAATTTATAATTCTTTACGGCTTTTAGTTCTTTATCGAAAACACTTACTATGGTTTTATTTGCAGGAGGAATAGAAATCGATACAGGATCATTTAAACCGACTCGCCCTTCAACGCGCGCACCAAATGAAACAATTTCAGTCGGCCCATTAAATACCTGAACGGTTGTGTCATTGCCTTCTGTACCAGCAAGCACGTATAAATTTCCATCGCCATCAACAGCGATGTCATATAACTCGGTATAAACCTCATCGAGAACTTTGTTTGCCTCTTCGTCCTGATTTAAATCACCGCCGATGCGATACAGTAAGCTTCTATTAGGATCAAACACAAGCACCTGCTTGGCTTCTTTATCAAGAACAAACATATTATTGCTGTTATCAACCGTCACTCTAACCGGTTTCTTAAATATGATTTTTTCAGAATTTTTTGGATTACTGATTTTATTCAGATAAATACCATCACGAGAAAAGACCTGAACTCGCTGATTCCCTGTATCCGCGATATAGACTTTATCCTTCGTTAAAAATAATCCTTTCGGCGAGTCAAACTTACCATCTGCATCACCTGAACTTCCCACCTCGAATCGCATCCGGCCATCAAGTTTATAAAATTTTAGTTTTTCACCATCAAGTAAAACAATCGTCTGATCATCGATTGCAGCACCTTCTAAATCAGAAAACTCACCTTCGAAATCGATTACTTTTTTTCCAGAACTGGTAAATGTACTCACCTTGTTATTATCAGAATCCAGACATAACACATTACCGCCACGCATACGATAAGCCATCGAGCAGTTAAGTTTTATTGAACGCTCATAAGCGACTGTCGGCAGATAGAGCTTATCTAACTCTTTGATATTATTTTCAGTTAGGCGATAAATTTCAATCTTTTTATTTTCACCATCGGCTACCGCAATTTTATTTCCAGGTAAAACAACCATGGCACTGACTTCTTCAAACTGACCACGCTGGTCACCCTTACTACCAAAACTTGAAACCAGCTTTTTCGTTTGCCAGTCTATCTGCAAGATACGGCCATTTTCTCTATCAGCAGCATATAACAAGCCTTTATCGTCAATAGTGATAGCCATAATCTCGGTATCACCACTGGCTATTTTATTAAATGCTTTATTATTAATTCGTTGAAGTGGCTTTCCGTTATGGTCAAAAACCGTAACAATCCCGTTGTCACGTTTTTCTAAAACGTAAACACGTTCTTTCAAATCGACAAATACCTGAACCGGCTCTTCGAGTCGCTTACTCTCTTTCAGGCCTCTTTGTCCCATCGCTTTAATAAAGACACCATCAAGGCCAAACACTGAAATTCTGTTATTACCTTTGTCAGCGACATACAATCGACCATTATGTGACCAATCTATACCTGCAGGACTAGCCAACTGACCTTCGTCAGAGCCACTTTCACCAAACTTTTGAATTAAATTTCCCTCAGCATCAATAATGGCTATCGCATTATCATCCGTATTGGAAACCAGATAGCGAGCTTCATCCAGACGTGTCAAACCACGTACATTTTCTGATTCGAAGACCTTTTTCTTTAACAGTTTATATTGAGTTCCAGCTTTTCCCTTATATTCAGTCAAAACTGCACTTTCTTTATTCAGTACCAGTAAGCGACCTTCATTACCTTCTAGCATCGCAGATACTGAAGCCAGCTCATTCCCTTTTTCTTTGATGGTTCTATCCAGCGAAACAGAGGCTGAAACCGATGTACTCAAGAAAAAAAGCGCAAGGCTCGTCAATGCCAGGGCAGACTGAATCAACTTGTAGTTATGAAAAAAGTGGACTTGTTTCAAAATACTATCCTCAGGAAATGACGGAATAAAAAATCATTACTATAAGTATTAATATATAGTCAACTTTCGGGTAGCTTTCAGCCTGAATTGAATAATTACCCTTATTATTTCCGTATTATGATGGTTAGCTCACATTTCCAGCGATTATGTGGCTTTATCGACCCAACACAGCCTAAATAGCTGATTTCAGTCTATTTGCAGATGTAAAAGTAATAGCCAGCCTGCATATTATTCAGTAAAGTTAAACCACAATTGCTGCACCCTCTATCAAAAGCGTTGCACTGGACCAGGTCAGACTATGGAACATCAAAATGAGCAAACCTCAAATCAGCTCGACCAGCAGATTAAACTTGAAGAAATCAGACTACTTTACGGTGGTACGCCATTTTCCTATACCGCTTCAATCGTTATTGCCTTTATTATTTTTTATGTATTACTCGGGCATGCAAGCTCACAAACTAATCTAAATATCTGGCTGGTTTCAATCTGTATCGTACTGCTGATACGCAGTATCGAAAGCTATAGATTTTTCAAGTGCACGAAAGAAGAACAACTAAAAAGTGGCTGGCGAACACGCTTTTTCATCGGAACTGGTATCGCAGGCTTTAGCTGGGGACTACTGCCCTGGTTAGGTTATTCTGAAAATATCGAATATGTCGCTTTCATTATTGTCTGCCAGGTCGGTGTCATCGCTGGATCCTTATCCACCCTGTCCTATCGATGGGAGACTATGGCACTTTTCTTATTACCCTCCAGCATCCTGTTAATTCTAAGACTCGTTACTGCAGCTGAGGCTGAGAACTTTTCAAACGCGACGTCGTTTGTACTAGGTGTATTTATCTTTTTCTCACTATCTGCAGGCAGGCGTATTTTTAACAATACACAACAGAATATTCGCTTACGAATCGAAGCTGATAATCGCGAGCATGCCATCGAACTGATGCATCAGAAACAAGCGCTGCATCTACAAAAAACCCCTCTCGCTATTATCGAATTCGATATCGATTTTAGTATTTCCGAATGGAACAAGGCCGCTGAACGCATTTTTGGATACAACAAAGAAGAGGCAATTGGTGAAAACGTTATGCGCCTGATCTTAACGCGTGACACGTCTGCTGAAGCTGAAATACTATGGCAACGATTATTAAATTACGAAGCCGTTATTGGCGCAACCATCGAGAATAAAACCAAAAACGGCACCATAATATTTTGCGAGTGGTTCGTCACACCACTGACGGGTGAAAACCATGAAATAGTTGGCATTGCTGCTATGGCGCTTGATATCACTGACAAGAAACAAAATGAACTTGCCATAATCAAATCCAAAGATGAAGCTGAAAAAGCCAACCAGGCGAAATCCGATTTTCTCTCGAGCATGTCACACGAACTAAGAACACCTTTAAACGCCATCCTCGGTTTCACCCAACTATTAAAATATGAAAAAGATCTAACAGAAAAACAACAATCGCATATTAGTGAAATTGCCAGTGCTGGAAATTTATTACTCGAACTGGTCAATCAAATACTAGATCTCGCCCGAATAGAAAAAGGTCATCTACAACTTTCAATGGAGCAGGTTACCCTATCTGAAGTTTTTGAAGAATGTAGCTCTATGATTACACCACTCGCAGAACAGAACAATCTTACACTGGACATTACATCTGACACTGACGGTTATGTTATTGCTGATTACACCAGACTAAAACAGGTTATGCTAAATTTACTCGGCAATGCAATTAAATATAATGTTAAAAATGGATCAGTCAGTTTAAAAGTTATGCAGAAAGATAGTGATATCATACGAATCTGTGTGATCGATACCGGCAAAGGTATTTCTGAAGAATTATTGCCTGAGATATTTCAAGCATTTAATCGTTTAAATGCCACTAACAATATCGAAGGCACAGGCATTGGATTATCCATTAGTAAACAGCTTGTAGAAATGATGGACGGAACGATTGGCGTTAACAGTACGTTAAATAAAGGCAGTGAATTCTGGGTAGAATTAACGGGAAGACTCACCACAACGACAGCCATTGAACGTGAGGGCACACTGCTTCCTGCAAATACAGCATTCGATAACATAGCATCAACTAACCACAGTATTCTTGTCGCAGAAGACAACCCAACCAACCAGACACTCATAATGAGTCAACTTGACGCTTTAGGTTACAAAGCCGATCTCGTAAAAAATGGGCAGGAAGCACTCAATATAATGATTAATAATAACTACCAACTATTATTGACCGACTGCAACATGCCACTGGTTGACGGCTATAAGCTCGCAAAAACTATCCGTGATCGCGGCAATATACAACTCCCAATCATCGCGCTTACCGCCGATGCCTTCCCCGAAAAAAGGGAGAAATGTTTAAAAGCCGGCATGAATGATCAGATAACAAAACCGGTAAGCCTGGAAACACTGCGATTTACACTTGAAAAATACCTGAATTAGCTTATAAATCAAAACAGATAAAAACTATAAAATACAATATGTCAAAACCTACTGAAGAAGAACTCGAGGCAGCTTTGAAAATGGCCGCTCAAATGCGTGACAAAAATATTGATCCTTTCTTTATTGCAAAATCTCTCTTGAGTCATAACTATCGAATTAAATATCTTGAAGAGATTTTAAAATCAGCTGATCGATACATTAATCGTGGCATGTCAGAACAGGAAAAGACACACCTGATTCGCACCATTGAAAAAGCAAAAGATGCAGAGTCTTTTACCTCGGGCCAGGGAAGAGATAGCTTTGGACTTGAATAGCCTTCTTACAATTTTTAGCTGTCGTTCAATATTTAAAACCAAAAATTTTTACCACAGAGACACAGAGAGCACAGAGTTTTTTATATTGTTAAGCGTGCCCGCGGAGCGTTTAACAATAAAGAATGTTTTTCTCCGTGCTCTCTGTGTCTCTGTGGTAAAAAGCTATTCAGTTTTTGATCGTCAGCTAAAAAGTCGATAACCGTAAATTATGGAATTACGACCGCTCTACCAATACCTCGTGCATCTGATGCAGCCTGAACTTTGCCCGTTTTTTTATCCATAAGAATGATATGCATGTTTCCATATTCACTATCAAGCTCCCTGACCTTGTGACCTAAAGCGCGTAGCGCTTTTACCCTGGCTTCATCAAATACACCCGGTTCATATGATATTTCATCAGGCAAATACTGATGATGAAAACGCCCGGCGTTAACGATTTCTGCTGCATTTTTATTTCGATAAAAATCCAGAATACCCAATAACACCATGGTAATAATCCTGCTACCTCCTGGTGTACCTATCACTGCAATTTTATCCCTTGTTTCCACAATACTCGGTGTCATACTCGATAACATACGCTTGCCGGGTTCAATTGCATTCGCATGCGACCCCACCAAACCATAAACATTGGGCACGCCTGGTTTAGAAACGAAATCATCCATTTCATCATTCAACAAAACGCCTGTGCCTTTTGCAACATAACATGAACCAAATGGATAATTCACTGACAGGGTGGCTGAAACTTTATTGCCCTGTTTATCAAGAATCGAAAAATGTGTTGTATCCGTGCCCGCACCGGTTGGTTGTACTACGGCTTTCAATGAAGAACTTAATGTGGCCTGATGTCGACTAATACTGGCGGTGAGTAATTTAATATGAAAATCTGATATCAGGTAATCAACAGGCACATCTATAAAATCAGGATCACCCATATATTCCGCACGATCACGATAAGCTCGACGCATGGTTTCAACAATATGATGAATGCGTTGCGTTTCATCCATTTCTTCAATATTTAATTCAGCGAGCATGCGCAAAATTTCTGACAGCACTAAACCTCCGGACGAAGGTAATGTCGCCGCAGTCAGTTTCATACCCTTATAAACTGTAACATCAGGTGAGCGCTCTTTTATATCGTAAGTAGCCAGATCTTTAATAGTCCAGATGCCGCCATTTCTTCGTACATCCTTAACCATTTTTATCGCCAGTTCACCTTCATAAAAACCAGCATTACCTGATTTTGCAATTAACTCCAGGGTATTCGCCAAATCGGTTTGTACAATAATATAGTTCCGCTCCGGGACTTTTCCATTTTGCAAAAAAATATCACTCGCGCTTTGATTCTTTTGCAATGCCTTTAATCTGAAGCCTGCCATACGCTGATAATATTCATCAACAGGAAATCCTTCACGCGCATGTGAAATGGCCGGCGCCAGTGATTCTGATAAATTTAATTGACCATATTTTTTAGCCAGATGAACCAATGCAGCAGGAATGCCCGGTATACCGGCAGATAATGCACCGGTAATGGAAGCATCGGGAATAACCTCACCCGCAGCGTCCAGATATAAATTTTTGTGTGCGCGTAACGGTGCTTTTTCTCTTGCATCAAGCATCACATATCGATTTTTCTTCGCCCGATGCAACAGATAAAAACCCCCACCCCCTATGCCTGAAGAATAAGGTTCAACCACTGCAAGTGTTGCAGTAACGGCAATAGCCGCGTCAAAAGCATTGCCCCCCTGCGATAAAATATCAATTCCAGCTTGAGTTGCTAATGGATGAGCACTGGCGACAGCCGCCTGTGACATTTCATTTGCAGCAGGTACCTGAGAATATACCTGTATAGAATAAAACAGGTTAAAGATAAGAAAACAAATGTATGAAGATTTGTTCATATTTTAAGGCAACTCTGATCAATTATCATAAAGTTCTGCGGGCTTTCAAGCGCACATATTCAAGACATCTTCCGCATTGAATGCCAGCAATTATCTTTCTTGGGCATTCATAAGGAGCATAACGCAGAGCCTGACTTCTGGGTATCGCCAGAATTTATGATAATTGGTCAGAGCTGCCTTAAATATAGAAGCAAATAAATAAATTACTTGTTCCCAGTAAGGATTTTATATTTCTCCATAAGTTCTTCTTGTGTTTCAGAATGATTCGGGTCGAGCGGAATGCAATCGACTGGACATACCTCGACGCACTGTGAAGTCTCAAAATGCCCGACACATTCAGTACATAAATTTGGATCTATTTCGTAGATCTCATCACCGGGACTAATTGCCTCATTCGGACACTCCGGTTCACAAACATCACAATTGATGCATTCGTCTGTAATTAATAACGCCATAACTTATTTTATTCTTCAAACTTGCCTAAACAAACCATCACATTTTACTTTTCATAAAATTCAACGCATCCACAACATCTTTATGGACAAACTTGGATACATCCCCTCCGTGCAGAGCAATCTCTTTAACCAGCGAAGCTGAAATAAAACTGGTCTCTTCACTGGGTGTCATAAAGACGGTTTCCAGTGAATCTTCAAGATGTCGATTCATACTGGCTAACTGCATTTCATACTCAAAATCTGATACCGCCCTTAAACCACGCAGGATAACTTTTGCATCTTGTGCTTTAACAAAATCAACCAACAAATCAGAAAACCCACAGACTTCCACATTTTTGTGCTCAGATAATACCGCCTTCGCCATCGAAACACGATGCTGCAAATCAAATAATGGCGTTTTACCCGGATTTGCCGCTATCGCCACTACCACTGTGTCAAACAGACCAGCAGCTCGCTGAACTAAATCGGTATGACCATTTGTGATGGGATCAAACGTTCCAGGGTAGACCGCTATGACTGACATATTAACCTCGACTATATGAGCTCAAATAATTTATAGCTTACCTGACCGGCACATTTATCTTTAATGCATGACCAATTTTCAGGCACAATGAAGCTTTCATTTGCATTGTGCTCAGCGTAGATTATTGCATCGTCAGCCAGAATACTACTGTTATTAAGAGCTATGACGCTTTTTTCCAGCAAACCTGTATGAAAAGGCGGGTCGAGAAAAACCAGATTAAAACGCTGCTTGCCTGCTGAAGCTTTTAACCAGCCAAGCGCATCGTCATTATAGACAACCGCATCCGACGTCTTGAGTCGAGAAAGGTTAATCTTGATATTGCTTACTGTCGCTTTATTTTTCTCAACTAATATTACTTTATCAGCGCCACGTGATAAGGCTTCTATCCCCAACACTCCACTGCCCGCAAACAAATCCAGACAAACACTTTGATTTAGATACGGTTGCAACCAGTTAAAAACCGTTTCACGGATACGGTCAGTTGTTGGTCGCAGGCCGTCTGCATCATCAAATTTAATTTTTCGCCCACGCCAGCTACCACCTATAATTCTGCATGAACCGGTTTTTAATGCCATAAATGCTTATGCATGCTGGAAAATATAAGTAACATTCTCAGTTAGCATTTTATTTTTCTTTGTTTTGTTTTCCAACAATGACCGTTACCATTTTGTCGGGATGTAAACGACGAGTCAGCGCATCATTAATTTTATCTACATCCACTGCTCTGACATTTTCAATAAAATGATCCAGGTAATCGATAGGTAAATCATAAAACCCTATCATTGCGATATATTCCAGAAGCTTGCCATTACTATCGATATTCAATGGAAAACCACCTGTGATATTACTCAAACTTGCTTCAAGTTCGTCTTCTTCTGGCCCCTCTTTAACGTATTTTTTCAGCTCTTGATTTAACAGAGATAACGCCTGTGCTGTCTGTTCGGTTTTAGTCTGCATACCCATAGCAAACACACCTTTTTCTCTCATTGGTGAGAAATAACTATACACACTGTAAGCCAGTCCTTTATCTTCGCGAATCACGTCGACCAACCTGGACGTAAAACCACTGCCACCAAATGGATGGTTAGCAACATACAAACTAAAGTAATCCTTATCGCCACGTTTAACACCCGGCTGCCCGACAAAAATATGTGTTTGCGCCGAAGGAAAGTCGATAACAATATTTTTCGCTTCAGTTAATGGTTTTACTTCAGGCAACGCCGATACTTTTTCACCTGCGGGTAATGGCGAAACAACTGCTTTAACGATTTCTTCAGCTTGCCAGCGCTCAACGTTTCCGACGATAACCACGGTGGCATTTGCAGCCACATAATATTGTGTATAAAACTTTCGCACATCGTCCAGCGTCAATCTTTCCAGACTTTCTTCTGTACCAGCAGACGGATAAGCATAAGGATGATCGCCAAAGACGGCTTTATTAAAAGCCTCACCAGCTAGCGCAGAAGGTGATTGCTGACGCGATTTCACAGCAACTTTCATGCGATTGAGTTCACGCTGGAAAGCTTTCTGCGGAAAATCCGGTTGTGTTAAAACTTGTTTTAAACTTTCTATCGCCGAAGTCAGGTACTGTGATTCGGTCAGGCTGCGAACACCAACCAGTGAGGTATCCTTTGATGCCGCGTATTCAATCTGTGCGCCAACCGATTCAAATGCTTCCGCAATCTGTTTCGCCGATTGCCCCGCTGCGCCTTCTGCCAACAAGGCATTCGTTAATGTCGACAGGCCACTAATACCTGCATCACGCGCACTGCCGGCATCAAAAACGATACGTACATCGAGCATTGGAATTTCATTGGCTGGAACAAATAATACTTTTGCACCATTTTCCGTTTGCCAGGTCTGAATTTCAGGCGTGGCATTTGCGGCAACACTGACCAAAACCAGAACCAGGAGACCGATACTTTTTGATATAACCTTCAAGTTAATAATATTACTGAGCATCATCAACGCCACCCGCTGTCACATCCACTTTATTTTCGTTATTCTCGTTATTTTCAGCCTCGCCATTGATAGGCAATGGATCAAGCACCGCCACTGTCAGATGTTCATCGATAAGATATTTATTGGCAACCTGCTGGACCTGTTCAGCCGTCACCGCCAGAATTTTATCGACGTACTCATCTTTTATCTGCCACGGCAAACCAATGGTATCCAACATACCAACTTCCATAGCAGCATAAAATGTTGAGTCTTTTTGATAAATCTGAGCCGCTACAACTTGCGCCTTGACGCGTTGCAATTCAGCATCATCGGGTAACTGTGTTTTAATAATATTAATCTCTTCACGTAAAGCGAATTCCAGCACTTCAATCGCAACATTGTCATTCGGCACGGCTGACAGGGTAAACAGGGTCTCATGCCTGGAGGTCATGCCGTAACCAGCGCTGGCACTGTTGGCAATCTGCTGACCACGCACCAGATTATCACTCAGGCGCGCACTGCTACCACCATCAAGCACACCCGCCAGTACTTCAAGCGCATACACTTCCCATTCATTTTCCATTGCGGCCGTCAGATCATCTGCGTTGCGGCGCAAAACGGGCGCTTTATAACCCATTATCAGGTAAGGAATTTTTGCCGGCACTTCGACACTGATACGTTGCGTACCATACTGCCTGGCTTCACGCCTTGGTTTTAATTGAGGGATTTTCGATGCAGGTAACTGGCCAAAATATTGCTTCGCCAATTGAAAGACATCTTGCGCCTGAACATCACCGGCTACCACCAGTGTTGCGTTATTCGGTGCGTACCAGGTTTCATACCATACTCTTGCATCTTCGACCATCAGGGTATCCAGGTCTTCCATCCAGCCAACGATAGGACGACGGTATGGGCTGTTGGTGTAAGCAACAGCATTGAATCTCTCATAAGTCAGTGCGGTGGGTTTGTCATCGGTCCGCATCCGACGCTCTTCTTTTACGACTTCAATTTCCTTAAGAAATTCTTTTTCTGAGAACACCAGGTTACGCATGCGATCAGCTTCCAGCTCCATACATAACTCAAGCCTGTCATTGGCTATTTTTTGAAAGTACGCTGTATAGTCCTGTCCAGTGAAAGCATTTTCTTCACCGCCATTGGCCGCCACAATCTCAGAAAACTCTCCATCTGGGTATTTTTCAGTACCTTTAAACATCATGTGTTCCAGCACATGTGAGATGCCGGTTATTCCATCATGTTCATAGCTGGCGCCCACCTTATACCAGACCTGAGACACAACAACCGGAGCACGGTGATTTTCGATGACCAGAACTTTCATGCCATTAGACAGCGTATACGATTGCACCGCTGCGTCACTCTGCTCACTCGCTGGCTCACTACCGTTATGAAGTACCAGCCCGATCACCACGGTTAAAAGCACAACCATTCCTACAATTAACTTCATCTTCATTTCATTTCTCTACTACACATTTTATTATTATCGCCGCTTATTAACGCTGCTCTGAGCAACAACTAATGATAGGATACCCCAATTAATTTCATTGCACGAATCATCATGTTTGGCTTTCTCACCCGCAAGCAAAAAGACAAAAAACAAAAAAGCACCTCGGAACCTGTTCAAACCTCATCAGAGACTGAAATCTTATCTGCTGAACCTTCAACCGATAAAAACGATACAGCTGATTTAAGCCAGTCACTGGAAAAAACCAAACGCACGTTTTCCGATGGTATGGCCGATTTTTTCCTCGGCAAAAAAGCCATCGACAATTCGCTACTTGATGAACTCGAATCTCGCTTAATTAGCGCTGATGTCGGGGTAGATGCTACCACAACTATCATCGACGAATTACAGAGCAATATTTCCCGCAAAGTTATCAGTGATGCTGACTCATTACACCTCAAACTTGCTGAGATCATGAAGTCAATCCTGCTGCCTTGCGAGCAGCCCTTAAGCGCCGCAATGGAAGCAACATCAGCTACACCCTTTGTCATCCTGGTCGTCGGCATCAATGGCGCTGGCAAAACCACCAGTATTGGCAAGCTGGCTCATCACTTCAAACAACAGGGTAAATCTGTCCTCCTGGCGGCTGGTGATACTTTTCGCGCCGCCGCGGTCGAACAACTGCAACAATGGGGTCAACGCAATGATGTGCCGGTTATTAGTCAGGGCACGGGCGCAGATCCAGCATCGGTAATCTTTGACGCTGTAGAATCAGCAAGTTCAAAAAATATTGATATTGTTATTGCCGACACGGCCGGTCGCTTACACACTCAGGACAACCTGATGGATGAGCTGGCAAAAATTAAGCGTGTTCTGGGCAAGCTGGATTCCACTGCTCCACACGAAACCCTTATTGTTATGGATGCCGGATTTGGGCAGAATGCATTACATCAGGTTCAACAGTTCAATAACTCAATAGGCCTGACCGGATTAGCCGTAACCAAACTGGATGGCACAGCCAAAGGCGGTATATTATTCTCTATCGCCAAAACATTAAATCTGCCGGTTCGTTTTATTGGTGTCGGTGAAGGCATTAATGATTTACGGCCGTTTGATGCCGCTGAATTTGTCGATGCACTTTTGGATTAAATAAACATAATAAGCCTGTGATTCACTTCGATAACATAAGCAAACGTTACCCCGGCGGACACGATGCGCTCAGTCGCATCAACCTTCGTCTGGAAAAAGGTCAGATGGCTTATTTAACCGGTCATTCTGGTGCCGGCAAGAGTACATTGCTGAAATTAATCGCCATGATTGAACGCCCGACCCGCGGCCAAATATTTCTTGATGGCGTCAATCTAAACAACATCAGCAATAGAAAAATTCCCTTCATACGACGAAACATCGGCATTATCTTTCAGAACCATCACCTGTTATATGATCGCCCGGTATTCGACAATGTTGCCATGCCGTTAATCATTCAAGGCTACCGTCATCAGGAAATACACAAACGTGTTCGCGCCGCACTCAACCAGGTCGGGTTGTTAAGTAAAGAAAAATCAGACCCCATTACCTTATCTGGTGGTGAACAACAGCGCGTAGGCATTGCACGTGCGATTGTTCATAAACCCCTGTTACTGCTCGCAGACGAACCAACGGGAAACCTTGACCCTGAACTTTCCAGAGAGATCATGGAATTATTCGCCCGTTTCAATCAGGTCGGCACCACCGTGTTAATCGCCAGCCACGATCTGGATCTCATCAAACAAATGGGTTCGCCTGTCATTGGTCTGCATGATGGGCAGGTCAGTCATAATGGATTGCCATTCACTGCCGGTGCGGGACAATAACCATGCGTAATCGTCCGCCGAGAAAAAACCGGCTCAGCTCATATTTCAGCAACCATCTACGTGTCAGTCTGGCGAGCCTTGGACGACTCTATGTTCAACCTGTCGCTACATTAATGACGGCCGCTGTTATCGCCATCGCACTGGCACTACCGATTGGGCTTTACATTGCACTGGATAATATTGGGCAACTCAGTAGTGGCTGGGATGGTTCGACTCAAATTTCATTGTTTCTACACACCAAAGTGGAAAAACGTGAAGCTGAAAAACTCAAGCAGCGCCTGCAAAAACATAAAGCAATTAAAAAGATTGAGCTAATCGATAAAGATCAGGGCTTGAATCAGTTCAAAGAGATCTCCGGCTTTGGCGATGCACTCAAACACCTAAACCGAAATCCGCTGCCTATCGTACTGGTTGTACACCCCAAAATAATGCCGAATCAGCCTGATAAAACCACGCAACTGGTTAAGGAGCTTGGTAAGAACAAACTGGTCGAACTGGCTCAGCTTGATGTGCAATGGGTTAAACGCCTTTATACTTTTTTAGAAATTGCGAATCGGAGCATCTGGGTCATCAGCAGCATGCTGGCAATCGCCGTGTTGTTGATTATCGGCAACACGATTCGTCTGGATATTCAAAACCGACGTGAAGAAATCGAAGTCTCCAAGTTGATTGGCGCCTCTGATGCTTTTATTCGCCGTCCCTTTTTATACACCGGTATATGGTATGGCCTGACAGGCGGCGTGCTAGCGTGGATCATCACACAAATCTCACTCACACTGATGGAAAGCCCGATACACAGACTGGCCTTGCTCTATCACAGTGATTTTCGCCTGAGCGGCCTGGGAGTCGGCAATACGCTACTACTCGTACTTTTCAGCTGCTCACTGGGGTTAATTGGTTCGTGGATAGCCGTTAGTCGCCACCTCAAAGACATAGAACCTAGTTAAAACCATTAATTTCAATAAGTTACAACTTTTAAAAGCTTTTCACCACAGAGACACGGAGAAAGACACTAATATTGTTGAAAAGCTCGTAACCCTCTAATAAATATATAAAAACTCTGTATTCTCTGTGTCTCTGTGGTTAATATCTTTCCACACCCACATACTGAACTTTTCCGCAAATTAGCACTCTTATCCAAAGACTGCTAATATAACCATATGAGAAAAGAAAACATGACAAAAGCTTTAGTTCCAGTATTACAGAACGCACCTTTAAGTGCCGGC
>Ga0316209_1001273_pt1 | contig 28107 bp, 30 predicted proteins | sample 6monopyrite_MG_FD_204945 | JGI IMG/M metagenome (GOLD analysis project Ga0316209, IMG submission 204945) | Microbial mat bacterial communities from mineral coupon in-situ incubated in ocean water Damariscotta River, Maine, United States -... | ecosystem: Environmental > Aquatic > Marine >...
GCTACCTGCTTCATCGCATCAAATAAATCACGCTTTACATCTTCAGCTGCAGCCTGTTTACGGCTCTCATCCAGACGACCACGATATTGCAGCTGCATATCACCGTTATAACCAAAAAAATCAGGCGTACAGACTGCACCATAAGCTTTCGCTACCTGCTGCGTTTCATCCATCACATAGGGAAACGGAAAATCAAATTCATCAGAAATTTTTTGCATGTTTTCAAATGAATCCTCATCATATTCTGCCGGGTCATTCGACATGATCGCAATCGTATTCACGCCATACGCCATCAACTCTTTGGTATCACGAACGATTCGATCCCGGATGGATTTCACATACGGACAGTGATTACAAATAAACATGACCAGCAAACCGTTTTCACCACGAGCGGTTTCTGGCGTCCAGACATTTCCATCAACACCAGGTAAAGAAAAATCGATTATCGGTGCATTAAATTCACAAACAGGGGTTTCCAGCGATACCATATTGCTCTCTCTTATATACTCATGAGACACCTTCATCAGAAGGTATCATTTTAAAATCTACCTGAATTTAGATAACCATACAGGCAACTCTGAAATATTCGGAGAAAATCATGCCAACTCCAGCCCCTATATCATCTACATCAGACCTTGAAAATGTGGAACTAGCCGCCATATACTGGTAAAATGGTGGATTCCGCTCAATATTAGTTTTCAATCACTTAGACGAGGCAATTAATCCTGGGCGCAAGATTACAAACACCGAACGCAATATCTAACACAGTTAATTTTGGCACGTAAATTTTATGGGTAATTCTATGGCAACTCCTCTCTTGGAACAAGACAAGCAATCACGTCTGAAGCAATCACGTCTTAAAATGCTCATTGCAAAAGGAAAAGAGCAAGGTTATCTCACTTATGCAGAAGTGAATGATCACCTGCCAGAAGGCATTGTTGACCCGTCTCAGATTGAAGACATCATCAATACCATTAACGACATGGGCATTCAGGTTCTGGAAACGGCCCCTGAAGCAGAATCAATGGTACTGACTGACTCATCAGTAAGTGAAACCGATGACGAAACCACAGAAGAAGCCGTTGCCGTACTTGCTTCAATTGAAACTGAACTCGGACGCACCACTGATCCAGTGCGCATGTACATGCGTGAGATGGGCAGCGTAGAACTGCTTACCCGTGAAGGCGAAATTGAAATCGCCAAACGTATTGAAGAAGGCCTGAAACAGGTTCTACATGCGCTGGCAACCAACCCGCAAACTGTTCAAAAAACGATCGACTTATGGGAAAAAGTACAGGCTGGCGAAAGTCGCTTAAACGAACTCATCGTTGATTTTCATAAGAGCGACGAAGAACTTGATCGCCTTGCTGAAGAAGCACTGGCGCGCGCAGCCAAAGAAGCCGAGATGGCTGCAGCAGGTAAACCTGTTATCAAAGAAGAAGTGTCTGACGCCGGACCGGATATCGATAAAGTTAAAAAAATCTTTTCAAAGATTAAACGCGCCCATACTCGTTGCCAGAACATTATTGAAAAGTCAGACAGCAAGCCGGAAGATATCACTAAGGCTCGTACCGCTATGTCGGCTGCTTTTCTAGAATTTAAATACACACCGGCACTGGTTAATCGCTTAACAATTGACCTGCACCATACAATTAATCGCGTGCGCCAACTTGAGCGCCACATTCTTGCGCTAGCCGTAAACAAGGCACACATGCCGCGCAAGATTATGATTACCACCTTCCCGCAAAACGAAGTTAATACCAAGTGGGTAGATAAGTATTGCACAGGACATGAGTACTCTGAAAAACTACTGGAGCTTGCGCCAGATATTAAAATCACTCAGCAAAAACTCGCAGTAATCGAAAAAGAATTTGGCCTGACCATCTCTGATATCAAAGAGATTAACCGTAAGATGTCTATCGGCGAAGCAAAAGCGCGTCGCGCCAAGAAAGAGATGGTTGAAGCCAACTTGCGTCTGGTTATCTCCATCGCGAAAAAATACACCAACCGTGGTTTACAGTTCCTCGACCTGATTCAGGAAGGTAACATCGGCCTGATGAAAGCCGTTGATAAATTTGAATACCGTCGTGGTTATAAATTCTCGACCTACGCAACATGGTGGATTCGTCAGGCGATTACACGTTCTATCGCTGACCAGGCACGCACCATCCGTATTCCGGTTCATATGATTGAGACCATCAATAAACTCAATCGCATCTTCCGCCAGATGCTTCAGGAAATGGGTCGCGAACCGACACCGGAAGAACTGGCTGAAAAAATGGAAATGCCAGAAGACAAAGTTCGCAAAGTTCTTAAGATTGCCAAAGAGCCTATATCAATGGAAACCCCTATCGGTGATGATGAAGATTCACACCTGGGCGACTTCATCGAAGACCTCAACATCATGGCACCGATGGAATCAGCAACAGGTGAATCACTGCGCGAATCAACACGCGACATACTCACCACGTTAACGGCTCGTGAAGCTAAAGTACTGTGCATGCGCTTTGGTATCGACATGAACACCGACCACACACTGGAAGAAGTCGGCAAACAGTTTGATGTAACACGTGAACGCATCCGCCAGATTGAAGCCAAAGCACTACGCAAACTTCGCCACCCAAGCCGCGCAGAAAATTTGCGCAGTTTCCTTGGTGATGACGAAGACTGAATGTGAAGATAAGTGCTGACACAGCAGTAAAAGCCTTATAGAATATCGCCGGTTCCAAGCCGGCGATTTTTTTGCCAGATAAGTAACCACCGCACAACAATTTAGATATACCCATAATAAATGGGCCTGTAGCTCAGCTGGTTAGAGCATCCGACTCATAATCGGCAGGTCGAAGGTTCGAGTCCTTCCAGGCCCACCATTTATTCCCATCATACGGGCCTTTCAGGCTCTTTTGACTCTCCGACAATAAGTCACTCACTTAATGACGTGCGCCCTGCGTGCACTAACGTTAATGTGGTTCATGCGAGCCCATTTGAGTGAGGACGAATTATGGCTTATATTCAGAAGATTACACGGTGTCATACAGACAAAATTACGGGTAAACAAAAGCAGATCGTAAAGTATCGCGCCTTTATCCGAAAGAAGGGTTTACCGACGATTACAAAAACATTTAGCCGGAAAAAGACAGCTAGTGATTTCATTGATCGCATTGTTGGCAACAGAGAAGCACATCTGGCACTAGGTCACAGTAAAGAGCAAGCAATGACCCTTGGGCAGCTAATCGATCAGTACCTGGCTCAGTGGGAAGGCAGCAGCCGGTCAGTTATCAGCAACATGAACTGGTGGAAAACAAAACTTGGAAGCTACCCTATCGCAGAGATTGATAAAAGCATGATTAAAGCCTGCGTACAGGAACTCACTAACAGCGAAGCACTTCGTTATGACGGCCTCAATCCAGATGGCACCCCCAAGATAGTCAGTGCTGGCAAAATGAGAACTCCTGCAACCATCAATCGGTACAAAGCAGCATTATCTGCCGTCTATAACTACGGTGTAAGCGAGCACGACCTACCTGAAAACCCCATGCGTAAAATAAAATCCAGTAGAGAATCTGCTGGGCGAATACGCTATCTTTCAGACACTGAGCTAAAGAACCTTTTGCAAGCCTGTAGGTCATCAAAATGGGAAAGGTTATATTTATTAGTATTCCTGGCCATTACCACGGGTGCCAGACAAGGCGAATTATTACGGCTAACTTGGGATGATATTGATTTCAAACGTAAAAGAGCCTCTGTACACAAAACCAAGAATCAAGAAAAACGTGTACTACCGCTAACCAATGAAACGATTATTGAGTTATTACCTTTTCGAAAGTATGGCGACAGCCTCCTTTTCCCAGCAAAGCCTCCGAAATCGCAAGCATTACAAACAAAGGCCACGCTACAAAGGCCTTTTACATTTAACAAGCACTGGCACAAAGCAATATCGGATGCTGGCATCATTAACTTTCGATTCCACGATCTACGGCACACTTGCGCAAGTTACCTAGCCCAAAATGGAGCAACTCTATTGGAAATAGCAGAAGTTCTCGGGCACAAGCAATTAAGCGTGACTCAGCGCTACGCACACCTTTGCATAGAGCACAAAGCCAACTTGGTTAATAAAATACTAGGAGGATTAGCCAATGGCTGATGATGAATTTCACGAAAAATTACTAAACGCTGCAAACATTGGCGGTGATAGTGATGGAAGGCTATTACTTCATCACATCGTCTCACTGCTAACCACTGGCAATGAAAGAGGGTTAACTCACGGCTTACTACCTAAAGAATACGTCAATTACTTAATTGATACTCTTTCGCGCATCATTGAAACACCCAGGAATGCTGACAAAATACTTAAAATATCAAAACCAAAACACAGAGAAGCAGAAATAAATCTATTACATGACGGAGCGATTGCATACTGGTGCATGAAAGTCATAAATACACATCCCAAAAAAGCGCACGACAAAATATTTGGCGAAATTTCAGATAAAATTTCAGAAGATCACAAAGATTTACTCGCATTCCATACAAACCAAGACGAAATCAGCCTGAAAAGCGTTGAGAGAATATACAAAAATACATATCCAATCATTAGCCAATTCAAATACATAAAAGGTTATGAATGGATATTATCGAAAGGGTCATTATTAAAAGAACAAACTGATACGTCCATAGCTGATGCGAAAAACTTTTTAAGCCTTTGTGATGAAATTGATGAATGCCAAATCAATTTTGACACTCTGAAACTACTCCCAACAAGCGACGAATCATTCTATACACAAATGGCAAAATTATGCATCAATGACATTTTTAATAATCACAACACATAAAAAAATTTGACATTAAGCTGCCCACTTACTGACAAGACATCATTTATTACACCTGCCATGCTGCTTCACACACCAACAAATTGGAGCAGCACACATGCAAGCAATCTTAGAAACAAACGTACATCATACTGACAAAATACCCACCGCAAAAAGTCTGGATGAATTTTCAACGATCGAACAGTTAGCCGCAGATAATCCTGACCTCATAACTATAAACCGCCTTCGTTGGATAATACGAGATCGCCAGAACAATGGCTTGGCACCGGCTGTTAAAAAGCTCGGTAAAAATCTATTAGTACACGTACCAACATTTGTTTCATGGCTTATGCAACAAAAGGGATAAGTCAGGTACACCGTAATGACCAGCTCATCATTATCAGAATATGAACGCATTAAGAAAATGCCCATTGAGGAGTGGCGCGCAGAATTAGAAGGCGTCGACAACCAAAGCAAACTACCATCATCACATGCTACAAACCCACAACCCACAACAGCAAAAAATCATCAGAGTAAGCTCCAACAAAGCCTGAAAGAAGCCGGAATTATATCCATTAGACATGCCGGTGAAAAATTATTGATTTCAACTGACAGAACCATTACCGTCGATTTAGACAATAGGATCAAACGAGCTTTACCACGACTAGCACAAATAGCCGAACCAGATACAGGCGAAACATTGTATGAGTATATGGAATACCGCACCTTATTTAGTAATAGAAGACCACATTTAGCATTAGTATTTAAAGAAATACACACCGGCGAATTTGCAGAACGATACTTCAATATAATTTTGCAAAACAAAAAAGGTAAAAGCTTTAAGACTGGCGTTAAATGTGAATTTCGCATTGTAGGAACAATTAAGCGACCTATGAAAGGCTCGTTCAATAAATTCTGGCTTGATATGATGAACGTGATCCCTGATGGAAAGCCAAGTCACATTTACAGATATGTAAATTCCAAACTTTCTGGTGTTGTTATTAGCTGCCCTGACCCAGAACCACATCATGACGGTACAAAGCTACACAGTTGGAAATATGAAGGACGGTTATATAAAACAACATAATTTCGTGCCCTTTTCCTGCCCGCAATCAGCCCTTTTTATACCCATAGCATGCCCGGCTACTGCCCGTAAATTACACGTGTTTGAAAATAGCTGTAAAGCGTGTCACAGCTGGTTTTGATGAATTATCGCGGGTTCGCTTGAAACGCGTATAAAGAATAAAGCATAGAGTAGCAAGTATAAGGTATACAGTTATTATGTAGTAACTAAACCTTTTCATTAAACAAAAATATGTAATACCATACCTTTCACTCTCAAAAATACAAAAACAGTAAAAATTAGAATCAAACACGAGTAAAGAATGGAAACTTCAAAGGAAAGACTTGAGCTTGATAGTGCAGCTAGTGATCGTGTAATTTCACTATCCCATGGACTACCTGCAATCCCAGAACGCCTACTTCTTGCTCACTCACGAGGAGAGGTTCTTTTCATAGTTGGCGCCGGAGTTTCACGACCAGCTAAATTACCGGATTTCAGAGGGCTTGTACTAAAAGTTTATAAAAAACTTGATAAAGCAGTTCACGTCGCCATTTCAAGCATCCCTTCTACAGCTCACAACCAGTATAAGATCGACCTATCAAGCCTAACTAACCAACAAGCCGCAGAAGTTAAGAGGTTTATAAACGGCGACTATGACGTGGTTTTAGGCATGCTAGAGCGCCGAATGGACGGGAAGTCACATGGTAAGAGTAAAGTCCGAAAAGCTGTCACGGACGAATTACGCTCCTCTGGCATTAATCCCGCACGAACTCACAAAGCTTTAATGCGACTCGCTGATCGTGGTGGCGCCACTGCAATAGTTACAACAAATTTTGACCTACTCCTTGAAGATGCATCGAAAAGATTACGCCCATCAGCGCAATCTTACGCACTTGGCGGTATACCAAGACCAGGGCGTAATGACGACTTCGCTGGCATTCTCCACATACACGGCGCGCTAGATCGAAATGCAAGTAGAATCTCAGACTTAATATTAACAGATCAAGATTTTGGCGAGTTCTACCTACGAAGACGCGTTGTACCAGATTTTATCTACGATGCAGCACGGTTATTCAATATCGTTTTAGTTGGCTACAGCGCGAATGACCCTCCAATGCGATACCTACTAAATGCAGTCGCCGCAGATGGCACACGTTTCGATGACCTCAAGGAACGTTTTACATTTGTAGGTAACAGCACACCTAAACCTGTCGAGCTGGAAGACTGGAAAGGTCGCGGCATTACACCAATTCCTTACGACTCAGCAAGCGATCATGCAATCCTCCATAACACCTTAGAACGCTGGGCAAACCTATCCGCAATTAATGGCAATAGTCGACTCGTTGATAGAGAAATAAAACGCATTGTCAGAACTAGTCGTGCAGCAGCGTCTGATTCTGATCGCGACCTATTTGATCACCTAATTCGTCGAAGCAATGCAAATGAACGAATCAGATTATCTACATTGGCATCAAAGCAAAATGCCAACCACAGTTGGCTCGATGAAATCATCAACATTACTAAAGAGATTGAATTGAGGCGCGCATAATGAAACGTCCCTGGACAGATCTCAATGAAGTTGATCAAGTAGCTTTTCGTACCGCCATTGCCTTTTTAGATGGCCGATTAGAAGAAAGAGAAACTATTGACTGGGCACTAGACCTTAATACGAATGAAACAGCCAAACGTTTAGCTCTGCTTGATCTAATAACCAATGCTTACAGAACACCATTAAAAGAACCTTGGAAAACTGCCTGGCACCTTATTGAAGAAAGTTGGAATGCTCCCCCAATTAATGATGAGGCAACAACCACTGTATATGATGCTCAACTTCGGCTAAAAAATGGTGATAACTCTGGATCACTTATCAATCTTATAGTTGAACTTGTTTTACCGCGACTAGAAGTTAAACCATTTTCCACTACTTATTTACATTATCACGACCTTCCATCACGACCAAAAAAGGCAGAAGACCTTTTCACAGTAGGGCTAACAAGTGGGGAACCGATAGACCCAAGTATACTTGGTTTAGATAAATTGACTGATAAACCTTTCCTATACTCTCTCGCTCAAGCCCTTGATGCTGCTGTTGATAAAGGGATAGATATAGCCAACCGAATCGGCCGGAATAACCAACATGCCCTACAACATATGGGAACAATATATCGTATTTACCATGTCCCAGCTCCTGGTAACGATGATGACCCTGATCGATATAATGAAGGAATAGCACCATCAGTAAAATTATTACACTTAGTTGTTACACTACTCGCTAATATCGATATTTCTAGCGCAATAGAATTTACCCGCCGATGGAAAATGAAAAGCACGCCCATTCACCTACGACTTTGGGCAGCACTATCTCAAAACGATAAAATTACACCCATAAACGAAGTCAGCGACGTATTACTTTCTTTGTACGATTCACAGTTTTGGGAGATTCAATATTATCCTGAAATAGCGGAACTAAGAGCAATACGCTTTAACAAAATTAACAATCAGGATCAAGCTAAGCTCTTAACACGTATAAAAAAACTCCCACCCAGGAAACATTGGCCTAAAGGCATTAACGCCAATCAAGTCGCGAAAGAACGACTCTACTTTGCAGTTCGTGAGATGCGACGAATTGAAATTGCTGGTACAACCTTACCAAAACGAGACAAAACTTGGCTAAATAATAAAATCACTTCTTTTCCAGAATTAAAAGAACCATTTCAACTAGACGAGGGGTTTTTAGAGTCACCAAAAGCCAGATTGGTCAAACCAAACCCTGATAATAAATATGACAGGCTATCAGGTGGCGCACGCTTAAAAGCCCTAGAGGTTGCTTTAGCATCTGTACGAAGTGGCTGGGATAACGACCCTGCAACACGAGCAACTGACTGGATTAGACAAAAAGGAAGCCCCAGCAAGATCCTAACTGATTTTGAAACTATCTCCGACGGAGGCTCCTCCTTTCCGAAAACATGGAATCGATTTGGCTGGGCTCACTCAGAAGGCTCTGGGCAGGTTGCAGAAAAAGAAAAAAATAATAAATTAGACGAATGCGAACGCATTCTACTACTACTTACAAAATTACCAATAGTGACAGCTAGTTTAGCGATAGATGGTATTTCCGCATGGCTCTCCGGATGGGAAAAGCTCATTATTGATTCACCTAATATTTTAAACGTATGGATTAAACTATGGCCAACTGCTGTTGAAACAACAAACAAACAACAACCCGAGGAGGAAGAAGTAAACCTCAACACTGTTGTACAACCTCAAGATAACAGCTCCTTGAATTTCGATACTCTAAACACACCGGCTGGAAAGCTTGTTGGTGTTTTCCTAGAATCATGCCCTAATACCCACATATTCGATAACAACAGCAATGCTCGCATAATGCGTGAAAAAATCATGGAAGCTACTGGACGATCAGGGTTAATTGCAAAACATCGAATGATAGAATCTCTAGAATATTTCTTTTTGGCAGATCCAGCCTGGACGCAAAATAACTTAATTGCTCCGTTAATTAATGACAACGTAGAAGCATTAACCCTTTGGACAGCTATCGCTCGAAACACTCATTTTAAAAACACATTAAAAACCATAGGCAGCCCTATGGTAGAGCGTGCCACTGACCCACAACTTGACAGAAAAACTAGGCGTTCACTCGTTTTCAGCCTTGTCATTGAGTGCCTTCATGCTTTCCGTGAACAACGCGAACCTGTTGTGTCGCACGCCCGCATACAACAAATGCTTCGATCACTAGAAGACGAAGTACGTGCGTTCGGTGCAACAGCAATTAAACGTTTTGTCATCGACTTATCCAAACCGAATAATGAGAAAAACGAAACGCCCGAGCAACTATTTCAGACTACAGCCAAACCGTTCCTTCAAAAGGTATGGCCCCAGGAACATTCTTTAGCAACACCAGGTGTAAGTCGGGAATTAGTGAAACTACCCGCTATCGCACAAGAGAATTTTACTGATGCTGTATCTGTCATAGAACAATTTCTTGTACCATTTCAATGCTGGTCCATGAGTGATTATGGCCTATATGGAGAAATGAACGGCGAACCAAAGCTTGCAATAATAAACAATGTTAAGAAAGCATCGGCGTTTTTACAACTTCTTGATCTTACAATAGGTACCGCTGATGGAACAGTTGTTCCACGTGACCTACCTGACGCTCTAGATCAAATAATTAACGCTTCCCCAAAACTTCGTGAGGATAAAAAATATCGTCGCCTAGCAACCTTAGCTCGTAGAAGATAGCCTCCGTATCGAATCACTCACAGGCGTTTATCTGATTTATATATCTTATACTTGCCCACCTAATCATTATTTATCAGTGACAAAGTTCTGCTCTCACTTTTCTCAACCGGGACCTATGTAGTACAGCGAGACCAAGTTCATTTGGCTGCAATTTAGTCCGTTGGCACTTCATCTTTCCCTTCTCGTAAATCTCTTTACTTTCAGGAATGATTATAGAGGTTATCTTGCTTCCCTTAGGAAGTAGAGATAGCATTGCCTGTGGTGGCGCTCCTACCGGAAGGCCCAATATCCAGATATTTTCTCTCGAGCTTATCCTATGGTATTTATTCAAGACCGCAGCCTTTTTTCATTTTCTATTTTGTACCAAATTTGATAACGAACGAACTTGGCCAGCCACCGTTTTTGGACCAGTCGATAAGCCACCATGGTTTGGACAACGACCATTGGGCAATGCTTTTCTAATACAAGGTATTCCAGCTCTCGTTTTTGCACCACACAACACCTTACTTCTCATATTTTCTCCGAACCCCATGATCCGCGCGCACGCGCGCGCATACATATCGCACAATGGCTCATCATTTAATCAAATCATTCTTAAAAACATACTAAAAGGCTATCACAGCAAAGACAAGTAAACATGCCTGTAGCTTTTTAATATTAAGGCCAACACCCTATCAGAACGACACACATAAAAAAGCACCCCTTCAATCCATATTGGGGTGCTGGCAGCCTAATTTCCGCTATCAATGTATAAATGGTCAATGCTCAGCTAGTTGCTAGATGCATTTTTAATATCATTAGCAAGTGCTCGAGAAATGTTAAATATATTATTCAAAGATGTTCTAAATGAATGAAATACCAGCATAGTTCCTATTGGGTTGTTTGACAGCTTAACAAACTCATCAAAGTATTCCTCATTTACGTGAGCAAGACCACCAAAGAACACGATTTTAAATATTTCATCGTGCGTATAGCTCCGACCATTAAATATTACTTTCGTATCTGTGTTTTTATTGTTTTGCCAAGTATCATAGGCATTTTTACTTGTCTCGCTTAGTACACCTCTATTGCTTAAATCGGAATAAATAACTTTATTTGAAATCTTGTCTCTATCCTGAATAAGAAATCGAAAGTGCAATACAAAAGAGTCAATAGTAAGCCTTGAAATTCCATGTATTTTTGGCCAATTCAATGGATCTTGAACTGCTGGGAATTTTATTAACGTCTGACCTCTAAATAAAGAAAGAAAACTGTTTGTTTTTAATCTTTCAACTTTGGAGACAAAGAGTATGTGTTTAATATCCATTATTTGTATTTGAATCTAACCTAAAATTAAGTATGCAGAAGTCGCTATTTATAACTCTACGTAACGTTGATTAGTGACAACTTGAAACGTTTTAAAGGCCAGCCGAGCCTTAATAACTTTTGCGGTATGATCTGCATTAGATAACAGTGTGCGTACGCGTTCGATAGTAATAGGGCAATTATGGCCAAGCACTACTTCTTTTAACTCTAATTCTGAGGAAAATGGCATAAAGTACAACCCTCCCTCCTCTGTGCCCTCATCTAGTCTGATATGCATCCGTACTTCATTCTCGTATTCCCAGTGTTTGTACTTTGTCGATGTTATTGCTGCTACATACTCTGGCTCGATACCTTGCGAGGGGTCATTGTTAACATATGCAACTGGAACTCTCTCAGGACTGTAATTGATAACTGATGCATACTCATCAGGTATATCAAAACCTAAAGCCATCCCTTTGTGTTTATCGGCATAGTGACTCCATAAAACTGGACTACCCCATTCTTGAGAGAAACAAATGATGCCTTTTGTTTCATGAAATTCTTTTTTCATAGTGGCAACCGCCTGCCTCAAGTGTCTCTCACTAAGATTTCCAGCGAGTAGTTCAAAAGGGTCATTGAGATCTTCATACCGGGATATTTTCATTCTGGAAAGCGCAATATTGCTTACCCCAAACTCTGATGACAAAAAATGATAAACCCTCATCTGACTACTAACGCTTGAAATAAGGGCCGCGACGTTTTTTGCCGAGGCTCTGCCCACGTTTTATGTGGGCGAACTTGATTCGTTTTTTAGTGTTTTCCATAATCAAGCCTCATAACATTTTTGAGAGGCCAGACTCTCGGCATCCAGTGATGTTCATCTGCTGGATTTTGTGGGCCTTCTGTATTATCTGGTATTGTAACCTCATAAGTAGCAGTGATTTTTCTGCGTATATTCTGAACATTTTCTTTGCCCGAAACATCACCTACAAGAATGTGGTACACAGGAGTGTGATTATCGGCCACTATTCTGAGCTCTACCATTAGTAACAAATAATCCGAGGTCCCAAAGCAAATAGTGCTCATAGAATATCCTAAGCCAGCTTGAGGCTCAGGGATGCTTTTTCTACTTCCGACTATAAATGTATGGTTTGTTTTTTTACCAAGTATATAAGGTAGACAGATAGGTCGAAAATCCCCCGGATCTAATGAACACATTATTTGCCCATATGCTATTTTTTCCAATAAACGAGCATAGCTATCATGATTAAACTTCATTGTTGCGGTAAGTTGTCCCGGATATTTCTCTTCAAAAGCATCCAGTTTTTTTTGATCAACGATAGCTTTGAATGTCCAAGTATTAATTCTATCTACTGTTTCAGATAAGCCTAAAAGAAAACCTGCTGTATCCATGCAATAAAATACCATTGGAGCAGGATATTCTTTGTAAGGGATTTTTAATTTATTACCTGGATTTTTTTGATCAGCTAAAAAAATATATTTCTTCCGTTTCTTTTTTCTTCGAGATGGTGCGTCATAAGCACTCCTTGCATCATTCCATAATCCTTTTGCTACATCCCTCTCAAATCTAGAGGTTACTTTGGCGCAAGGCTTGCAACTTGCATCGTTGATAACGTGATTCCCGCCAATGAAATATGGCAAGACATGTTCATCTGTAAGCTCAACATCTTTTGCACCGCAATAGATGCACTCCCCTTTTGATTCTATTCTTGTTGGTCCGTGTGTCATGGTTGAGAGAGAACACTATCGTCTAAGCTGTCAGCGCAAACATAGCATAGTTTGCGTCCGAACTAGCGCCTAGTTAGTCGGTATTATGCCCATTAGAACTTGGTGAGCTATTTGGCAAATAATCACTTATTACCTCTACAAATTCCATCATTTCTTTAAGCCATTTTGCAAGCTCACTAAATTTTACTTCATTTTCTCCAATAACCAGCCTGTCAATTGTCTTTATAGTTTGCTTGGCCTCTGTAGGGTGCGGAATTTCCGGGCCATCAGCTTTTAGGGCAAATGACTGCCCATCAGATATACGGCCATCCATTACCATCTCTTCTAAATGATGTATTTCATTTCGGATCGTTCGAAATCTGTTAAAGATAGTATCTGATGCAAACCTAGCCTTATTTTTGTTTATTGTAAGAGCTAATGGGTCTTGATTTTTATCTCTTCGTAAGCGACGGAAACACTTAGTTGCTCTGTACATATTAGATATGCATGATTCAAAGTGTGAGGTTGACCTATGCATTGCACTTACATTTAGAGAAGAGTGAGTACCCCAGAGCTCTTTGAGTTTATCTGAGCCAAATTTATATTCGATTATAGCGGCTTCTACCAGGCGTACATAAGTGCTGCTGAGCGCATTGATCTGATAACTGCTTGATGGTGACCGGATAAATAATATTTTTAACCAATACTGTGGAAAACCTTTTTCTGCATATTCAGATAGATCGGGTAAATCAAATTCTACGTACATTTTATTGAGCCGCTTAACGCCGCAATCAGCGGTTCGTCCGCTGTAATGCTTTGCTATATTTGTTTGGGCTAATTTTCTTTAGCTCTTGGTAGAAATCAGCAAGTTCATTTAAACCTGATGACCTTAGTTGGTTTATTTTCTCCTTATTTGTAACAATCTCTACCATCCGATTATATCGCTCCCTCATCCAAGAGTACTTTACCCTTAAATCTGCTTTAGAGTGATGGCTTGACCCCATTAGACCTTTTCGTATTACCTCAGCTAAATTATTAATGTACTCTGGGAAGTCGTACTCAGGATCATCAAGCTCTGATTGAGCTTTAAAAAAGTAATCTATGTAATACATGCCGTCAGAATCTTGCTCTAACAGTGATAGAACATACTCCTCTTCATCTATCGAACTATGGTGTGATGATTTTGCTATTGCGCTGGCTTCAATAACTGACCTATCTAATATAACCCTTGGGTACATAGCTGCCTTTGATTCAAGAGTATATGCTTCAACAAGAGCAGGGCCAAAAAGATAGTTACCCGTGTGAATAAATTTACCAATAGAAATTGCACCACGGCAAAGAATTTTTCGAGACAACAGCCTCATTATTAATAACTTTATTTCCATTAAAGTAAGGAACACTTGGCTAGACTCATCAACTCTAAACGAAACAACAATTGAGTCTGAAAAGATTGTAACCTGCTTAGATTCAGGTGCCTTTATACCTAACAACGCTGACTCACCATCCAAATCCCAAATGTCGCGTATTGCTTGATAAGCAGATATTACAAAATCTATCCTCTCTTCATTATCTTTTTCTTTTTTATCAACAGTTTCATCGAGAATGGATTTGAATCCGAGTATATCAATGAAAGCCACTATTCTTTGTTCGTACTTCATAAATAATTCCGTTTAAATAATTTGATGGTTAAGCGAATGGGCGCGACGCTGTTTCGCGTCCCTGCTTGAGCGTATTGTTATGTGATTTAGTTATATACATTGTTTAATTTAGAAACGTCTTAGCCTTCTTCTTTGTTTGTTTGTCATATTTCGATTAAATTCTGTCAACTTATTAGGTGGTCTCAGGGCGTTATTTGTCCTCCTAACTCTCTCATCTTCGGCTATACCACTGCGTAATGATGAAATTCTGTTGCTTATGAGTTCTTCGAAGTTGTTATTGTTAAGTGATTCAATTAGTTCATTCCGTGGAACAGGTGACAAAAACACGTTGCGAAGCGAATTGGTTGGAAATAACAGCCACAGTATTAATTCATTTGAAAAATTTGTTTCTTGAAAATCAAAAAACACTAATGAGCTATTATTACTCCACTCTTTTAATAGCCTGCATTCATCTGGAAGGCGTACTTGTGTAATATATGGCTTGCCATTTACAGCAGTAGACTCTTCTTTTAATATTTTTTGAAACTGTGATTTATCTTTTTTTCTCCTTAACCCATCTATAACCCAAAGTAGCTTGGGATAAAATGTATTTCTAGACCGGCGTTCCTCAGGGTTTAAAAAGGAATGTTGAAATTCCAGCGTCCAGCCATTTTTAGTTTTAACATCAGCTATATGCTTTTCACCGTTTTCATCATAATGTATTACTTCTTGCCACTCTGTAGGAAATTCACTTTTCCAAGCTCGATGCCATTCGCATTCGTTTTCCCACCATGGGTCGCAGTTACATTTACTTTTGTGCGACCAGTGATGGACTTTAATCTCACCGCACTTGGCAATTAACTCCGAACTACAAAATTGGCATAAACCTGTAGCACCTTTCGTCGCTTCTTCTTTTTTACCACCGACAAGCGCGAATTTCATCAAATTTGCCTAATTAGTTTTTTTGCACATAACGTTATAAATAAGTGGCGTGGCTTTTTTGATGCGTCCAAGCCCGCGCTTTTTACGGGCGAACTTGATTGTTTTGTTATAAGTTGCAACTGATCAGTATATAGCTAAGCCCAATTGCAGTAATTAAAGCGAAAATTGCTGTTGCATTTACTATATAAATTAATGCATCAATTCTAATTCCATAATTTAAATTTAACTGATCTTTGTGTGCTAGCCAATCAATTTCTTCTTTTGATACTTTCAAGGTTTTGCTTGCAAAAACACATAGAGCAATGATTCCAATACTAAACACAATTGGCAAAATAAGGGAGTATTCTATTAAGGTATTATTACCGTTTTTTGTAAAGTAAAAAGATACGAGTGCCCCAGTGATCCCATAGTAGAAAAGGTTAAGCCTAAGCACAAAATCCAGATACTTTAAGTAGGCGCTGATGCTTAGCTCATACCTTTTCCATAGTAACTCTTTGTCGCTCACTTGGAACTCTCCTTTTACTTATAACGGTTACTATACGGACCGTCAGGGCCCATATAGTTTAAATTAGTAACATCTAATACTTAGGTGTAAATTACTGCTTCTACAAGAGAGTACACAATACTTGCTTCACTATCAATTTAAGCAAATCGTGACAGATCGGCTTCAACAAAATAATATTATCTGAACGGTATTTTCTTATTATCAATGCAATGCTTTATGTAATAAAAGGAATATCTGAACGACTCTTTTAGGCCGGAAAAAGACGCTCTACTCTGAGCAATAAATTTATTGAAGGAAATTGAGGCACTACTTTCAATTCGTGCTCTATGCGTGCACCAACAGGCTCAACACAGCCACTTTATGCTAACACCAACGCAGACTGGAAAGAGTTATCTTGTTGTTTATTTGAGTGTATATGAGTATGATTATCTCGAGTGAGTGACTCATAATCGGCAGGTCGAAGGTTCGAGTCCTTCCAGGCCCACCATTTATTCTCCTTCTCGGCGCTGCCGATTCTAGATTAGTCTTTCCCTTGTGATGGTGAAAAGCCACGTATTACGCGGGGTTCAGGCGTTATTGGTTAACCTGTACCAGTTGAGTCAGATGGTCCTAGCTTGTTGGCTTGGACCATATTTCCTTTTCTCTTTTACCAGTGGAATCTGAGAGCCACTGTTTATGGGGGCTCCACCCTCGTAACGAAAGTCGTGTAGGTTTTGTTTAGTAGTGAAACTAATCAATCTTGAGCGCCCACCACCCAAAGTGAACGCTCAGAATTGAAACTCCATATTTAATCCATTGCTAGTGGATTAACACTGATGTTTCATTAAAAAGTAGCAGCTTGTAAGATTCCCGAATGAATAACCGATTCCTTGCTGTATTCCTTCTTATACAGATATCCTTGTTTGGGTGCGCTGTTACAAATGCAAACGATTTGATTCGACAGCAACGCATAGATGAAAGCCCACAATGGAATGGAGAGAGCTTCCAAAACCCGGAACAGGTTCCAGATGTAGAATTGTGGCCAAGTCTAAAGATGTTCTGGAGTTACTTCTTCAATAAATCAGAAGGGTTTATACCTGATTCACCACTGCATGCTGAGTCATTTGATATTTCCCAGTGGCGTGGACAACGAGACTTGCAATTAACTTGGCTGGGACACACAACCTTCCTTATAAAGATTGATGATAAAGTAATCCTGACCGACCCTATGTTCTCACCACGAGCAGGATCCTTTGGATGGGTAAGCCCTAAGCGATATTCAAAAACGATTGCTTCAACAGACAGCCTACCTTTGATCGATGTGGTATTGATTACCCATAATCATTCCGACCATCTGGACGAGGATTCAATTAAGGCGCTAATTCCTAAGACTAGGCACTTCATCACACCCCTAGCTGTGGGCGAATTGTTGGAGGAATGGGGTGTATCGCATAAGAAGATAACTGAACTTGACTGGTGGCAGGCAAAATCCATTGATGATTTGATGATTACCGCAGCACCGGCCAAACACACTTCCGAGCGGGGAATTCTAGATAAAAACATGACGCTTTGGGCTTCCTATGGTATTCGAGGAAGGAAAAAGAATCTATATCTTAGTGGGGACTCTGGTTGGCATGATGGTCTTTATGAGATTGGCGAACGACTGGGACCTTTCGATGTGACTTTCTTTGAGATTGGGGCCTACAGTAATTTGAAAGGTCAAATGGAGGTCCATTACACTCCCGAACAGGCAGTAAAAGCACATCAGGCTGTAAAGGGTAAACTGATGTTGCCTAGCGGATGGGGCACGTTTGATCTAGGGCTATTTCCTTGGCACGAACCAATCGAACGGTTTCAGATTGAAGCTAATCAAGCTGATATCGATTATCTTACTCCAAAAATTGGTGAGGTGGTCGTTCCCGGGAAGCCAGGTGGCCGTGAGAAGTGGTGGAAGCCATTTATCAATAAGACTCAATGAACGAACATACTTGCATGATCGAATAAGCGAGGCGCTGAAGGTCTGCTATTGGCGATAACAGACACTCGCAATCTCTGACACCCCACAAAACACAGATCTATCCCATATCCCTTTTCTCATTTACCACTGGAATTGAGTAATCGAGTAATCGGGGACAGACCACGATTAATCGACCTTAAATGGCCTTCCCGCCTTAAGCGGTGTAACACGCCTTTTTAACATCATCGATACCTCCTCCTTAAAACGCTCATTACCAAGAACAAACTACCATTTGTAGAGTTGAAATATTTGGGGCCAGAGTAAACTACTGGAACAAAAGAGGGCAAGGTAATTAAATAATGATTAATTCAAAAAATAGCTAAAGCCCCTCTCTGAATATCCTCATATTATTTTTTAATTATCAGATGTTTCATCAATAAGCGCATCACTTACATACTTCACCGAATCAATTAACATTAACAATATCCAGTAATGCCCACTCTTAGCTCTGGGTGATAGTCCTTCAGATAAGTCCATTTCGCTCAATAGCTGTAGCACAGCTACAACCCTGTCTAGCGTATCTCGATAGCCGACATTATTACCTGAGTCATCTGCAATTAGAGGGATAGATGGGGGATTGTGCTGGGTGATATCCTTATCCATAAACGGTTCCTGATTGTAATGAGGATTTAAAATAATAAATTATTAATAAAAGCGGATTTTGATTTCGCTTACATGTCTATGATAGCGAAGTAGAATTCACTGTCAAGTCTGAAACTAGAATTCTAATTACGCTTTATGAGTATAGGTTTAAAACAAGCTATAGGAGCACGGGTAAAAATTGCCCGAAACGCTCGTGGCTTTTCACAAAGCGATCTCGCAGAGAAAATTGACCGTACTAAAGAGACGATATCTAATATCGAACGTGCCCGATCAGCGCCTACAATTGAAACTCTGGAGCGATTAAGTAATGTACTGGGTGTACCGATGAAAGAATTTTTCGAAGGTTATGATTCGCCTAGTACCAATAAAAAGCATATGGAACTAGAAATGGAAATTCGTGAATCTTTACAAGCGCTAACTGTAAATGAGCTTAAGATTGCAAAAAAACAAATTTTAGCATTAACAAATCATGATGATTGATTTGGTTTTAAGCAATACTTAGAACCAGACTTAGTACCTTCTAAAATTAAAAGCGGCACTCTAGAGCCCTTTAGTTAAAGACCTACTTGAAGCTGATAGCCTTACAATTATAAGTCCAATTAAAGGGTTCAGAGTCACTGCTGTCCCAGTAAATCATAATAAAAAGGCAAGAGTTAGTAACAAATGAGAATTATTACTGTTGTCACTGAAAATCATAAGTCGTCGCCTCCCACTGGGAGGCATCCAGAGATAAACTCAGATGGGCTTACCACCCAAACAGGAGACGACGAATGCAACTTTACTGCGGAATAGACTTACATAGCAACAATAGCGTGATTTCAATGATTGATGATACCGATCGTGTCATCAGTGAAAAGCGCCTGGATAATGACCTTGATATGATTACTCAGCACTTAAAACCGTTCGCCCAGGATTTAACCGGTATTGTCGTTGAATCGACCTACAACTGGTATTGGCTAGTCGATGGTTTAATCGAGAATAACTACACGGTGCATTTGGCAAACACCTTAGCAATCAAACAATACAATGGCATCAAACATACCAATGATGAAACGGATGCGCGATTCCTGGCCCATTTACTGCGGCTTAATATTTTACCCACGGGCTACATTTACCCGAAAGCACAACGTCATATTCGCGATGTGTTACGACGTCGATTATTATTAGTTCGACAACGCACCGCCCAGTTATTAAGTTTACAAAGCATGATTATGCGCCATACCGGGAAACGCTTAACCAGCCATCAAGTCAAACGCTTAACCCAGGAAAAATTACCGTTATATTTTAACGATGCGGCTACCTTGTTTACTGCGGGTCATGCTTTGCAACTGATGCAGCAACTGAAAACACAGGTCGAAGAGATAGAGAATTTTGTTTTGTCTTACTGCAAACAAAACACACCTTTTTCACTTATTACCAGTGCACCAGGCATCGGCAAAATATTAGGCATGACCATTTTACTGGAAACGGGCCCTATTGAACGTTTTCCACAGGTGGGTAATTATTCATCGTATGCGCGTTGTGTACCAACAAATAAAATTAGCAATGGCAAGTCCAAAGGAAAAGGCAACGTCCGAAATGGTAACCGCTATCTGGCGATGGCTTTTGTTGAAGCCGCGCATTACGCGACCATCTGGGAACCTACCATCAAACGATACTACCAACGGAAATGCAAAAAGGTACCGTTGATGGTGGCTAAAAAAACCATTGCGAACAAACTCTCTCGTGCGTGTTACCACATGTTAAAGAACAATACCGCCTTTGACATAACACGTGCGTTTGGATAATGCGTTTTAGGTGATGAGATCGAAAGGGGTATGGCCAGCAGCCCGGTCCTCTGAATATCCATCACCGCCTTTGATTTAGTTTTAGTGAAGTGCCCTCGGTGTAAACTTGCCGGAGACTGACGAACAGTCCTTTACTCTGTACAAATTAGTGACACCGGGGTACCGATTATTTTATGGGGCAAATAATTTGCCAGGGGTGACGGCTAACCTGCCAAATGGCAGCGCTGATCACCTTGATCCTGATGGGTGACTGAAGCACTTCTTTTTTTGAAGTAGCACGCACCAATAAAATTCGAGTGCAGGACACAACGACTAAAGAAGTTTAAAAAAACAAGGTGGTTTCACTTCGATATTTATCGCCCTGTTGACATGAAACGACTTATGGGCAACCCCCTTTACCGATATTTATTGACCCACCTTAATAACTACCCGCCTGTTTTTTAATCTACCTTCATTGGTTACATTACTCTCAACTGGCTCTCGTTCACCATGACTCAGAGTCTGTATTTTTGCTCTATCTACACCGTCATGAACGAGGAACTGCTTGACTGCTTCAGCACGGTTTCTACTAAGCCTGTCATTAAAACGGTACTCTCCCTGACTATCAGTATGACCTTGAACCACAATAAGTTGCTGTTCACTATTTTCTTGTAGATAACGACTGATTTTTTTTAACCGGGTTCTGGCTTCTTTGGTGAACGTGGACTCACCTGACTGAAAATAGATAATCGAGTTAGTTGCTAACTCAGTGTTAAATGGCGGCGATCCTGCAATACAATTGATAAATTTTTCATAATGTGAAATAAAATGTAATGGTGACAGACTGACAACGACCTGGTCTTTACCGCCTATCCAGTCGTCATAATAAAACGCAGGGGACATCCCCTCCTCAAGCACAGACAATAATTGCCATGCTTCAGCATTTTTCACCGTTATAGGCGTTACACCTGGCGATACGGTTGTTTGACCCAGCTCAAGTTGAGCGGCACCTTTCCGCCAGACAGGCGCGATACTTTTGATACTGGCCACTCCGTCTTTCATCGCCTGATTGCGTCTCACGGTCAGGCTGAAATCTATCTTCCGGCCTTTACCTGGCAGACTTGTAAACTCCGCTTTACCGTAATATGGAATATCTTGAGAGAGCCTGCATTGTGAACTCGGTTCACTGGCAAAATTCCAGATGGCACTTGTCAGAGATGCACCATATATTTTGGTCGCAGCATGAGCTGGCATGCTAACAAAGAACATCAAAAACAGTACTCTCGAGAAATTACTAAACATGCAGAATCATTCCTTATTAGTAGATACTGCCTTATATCGACACAAGATTTAATCTCTTTAACTCGGAAGTAATCGGAAGTAATCGGGGACAGACCACGATTAATCGACCTTAAATGGCCTTCCCGCCTTAAGCGGTGTAACTCGCCTTTTTAACGTCCTTGATACCTCCTCCTTAAAACGCTCACTACCAAGAACAAAATTACCATTTGTAGAGTTGCGAATTTCTTTAATAATATCGTTATCTATATGTGTGTTAAATAAATCACTATAAGCCTGCTGTCTAGACTGGTCATCTTTTGAAAGCGCTAGATACTCGTCATGAGGTGTAATTAGCTTTGAAGCTTTTGCCTCAGCATTAACCCTATAACTTGACCACGGATAACTGCGGGGATGGTTAACCATATTAGCTCGCACTGGGTTTAATTCTATATATCGATAACATGACAATACATAATCAGCATTTTGAGTAAGGCAGGAGCGAAACCGTCCTTCCCATAAAGTGCCACTACGTTTATAAGTACGGTTTATATACTGCACATAACGCTGCCCCAGATGCTTCATTAACAAAGCAGCACTGTCTTTCTTCTCAGGTGTAATTAATAAATGAACATGGTTTGTCATCAGCACATAGGCGTGCACCTTGCATCCGAACTTTATCGCTTGTTCTTTTAAGATATCAAGGTAGAGATGGTAATCGTCTTCCGCATAGAAACAGGCAGAACGATTATTACCTCGTTGAATAATATGCCAGGGAACTCCCGGTAAAGATAAACGCGCGCGTCTTGGCATGTTGAACCTCCGTGTCCAATGTGTCTTGTAATACTACCAAATAGCTCTGTGGTTGTCAGAGACGTATTTAATTGTGGTCTGTCCCCGATAAACCTATCAGGCATGCTCACACCCGTACCATCAACCACAATTACTCGGCGACTTTCCAAATTATTTTTTACTGAATGCTGCTGTGTGAGTTGGCTTGTTGTATGAGCCAGAATACTTTTAAGTTCACTCTGTTCAATCTTCTGCCGAGCCTGGCAATAAGCTGAGGACGAAGTAGATGGCAAAGGCAGTGACCGTGATGCTGCAAACGCCTGAAACTTACGGACAACTTCTGCGCATCCGCTTTCAGCATCAAGTACCTGTGAAAAAAATCCCCAGAAAGTATTTTCTTTACTAAATAATCTGCGACGGCTTAATTTCCCTGATTTTTCTGGATGAAGCAATTGCTTTGGAATAAAGCCTGTAAAACACTCGCCTAGTTGATTGATTGTATGGCGACGTATTCGCGCCAGCTCTTCAGCCAGTTTTTGACTGGCAGAACGAGGGGTACGACGCAGTGTGGCGAGATGGAATCCGGGCAAAAATAAAGTAGTATTTTTCATGCCTTATTTTCTCATTTAAAGCATGTTTAATCAGTGACTCATTTGATGCTGAACAGGCTTAACTTAGTGCCATTCTGGTCTGTCCCCGATAAATAATTGCACAACAGCGTGTGGGTAATCGGCAAGGACGTATTGAACCGAGAGCTATTAAGCGACGGCCTAAACCTTATCCTTTGCTCACTAAAACACGTAAAATAGCACAAGAAGAAATCAGAGAAAATGGTCATGCTAAAAAGCTTAAGTAAGTGCCATTCGGGTCAGAACACAGATACCGCTAATATTAGAAACAATTGTGCTCTGACCCGAATGCCGCTTACTTAAGCCGAAATTCCCGTCATTGCGAGCGGTAGCGCGGCAATCTATTAGTGTCGGATGCCTGCCTGACAGAGATTGCTTCGTTCCTCGCAATGACTCAGAACAACCTACTTCTCTTAAGTAAGCGGCATTATGGTCTGTCCCCGATAAATATGTCCCCGATAAATAATCTATCAAGCGAAAAAACGCAACCTAAAAGACTAGCGCTATCGTATAAGTATTTTAAATTTTGCGTTAGTAATTTTACTGCAACTAAATATCTAATCTAACATTCAACAATAAAGCATCTACATCATCTCCAGTAGCATATCCAATACCAAAAGATATTTTTTCGTTAGCATAGAATCTTGCACCCAACCCAAATGTATTAAAGCTATCATCAAACACATCTGTATAAGTGAAACCGACATCAACCTCCACCGAACTCGTCACCAAATGACGTAACCCAATCCCAGCAACAATCCCGGTATCATTATCATCAAAAGGTTGTACACCACCAGTCATCTCAACTTTTGCTTTAAGTGCTGAAAAATTAGCAACCACATCAGTTCCCACCGCAATTGGTGCATGAAGAGTTATACCCAATACAAACTCGGAGGTATCGATATCAATACCCTGATAACTATCAAAACTTGTCGCATTAAAACCGGCGGTAATAGCAAGATTTTGAGTGATACTCAATGAACCCGAAACGCCCAGGCCATCTCCATCAATATCACCATTTGGTAAGCTTGAATCAGTAACGGACGAGTAAGTGCCCTGTATAAAATCGTAGCTAATTTCTCTAGATATAACGTTTGATGATAATGGCAAAATCACTGCCATAAGGAGACTGCGTTGAATAGTACGATCAAACATAATTAGAGCTCCTATTTATTGAACACCCAGGTATCTGCATTATTAATATCTACAACGATCCATCCTTCCGCATAAATATCAGCCAAATTATTATAGTAATGAGTAGCCTGAGTAGATCGCTTCATGCAGGTTAATGACCTTGTTGAATAATTTTTATTTAAAACCGTCAAAATCTTACCTACATGGCATACCATTTGATCCGCTACTTCTGATTGAGGCAATGTTCCAGCTTCACTGTTAAAACTTATTAATAAAGCTATCCCAAATGCAGACCTAACTAATATAAATTGAAGTTTAGAAATAAAGTCTTTCATTTTTATTCTTAATCAGTCAGTAGACTCTGTTGGTATTTTGCTCAACTTAATACTTTGGGACTGATCCTTATCATAGTTATTATGATATTTACCATAAGGAATGGATTTTAAGGTCATAAGATTTACGTTACGTGCAACAGGCACGTAATCTTGCATCCCTGTTGCAATAGCAGTTGCAATTAAAGCCGCAAGCAAACCACCACCGCTGTCACCGCTTGTGTTTACTGGTATCTCATCCTGGTACGACCACAAGGTCGCCCCAGTTTTACTCGATTTCATCAGAAATGAAGCACCCACTGTGACATTACCGCCAATAACATAATAATTGGTGTCCCACTTATCAATAGTTACATAAAGGACTGCATCTGCACCAAACGGCTCAGCAAATTTCTGTGGAGGTATATCCTTCAAGACCTCTCCTTCTGCCAACCCTTCATTTCGTAAGAAACGATCCGTTAGTTCTATCGGCAATACATAAAAACCAGCATTTGATAACGGTTCACTAATCGTAGACCCATATAAAATTGGTGCGTCAGCAGCCGTACTGCGATTAATAGCCGGGACAACTAATATCGCTACTGGTTTTTCATTATACATTTCTGGATATGCCTGACCCTTGGTTGTGTTACTGACGCAACCGGACATTAATAAAATTAGCGAACCCACTAGCAATAACTTTAATCTCATCATAGATCTCCTTACGATTTACCCAGCTTATCTTTCAAGGTGTGTTGCATTAATATTTTACCTTCTGGGTAAGTCTCTTGCTCCAAGCTAAAATAATTCTGCGCAGCATTGTCATCGCTTCGTTCCATTGCGTACAAGCCAAGTTCAGCATAAATACCAGGAGGCACTCTCAGATTCATATCTTTTGATTTTTCTACAATCGATTGCAGCTCTTTCTCATGGGCTACATTGGAGACTTCACCAGGCTCTTTCTTAACCATATAAAGCGTGTTCGAATAATTACCCCAGTACAAATTAGATTGGCTTACATGTGTAGCGCATCCACTAAAGAACACTAATATCAAAATTACTAATGACGATCTCACAACTGCACCTCAAATGATGTACCTGTTGATACATAAAATTTTCGATTTACGGTAAGCACACCAGCTTTAGTAACTTTTACTGTGTGCGACCCAATAGACACCTCTATTTTAGTAGCCGTTTTACCATTTAAGTAAAATGACGTTGTTTCCTTACCAAGTACGATAGGTTTGCCATCATCAATAGTAACCATATTGCCATCAGGCTCACCTATCAATAACAAATACGCCTTGTCATCAACCTGAACAGTCTCACTATACGTACCACAAGCAGTCACCATAAACAGCGCCACAAATATCAATAATAGTTTCTTCATGAACTCGACCTCACAATTCCTGAACGATCAACTGATCGACTTTTATTCCTTTAATACTGCCCGATGTTAAAGTGCAAATAGACACCTCATTATTGCCATCACCGGCAAAAGACACAACTTTCAGCTTAGCTGTCTCTACTCGTGGCAATTCAATCTCAAAACCCGTTTGCGGATTCTTCACCATTCGACCACGTTTCATAACTTTCAGAATATCGCCTTGCTTTAATCCCTGTGATTTTCCGCCTGAAACTATAACCTGCCCTTCTTGCACATCAAGTATGTAAGCCATCCAAGGTTTATCTAATAAGTTTTCAATTAGGTTACTAACTAACTTTGAGACAGCAGCAGATAACGCATCGTCATCTAACTTAGAATCATAGCCGGCAGACTCACCAACCCCAAAGACACGATTCGCCTCTGATAAAGATTCCCCACTACCTTCTTGTGAAAAAATAATTTGACCAGTCGTTACATCAACCAGACGCACATTTACAGTGGCGTTTGCTCTTTGCTTTTTGTTGCGACTAAATATGCCGACTTCACTCGTCGTGGTACGGCCAAATTCAGATACCGAACCGATAATAAGATAATCTGCACCGACAAGTTTCGGCGTTATATTTGCCAAATCCTGCTCAGCCTTAATCTTATTAAGATCTTGTCGCTCAAACATTAAAAACTTGCCGGATTCGGTCAAACGCGCAGCTAAAATATCACTAGCCTGCTTACCGATACGATCATTACTTTCATCTAAAAGAAAAGAATTGCCATATTTTGTTTCATTACTAAAACGTGCAATTACTACTTTGCGCTTTAAACCTTTAACATTTTCAGCAACTATAGTCTTACTAATTTGTGGTTGTGCTTCAGGTTTATGAACAGCCTCGATTGTGGCTGTGGCACACCCGCTTATGAGTGCAGAGATGAATACAAGTATTACTACAATCCTTATCAATTTTATCTCCTACCTTATACAGAAGTGTTTACAATTATTGCAGAGTAAAACACACATTAACCCCTTCGTCTAATAAGGGAACTCTTAAATAGATATAATCCACCCTGGATTAGCTGAGGAATTTTAGTATTAGCGAATAACCGTTGAAATATTTGGAGCCTGAGTAAACTACTGGAACAAAAGAGGGCAAGGTAATTAAATAATGATTAATTCAAAAAATAGCTAAAGCCCCTCTCTGAATATCCTCATATTATTTTTTAATTATCAGATGTTTCATCAATAAGCGCATCACTTACATACTTCACCGAATCAATTAACATTAACAATATCCAGTAATGCCCACTTTTAGCTCTGGGTGATAATCCCTCAGATAAGTCCATTTCGCTCAATAGCTGTAGCACAGCTACAACTCTGTCTAGCGTATCTCGATAACCTATATTATTACCTGAATCATCTGCAATTAATGGGATAGAAGGAGGGATGTATTTTGGAGAGTCCTTTTTCATTTTAAATTCCTGTTTTATTGTTGGCGAGCAAGTCAGTTGCCAGGCGATTAAATTTGGTATGCAATTTCCTGGAAAGGGAAAACCCCTTACACCAAACTAATAAGTGTATTTTTAGCTAGATTATTATGCATACTTCTCTCAATGTTTACTAGTGATCATGGGGTAATAAGTTATTGCAGCATACCCTATGATCGCTTGTATGACAACTTTGATGAAATTAGGTAACCGGCTTAAAGAACTTCGGAAGAAACATGGACTCACCCAAGAGGAGTTTGGTGTGATTTCGGGTTTTAGCCAAAAGCACTACCAACAAATTGAGTCAGGCAATAAAAAACAAATATGGCTTGAAACAGTTGAAAGATTGGCGGCGGCTTATGGTTTAGAAGCTTGGCAAATTTTATCCCCAGCCGTTCCATCAAAAACGAAACTAGCCAAAAAACCAAAGTCGTCAAAAATACACAATGTAAAAAAAGAGCGATAGATCCATAATCAAAGGGATTAAAAAATTAAAGGAAGCAATAAAGTA
>Ga0316209_1001275_pt1 | contig 28042 bp, 22 predicted proteins | sample 6monopyrite_MG_FD_204945 | JGI IMG/M metagenome (GOLD analysis project Ga0316209, IMG submission 204945) | Microbial mat bacterial communities from mineral coupon in-situ incubated in ocean water Damariscotta River, Maine, United States -... | ecosystem: Environmental > Aquatic > Marine >...
CTTTGAGGTGAAGCGTGTTGTCGAGGAGCCGTGTGCGTAAATAGCGCAAGCACGGTTCTGAGAGGGGCTTGGTGTCAACAATTATCGGATTATTTTCTGATAACTTGGAGTGCCGGTCTACTCGACCTTACTAATCAGATGTTCTGCAAGCGGTAATGGCTAAAAACTAGATAAATTAATACTAGAATTGTCGTGCCCAACATAACAAATGGTATAGAATTAGCGAAGGTAATCAGTACTGCGAGCAATAAGTTACTGAGAAATATAACGACGATTAGATGACGTTTCGTGTTTTCAGAATGATAAAAAATTTGCAGCGTTTGTTGGGCCAACAAAAAGCTGAATATTGCAAAAGCAGACAATCCCTTAAACCCTAATAGATTTAGCCCTGGGATGACCGAAAAATAAACCATTGCAGCGATACCTCCCAGCCCTAAATAGATAAATAAATGTGAAAAGATAATACCCTGCCCATGTCCTAAGTGTTTTCCGGCAATTCGCTGATCGAGGTTATCGAAATATAACCACCAAATACTGCAGGTCAATATGAAACCGCTACAAGCCATTGCTATGGAAGTTAAAGACCAAGATATATTTTTAAAACTATTCGTTAGACTAAGAACGGCTTCTCCTAGTAGGATAATAGTTAATAATCCATATCTTTCGGGCAAATGATGGGAATTGACCGGTATGCTGTTTAGTCGTTTTTTTGCGAGCAATGTCATGACAATATCAAAGACAATACCAAAATATAAAAGGAAATATCGAAGAAGGCCATCAAAACATATCGAGATTAGGCTGATCAGAATTCCTGCAGAAAAAATTAGCGCGAGATAGTTCGATACGAATCGCTTTTCTGCTTGCGAATAACTCACTCGAAGATACATCAAAACGGTCAACAATCGTATTGCCAAATAAGAAAACAAGAAACCTCGATAATAGCTATCAAAGTCCAAATTGATATTAGCGGCAAGTAAAATAACGCAAAACATCTGAGTAAAAGTCATTAACCGTTGCAAAGTATCATCGCAATCAAATCGACTCGAATAAAGCGTCGCTCCCGTCCAAGCCCACCAGATTGGAATCATAATTAGCACGTATTTCAAATAGAGTAGGTTGTCAATATAACCGTTATGGGTGTTGAGTAAAACGTGGGAAGCTTTGGCGATAGCAACAACAAATATCAGGTCGAAAAATAGTTCGAGCCATGAGGCGGTTCTTTTATTATTATTTTTTGGTTGTGACGAATGCTGGTCAGTCATTACATTATGGAACTCGAAAAGTTGTTTATGTCCGGGCGAGTAAGTTCGAAATTCTACTGCGGCTAATCCGCATTGTAAACTAACAAAAATGATAGGTTTTTGGATATACCGCTATTTTAAGCGGCATTTTTGGGTTAGCCTTTCATTATATGTAGCAATGAGAGAATAACCTGTACGAGCTATAGTGAGTTCATTTTTGCCATCTTTGCAGCAGACTCAACTTTCATTCGTAGCAGTGAAAGCTCACTTGTATCCATGTATGAATCGAAAATATAACGGCCTCTTTCAGATACGGTTATGGTATTTTTCTTTTCATTAAGAAATTTTTTGTAAATTGGCAACTTCGTTCATAAAAATGGCTAAATCTTGATAGTGCATTTTATCAATCGCCATAGATAGAAGAGTCGTTCTGTTATCGATCTCGTTTAAGAAATAGGTACATGATCTAATAAGGCCAGAAATTGGGTCTGAGATTAGTTGCTGTCACGCTTCGACAGAAAAGGTCCAGAGATTAAAAACAGGAATTAAAGACAGAGACCGTATTTGCTATATTAGCAAATTGTAATATAATAAGAAATGTTATAAGATCACCAATACTATCGGCCTATCCCGTTGAAGCTCAGGAGTTTACTATGCGCCATTTTGTTTCTAGTTTCCTTTTATTATCACTCATTTTTTCTTCGATTAACGCGGCCGCAGTTGAACTTGAGTCGCTAACTATCAAAAGCTCAATTAGCCCAGTTGAGCGGTTGTTAGAAGGTAGTGTTGAAGCAATCTCTAAGGCAACCGTTTCAGCTGAAACGAGCGGACGAGTTGATTCTGTTTTAGTGGATGTTGGTGATAGGGTTATTGCGGGAGCGGTAATTTTGAAACTTGTTGGGAGTGAGCAAAAAGAAAGTTTAAATCAAGCGAATGCGGCTTTAATCGAAGCAACGACCCAAAGTGAGGTCGAAAACGAACAATATCAAAGAATTAAAGCGCTTTATCAGAAAAAATTAATCTCAAAGGCGAGCTACGACCAGTCTAACGCAAGTTATAAAACCGCAAAAGCACGAGTCGCCAGTGCACAAGCCGCGGTAAAACGCGCCCAAAAACAGGTTTCTTATACAGAAATAAAAGCCGCATACACCGGTGTGGTTAGCGCTCGACATGTAGAAGTGGGCGAAGCCGTGTTGCCAGGAATGCCTTTAATGACGGGCTTCGACGCCGACCATTTACGAGTTACGGTGGACTTACCCCAATCGATTGCTAAACGTATCAAAAATCAGCCGACTATCCACATTCAATTGAGTGAAGGAGAATTAATCCAGCCAGCTAAAATAATATTTTTTCCAATAGCTGACGAAAGTACTAGTACTGTGAGAATGCGATTAGTCTTGCCAGAGAAAATCGGAAATTTATATCCCGGCGAATTAGTGAAAGTGAAAGTGCAAACTGGCATCAAACAGAAACTTTTGATTCCCGCTTCTAGCATTGTTTATCGTTCGGAAGTCGTGGGTATATACGTTGTCGATAATAAGAAAGGAATGGTCCCAAAGCTAAGGCAAATTCGTATTGGCAGTATCGATAATCAACAAGTCGAAGTTTTGGCTGGTTTAACTGCCGGTGAATCGATAGCTCTCGATCCAGTTGCCGCAGGACTTTATCGTGCCAAAGAAGACTCAGCTGAAAAAAACCGAAATAAGGAATAACCCATGTCACAAAAGTTAGGCTTTTCAGGGTCGGTTGCCAAAATATTTATGCAGGCGCAAATAACGCCCTTGTTGGCGCTTGTTGGTTTATTGCTAGGCCTGTTTGCAGCAATGATCACTCCACGTGAAGAAGAACCCCAAATAAACGTTACTATGGCTAATGTGATCGTTCCTTTTTCGGGAGCATCGGTCGAAGATGTCGAAGCACTAGTGGCGACTCCACTTGAGCAGATCCTCGACGAAATAAATGATATTGAACACATCTATTCGGTTTCCAAACCCGGTATGGCATTATTGACCGTACAATATAAAGTCGGAGTACCACGTACCGAAGCTTTAGTCCGTCTCTATAACGCCATTTACTCGAATCAAGACTGGCGTCCCGCTAATATGGGTATTGGCCAAATTATGGTTAAGCCTAAAGGTATCGACGATGTTCCTATCGTGGCTCTAACTTTACATAGTAATAATCAAAAAATTGGCGCTTATCAACTTCGAGAGATTTCTCATGCGTTAGAAGTTGAGTTAAAAAGGGTTCCAGGTACCCGCGATATCGAAACCATTGGTGGTCCAGAACAAACCGTTCGCGTGTTACTGGACCCCCATAAATTAGCCGCTCGAAATCTATCGATTAGCGAATTAAAACAAGCGTTGGTACTGAGTAATATTGCCACTCAAGCAGGAGCAATCATCGGTGATAACCAATTTGTTCCGGTAACTGCTGGTCGCCTATTTGCCAACCGCACCGATTTGGCGGAATTGGTGGTCGGTATGATAAGCGGTAAACCGATCTATTTGGAAGATGTTGCCACGGTCGAGTTGTTTGCCGCAGAAAACAAACAATATGTGTGGTTTGCAGATAAAAACAACAATCAATCACATGCAGCAGTCACTTTGTCGGTTAGTAAAAAGCCCGGTGACAATGCGGTTGATATCGCTGAGCAAGTTTTAAATCGCGTGCAACAATTGAAGGGTCACATTATTCCAGATGGCGTCGAAGTTTCAGTCACCCGAAATTATGGTAAGACCGCCAATGATAAATCGAATAAGCTGATTCAAAAGCTCATATTTGCGACCATTTCAGTTATAGCTTTGGTGATATTTACCATCGGAAAGAAGGAAGCAATCGTGGTCGGCGCTGCTGTCATTATCACCTTGCTTGTTACGCTGTTTGCGTCTTGGGCGTGGGGGTTTACGCTTAATCGCGTTTCTCTATTCGCACTAATTTTTTCCATTGGCATTTTGGTTGATGATGCCATTGTCGTGGTGGAAAATATTCATCGCCATATGAAAATGGGCAAACATTCATTTATAGAATCCATTCCTTATGCGGTAGATGAAGTTGGCGGTCCCACGATTTTAGCGACATTTACTGTTATAGCAGCGCTTCTTCCTATGGCATTTGTAACCGGCCTCATGGGGCCCTATATGAGTCCTATTCCTATTAACGCGTCCATGGGAATGCTCTTGTCGCTTGTCATCGCATTTACTTTTACCCCTTGGTTGAGCGCTAAATTATTAAAGCCATCAAAAGACAATGACTCAGAACATTCCGTTAAAAAAACTAGGACGGCTCATGGTTCAGAACCACAATCAATCTCTACAGACGAATCGTCAAGCGGTTCTGTAACGGTAATAGAAAACAAACTACACAAACTTTTCACAAGATTACTGAAACCTTTTCTTGGCAAAGCCAATCGAAAGAATCGTTATTTTCTAGGCTTTAGTTTAGTCGTTTTGATTGCTGCTGCAATTAGCTTAGGCGTAGTGCAAGCCGTCATTCTAAAAATGCTTCCCTTTGATAATAAAAGTGAATTCCAGATTGTTGTAGACATGCCTGAAGGTACGCCTTTGGAGCAAACTAATCGAGTGCTCTCTGAATTATCGGACGAGCTGTTAAAGGTGGAAGAAGTAGAAAATATTCAAGGCTACGCTGGTACTTCGTCACCTATGGGATTTAACGGGCTGGTTCGACAATATTATCTTCGCCAGGCGGCAAACCTTGGCGATTTGCAAATCAATTTGATCGAAAAACATCAACGTAAACGTTCTAGTCACGAAATTGTATTGAGTATTCGTCAACGTGTTGCTGAGATTGCAAAAAAATTAAATGCCATTGCAAAAGTGGTCGAAGTTCCACCTGGCCCACCGGTTATGGCATCGCTAGTTGCTGAAGTTTACGGTCCAAATTATCAAGGACAAATGATAAAAGCAAAACAGCTTGAAGCTCTGTTTCACAAGACCGCTGGGTTGGTTGATATCGACACAAGCATTGAAAACGATTCCGAACGATTAATTGTTGAAGTCGATCGTAGTCGAGCCGCGAAATTAGGTATTAGCCAAGCAGACGTTGCCACTTCATTGGCGGCCGCTTTAGGAGGCGAAGATGTCACCTTCATTCATACTGGTCATGCTAAGTATCCGATCCCGGTTAGACTAGAATTTCCAGTGGATAAGAAATCTGATATTAATCATTTGCTAGACATTCGTTTAAAAAATAGAAAAGGTAAATTGATCCCTCTTTCGGAGGTCGTAAAAGTTAACCAAGCTGGTTGGGAAAAAAGTATTTATCATAAAGACCTTTTGCCGGTGGTTTTTGTAACTGGTGACATGGCAGGGTTACAAGACAGTCCACTATACGGCATGTTTGAGATGTCTCAACAACTTTCTCAAACCAATCAAACCTTCGTTAGTCAGCCTGAGTTACGAAACGATTATACCGTCAAATGGGATGGCGAATGGCAAATCACTTATGAAACTTTTCGTGATATGGGGGCGGCATACACTGTTGGGTTGTTACTTATCTATTTACTGGTCGTTGCGCAATTTGGATCCTATATGGTGCCACTGGTGATTATGGCCCCAATACCTTTAACCATGATTGGAATCATGCCGGGACACGCACTTCTTAATACTCAATTTACCGCTACATCCATGATTGGTATGATTGCTTTAGCAGGAATTATCGTTAGAAATTCGATCTTGTTGGTCGATTTTATCAATCACTTAATAGCCGGTGGGGTCGCGCTGGAGACTGCAATTATTAACGCTGCTGCAGTGCGTGCCAAGCCAATTATTTTAACTGCGGTGGCGGCAATGATGGGAGCGTTTTTTATTTTGGACGACCCTATTTTTAATGGACTAGCCGTGAGTCTTATTTTTGGTCTATTGGTTTCTACACTTTTAACCTTGTTTGTTATTCCGTTACTTTACTATAGTTTGTTGAAACGGCAGGGACTTGCAAACGATTAAAATAAGATATTGGTGAGCTGTCATTGATTAGAAGTAGTTGACTAGAAGTAATTGACTAGAAGGAATTGCCGATATAATGGGTCTGTCCACCTTTGTCTAGTTTTTCCGCTAAGCTTTTATAAGACGGGCAAATACTAAACCAGACGACCATCGGCTCTTCGGCTAACTAACATAGGCGAGTAAATGACTAAAAATATACCAAAGGCAACAAGCCAAAATACGCCTGTTGCTGTAATCGCCACAGAATAAAACTGAGGCATCCAAAGCGGGAAAATGATTCGAATAATTGCTGACAAAAGAATTAGGTGAAAAGAAATAGTGACCAGTCTGCGGGCTTTTAATCGGCGGCCGGTATGTCCCAATGTTACTCTGGAAATCATTGCTAAAATCATTCCGCCAATCGCGCCAATCGTGAAACTATGTAAAGCCGCACTAATATTTGATACCCAGTTTAAAGATGGCTGCAAAATTTCTATCGCATAAAACGCAACTAACAAAAAGCCGGCAGGGATAAACATAAAAGAAAAATGCAATGACCAAAGCAACGAATTAGAAAAGGTGTTTTGAAAACCCCATCGTAGAAAACGTAATCCGTTAACTAACGATGCAAAAGCTGAAATAACTAAAAGAAATTGCGCATTAACTTTATCGAAACCAATAAACGCAATAACAACCATAAGCAAAATAGAGAGAATGGCTGACGCTTCCAACCATAACCAAACAGGAGCCTTTTTGATGCCAGTTGCATTGGCAGTAAACGCCGGAATAACTCGACCACCCAAAATAGCAATTACCAAAGTCAACAGTAAAATGGTTGCGTGTAAAGAGTGGGTAGCAATATCGAAACGATTGGCATATATCGACCAGTGACTGATAGAATTTAAGGTCGCGAATAGAAGTAGGATTGGAACAAACATTAAGTTTCGCCACTGTTTAGCTTTCAATACAGGGTAGGCCATCGCAATAGAGCAAAAAAGCAAATAGGAAACATCGACTAGTGCGACCAACCAAGGCGAAAGGTTTGCGCCAAAGGCAATTAAAATTCTTGCGGTTAGCCATACGATAACCAGTAGCGCTAGTGGAAAACCGTTGATTGTGGCGACGCCGGTCCAAGTTTTTACTGCTGTCAGCAGAAAGCCGGTCACAATAGCCATGGCAAATCCGAATAGCATTTCATGACCATGCCACCAAATCACGCCGCCATATGGCATCCACTCGGATGGTGCGGTCCAATAGTGAGTCCACCAAGCGATGGCTAACACCGAAAATAGAGTTCCAAGTAAAAATAAAGGCCGAAACGCTAACGTGAGAAAGGCAACAGATTGATGTCTTGAGTCGTCAGCTTGGTTGTTGGGCATCGTAAACCGACCTTGTTCGTTAATCTTGAGATTACTATTGAATGAATTATACGGTGAATAATGCAAACAATAATGATCTTGATCGATATATACGGGCATAGTTGAAGATTCGGCGCTATAACGGACGGTTGGATGTCTCATTGATAAATCACTAGGTGACAATAATTCGCAGCTGAGGCTCAAAAACGAAGCTGATGCTCAGCTGATAACGACTTTAAGGATGTTCTTATTGGTTATTTTGCGGCATCTCGTGCCGCTTTGGTTTAAATAAGCTAGTTAACCGCCATTACTGGTCAATTAAGCCCAATTACCTCTGTTTTCCCCGTTAAATTCCGCTATAATTGCGCGTTCGATTTTAAGCACAGTAGTTGTGGGCAGCCAATTTTGAGTAAATCCTTCCAATCCATTAAAGGCATGAATGATGTCTTGCCCAATGAAACGCCAGTTTGGCATTATTTGGAAGCTTGTTTAAGGGAAATTACCGCAAGTTATGGTTACTCAGAAATTCGTATGCCGATTGTTGAAAATACACAACTTTTCTGCCGTTCCATTGGTGAAGTTACTGATATCGTCGAAAAGGAAATGTATACCTTTGTCGACAAAGGCGAAGACAGTTTAACATTAAGACCGGAAGGTACCGCTTCTTGCGTTAGGGCTGGCATTCAACATGGTTTACTGTATAACCAGCAGCAGCGCTTGTGGTATATGGGGCCAATGTTCCGACGAGAGCGTCCTCAAAAAGGCCGTTATCGACAGTTTTATCAGTTTGGATTGGAATCATTTGGTCTAAAAGGTCCAGATATTGATGCTGAAATTATCGCGCTGAGTGCTCGACTATGGAAAACCCTTGGACTAAACGGCGTTGAATTACAAATTAATTCGCTTGGCAGTAACCAAGCACGCGAAGCTTATAAATTAGTATTGGTTGAATATTTTGAGCAGAATTTTGAGGGCTTAGATGCAGATAGCCAGAGACGGCTAAAATCTAACCCTTTAAGAATATTGGATACAAAAAATCCAAGCATGAAAGAGTTGGTCGAGAAAGCACCAAAATTGATGGACCATTTAGATCAGGAGTCCAAGCAGCATTTTGACGGCTTGTGTGAAAAGCTCGATTTATTGGACATTGCTTATGTGGTTAACCCTAAGCTAGTTCGTGGCTTGGATTATTATAATCGAACAGTATTTGAATGGGTTACTAACGATCTAGGGGCTCAAGGAACCATTTGTGCTGGCGGTCGATATGACGGTTTAGTCGAACAACTTGGCGGTCAAGCGACAACCGGTTGTGGTTTTGCGATGGGTTTAGAGAGAATTGTTTTGTTGTTACAGCAGCAAAGTAGGCTGAAAGATAAACTTTCCTCAAAAACGGATGTCTACCTATGCACCTTGGGCGAAGTTGCAGAAAACAGTGGCATTGTTATTTCAGAAAGACTGAGAAATGAGCTGCCAGAGTTGAAAGTTCAGCTGCATTGCGGCGGTGGAAATTTTAAAAAACAATTAAAACGTGCGGATAAGTCTCAAGCGACCATCGCTTTAATTTTAGGTGAAGATGAAGTAGAGCAGAAAACGGTCACGGTAAAATATCTGCGAGACAACGTCGAGCAGTCGACGATTGCTCAATCGGAAGTTGGCGATCTGTTACAACAAATATTTTCGAGTTAAGAGTCATATTTTCGGGAAGCCCTCAGGTTTCTAATTATTGGTTTATATTGCGAAGTATTAAAAGTTACAAAAATTAGGAGTTTTTAAAGTGTCATACCAAACAGAAGAACAACAAGTCGAACAATTGAAAGAATGGTGGAAGGAAAACGGAACTCCATTAATTATTGGTGCTGTTTTGGGACTTTCGGGGTTTTTTGGCTGGAAGTTCTGGACGGAAAAAGAAGTGGCCTATCAAGAGTCGGCATCGAATCTTTATGCGACAGTGACAGAGCAATTGGAAAAGGAAGACAACAGCAAGCTAATTGAAAACGCGCAGGCGGTTAAAACTCGCTTTGCTGATTCAAGCTATGCGGTACTGGCCGCATTTCATTTAGCTAAGGTCGCAGTTGAGGCAAATAAACTCGACGACGCGGTGAGCGAATTGACATGGGTCATAGATAATCACGGTAGTAACGAATTAGCAAAAGTAGCAAAAATTCGCCTAGCACGAATTCTGGTTGCTCAAGATAAGTCGGAGCAAGCTTTGCCTTTATTATCATTTGATAACGACTCAGGTTATTTCGAAATGGCAAGCCTAATCAAAGGCGATGCACTTTTGGCTTTGGGAAAAGAAGCGGAAGCACTAGAAGCCTATAAAGCAGCAGAAAATGCGGGTAAAACCACTGCTAGCCATCCAACATTAAAATTGGCTATCCAAGAATTAACTAGTGCTCAGCTTAGTCAAACTCAGTCCGCTTCAATTACGTCCGACCCAGAAACTACCGGCGAACAACCTACTCCCGAAGAGACTTTAGAAAACACAGATGCTGAAAAAACTGAGACTGAAAAAGATACCGGTGAGGCGTCAGAATAATGCGATTAGTTTTTGGAATATTAATTGCTTCGTTGCTAATGGTCGGTTGCAGTGAAGATGAAGATCTTTTTGCGCCTGATCCATTGGTTGATATTGATAATAAATTCAAAGTTAAAACGCTTTGGACGACTAGTATTGGAGATGGTATTGGCGAAAAATCAGTTAAAATATCGCCAGTATTTGCTTACGACAAAATTTTTATCGCCGATACTAATGGTATTGTTGCAGCTATTGATCCAACCAATGGCAAAAAAATATGGGAAGTCGATTACGATTTGTCCATTGCCGGTGGCCCTGCGGTAGCGAGTAAGTTGTTAGCCTTTGGCACAAGCCAAGGACTGGTTGTGGTGGCCGACGCTGAAACAGGCCAAGAAAAGTGGAGAGCGCAGGTTTCCAGCGAGATAATTTCTAGCCCAGCGGTGGGTGGCGGTTATGTCGCGGTAAGAACGGTGGATGGAAAAATTTACGCCTTTGACGCCACATCTGGTGAGCAAAAGTGGTTTTACGACGAATCATTACCACCGCTCACATTGCGCGGTAATTCCTCGCCAGTCATTTCAAGTGGCGGGGTTATTTCGGGCTTTTCAAATGGCAAATTGGCCGTTTTTATTTTGGATAATGGCCAGCTAGCTTGGGAAAAGAAAATTGCAACGCCAATTGGCAGCTCGGAAATTCAAAGACTTGTCGATGTCGATTTACAGCCTCTAATTGTCGGAAATGCTATTTATATTGGCTCATTTAATGGCAACTTGGCGAGCTTAGACTTTAGAAGTGGAGAAATTAATTGGCAGCGAGAGCTTTCGACATTCCAAGATATGGCTGTTGGTGATTTACTGTTATTCGCGACTCATGAAAATAGCCACGTTAGTGCTATTAACCGTACCAATGGGGTTATTATTTGGACTCAAAAGGGTCTAACTCGCCGTCAATTAACTGCACCGGGAGCAATTGGTGACTATGTTATTGTTGCGGATTTTGAAGGCTATGTTCATTGGATTTCGAAAAAAACAGGCATCATAGAAAGTCGGGTCCATTTGGATTCCAGCGGTATTGCTGCCAGTCCGTTAATCGTTGAAGACAAAGCGATATTGTATACCCGAGATGGTACTTTAATCGCGATTAAAAAAAGTTAAATCAAACAAGCAACAACTGAGCTGTTTGATTGTGCATATTATTATCAATATTAGTTAACATCATTGTCGTCGAATGAATTCATTGGATGAATGAATTGTATAACAATGAGAGTGAATAGAACGTTATGTTACCTGTTGTCGCACTGGTTGGCCGTCCCAACGTCGGAAAATCGACCTTATTTAATCGCTTCACGCGTACGCGTGATGCTTTGGTTGCCGATCTTCCGGGTTTAACTCGCGATCGTCAATACGGTCACGCCACCTTTAAAGAGCAACCCTTTATTATTATTGATACCGGTGGGATCACCGGCGGTGAAGTGGGGGTCGATGGCTTGATGGCTGATCAATCGATGCAGGCTGTTAGGGAAGCCGATATCACACTTTTTATTGTCAATGCTAGAGAAGGTTTAACCCCAACAGACGAAGCATTCGCACTGCAGCTTCGCTCTGAAAATCGCGAAATACATCTGGTCGTTAACAAAGTCGATGGTCTTGATCAAAATACCGTATTATCTGATTTTTATGCATTAGGATTCGAATCAGTTTCTGCAATTGCGGCCGCCCATGGTCGTGGCGTCAACCGACTGATTGACGATATTATTTTCCCTGCAGTTAGCGAGCTTCTCGCCCAAGAAATTGAGAAAGAGTCTTCTGAAAACGGCGAAAATAACCTTCCAGCGTCCGGCCCTAAACTGGCGATAATTGGCAGGCCGAATGTTGGTAAATCAACCTTGGTTAACCGAATGTTAGGCGAAGAAAGAGTGGTCGTTTATGATTTGCCGGGAACTACCCGAGATTCCATTTACATCGAAATGGAAAGGCGTGATAAAAAATATACTTTAATTGATACCGCGGGTGTAAGACGCCGAGGAAAAGTGCATGAGACAGTTGAAAAATTTTCGGTATTAAAAACTTTACAAGCTATTAATGATGCCAATGTGGTAATTATGATTTTTGATGCGCGTGAAGGCATTACCGAACAAGATTTGAACTTACTGGGCTTTGCCATTGATGCCGGTCGCTCGTTAGTTCTAGCCATCAATAAATGGGATAATATGTCGGAGGACAAACGGACCGATGTTAAAGAAGCTATTGGCAGACGGCTTCATTTTGCAGATTTTGCGAGAATTAAATTTATTTCGGCGTTACACGGAACCAATGTGGGTCACCTTTGGGATGCGGTCGACGAAGCTTATGCTGGCGCAAGAGTCAAAATGTCGGCGTCTAAATTAACCCGTATTTTAGAACTCGTCGTCTCAAAGCATCAGCCACCGGCTAAAGGGCGATTCAAAGCCAAACTCCGTTACGCGCATCCCGGGGGTCATAACCCCCCTAGAATTGTGATCCATGGTAATCAGACTAAATCATTGCCCAAGTCCTATGTGCGATATTTGGAAAAGAGTTTCCGAGAATCTCTTAAAATTGTTGGCACGCCAATTAAATTCGAATTAAAAGAAAGCGTTAATCCGTTCGAAGGAAAGAAAGTTAAAGTTACCAAAGAATTAATGGAAAAATCTCGCCGAAATCGTGCCCGCTCTAAAAAAATTACTAAGAAAAAATATTAGCAATCGAGGCAACTAGTTAGCGAGTGATATTTATTCAACATTTACCATCGCTGATTCACAGACGCTAGCCATTCGAACGTATGATTGCCTCGCCGTGATTGTTAAACATCGATTAGCCTTTCTCTAATTCGTCCCATCATTTATGCTTCTTATTTGACATTCGTCGGCTACGACGGCAAAGTAGCGCATTCGCTTACCAAAACTAGAGAATAAGAATGAATTTAATTTCCAGCTCTATTGCAAAACGATCCTCGCTAAAAGTTTTCTTTTTAGTGCTTGCTACGACTATGTTTGCAGGTTGTCAGGAATCGAAGGAAGATAATAACAATCAATCGAGTTCGGCTAAGACAGAACAAGAGATCGGTAAAGTCGAGCCTAGGGCCCCATTAACAGCAGCTGAAATAGCAAAGAAATACATTATTACCGACACCCATATTGATGTGCCTTACCGCCTTGAAGAAGAATATGAGGATGTTAGTTTGGCGACGGACAAAGGGGATTTCGATTATCCACGGGCTAAAACAGGTGGCTTAAATGCGCCATTTATGTCCATTTATATCCCAGCGAAATTGGAACAGCAAGGAAGTGGTAGCAAAGCGCTAGCCGATAAATTAATCGATATGGTCGAAACCATTGTCGAAAAATCACCGGCTAAGTTTCAACTTGCGTACACAACCAATCAAATGTTATCTAATTTTGAGAAAGGAATTATATCGTTTCCAATGGGCATGGAGAATGGTTCGCCAATTGAAGGCGATTTGAATAATCTTAAACATTTCTATCAGCGCGGAATTCGATACATTACATTGGCTCATTCCAAAGCGAATCATATTTCGGACTCCTCTTATGATGAAAATAGACCGGCTAAAGGATTAACGGATTTCGGTAAGAAGCTAGTTATCGAAATGAATAACACTGGTGTTATGGTCGACGTTTCTCATATTTCCGATGATGCATTTTATCAAGTGATGGAAATCAGTCAGGTGCCGGTGATTGCTTCGCATTCTTCCGCTAGGCATTTCACTCCAGGATTCGAACGAAATATGAGCGATGACATGATTAAACTACTAGCAAAAAATGGTGGCGTTATTCAAATTAATTTTGGTTCAACCTTTATTTCTCAAAAATCCATTGAGAGCTCAAATTTATTAAAAACAGCTCGAACTTTATTTATGGATAAAAGCAAAGCGGAACAAGAAAGCGAACAGGTTAAACAATTTGAAAAATCATTTAGAGAAAGAGTTCCATTTGTTTATGCATCGCTTGAAGACGTACTCGATCATTTCGATCACGTTGTTAAAATAGCCGGTATTGATCACGTCGGTATCGGTTCGGATTTCGATGGCGTCGGCGATAGTTTACCTACTAATCTAAAAGACGTGGCGAGTTACCCGAAATTAATTCAAGGATTTCTAGACCGAGGTTATAGCGAGCAAGACATCGCCAAAATATTATCTGGCAACCTTATTCGAGTTTGGAAAACCGCTGAAATGTATGCCGCTAGTCATTAGCAAAAGAATTATTTTATGAAAATATGGGTCGATGCAGATGCTTGTCCGGTGGTGATAAAAGAAATTTTATTTAAAGCCGCACAACGAACTAAAACTGAGTTAACCTTGGTTGCTAATCAATCCATCGCAAAACCTAATTCACCGTATATTAAAATGCGTCAGGTTTCTTCTGGTTTTGATGTGGCAGACGATGAAATCGTCAGTTTGGTTGAAAGTGCTGATCTGGTGATTACCAGCGATATTCCATTGGCAGCAGAGGTTATTGAGAAAGGTGCTCATGCTTTAAGTCCGCGTGGAGAATTGCACACACCAGATAATATCAAAGCTCGGTTAAATATGAGAGATTTTCTGGATACCATGAGGGCCAGCGGAGAGCACACCGGAGGGCCGCCACCTTTAAGTCAAAACGATCGACAAAAATTTGCTAATCATCTCGATCGATTTTTAGTGAAACAATAAATTAATTCCATCAATTTGAGATACCATGATTGTTAGCGAAACTAAGAGGCTTCGCATTCGCCATTTTCGCGAAGCAGATGCAGAATTCATTGTTAACCTATTAAACGAACCGTCCTTTATCGAAAATATTGCTGATAAAGGCGTAAGAAATTTAGTGGACGCCATTAAATATCTTAAAGATGGACCGATCGAAAGTTATCGCGTCAATGGATTTGGTTTAAGTATGGTCGAGCTAAAAGAATCGAATGTCCCATTGGGTATGTGCGGTCTGATTAAACGAGAAGAACTGGAAGATGTCGACATCGGTTATGCGCTTTTGGATATTTATGCGGGTAATGGTTACGCCAAAGAGGCCGCTGAAGTAGTTTTAAAAGACGGTCGCGAAATCCATGGTCTTAAAAGAATTATAGCAGTTACTAGTCCAGATAATCATCGTTCCATTCAACTTCTTGCAAGGCTCGGGTTTAAATACGAAAAAATGGCTGAACTATACGGTGCAGACAATAAGCTATTCGCAATTGAGTTTTAGAGTCTGGGTTATTAATTGCAGGTGCTCATGGCATGGGGCCGGCGATGGTAGAGTCGTTTCCGATTTATTCGACGAATAGCATTAGTCGTCATTTCTTTTTAATCTAGAACTTGATCTCAAAGTAAAAATTTAAGTGAAAAAAACGGTCGCTAAGCCAAGAAAAGAAAAGAATCCGATCATATCGGTTACCGTGGTTAAAACTACTCCGCCGGAGAGTGCAGGATCGATTTTCATTTTAGTCATAATCATCGGAAGCAATGCGCCCAAAGTCGCACCGGCAATTAAATTAATCGTCATTGCACCAGCGATTGTAAGTCCTAACTGGACCGCATAATCTGAATGCTGAACGAAGCTAAACCAAACAAAAACAGCCAATCCAACCACCACCGCCCACAGCAAACCGTTAATAATCGAAACGCCGAGCTCTTTCAGCATCAACCAACGGAAGTTGTTGTCGCTAATATGCCCAATACTGATCCCGCGGATCACTAAGGTTAGTGTTTGGGTACCGGCAATTCCGCCCATGCTGGGCACAATCGGCAACAAAATCGCCAATGCAGTGACGGCAGCAATGGTTTCTTCGAAAACGCCGATAACAAATGCTGCCACCATAACCGTGACTAAGTTAATTCCAAGCCAAACGGCTCGTCGTTTGGCACTCGTGAAAACCGGTGCAAAGGTATCATCATTTTCATCCAATCCAGCCATACTCATTAATGAGTGATCGGCATCTTCAATAATGACATCCAAAACGTCATCAATGGTGATTCGACCGAGCAGCTTTCCTTCCTGATCGACCACCGGGGCAGAAACCAAATCATGTCGCTCGAACAGACTAGCAACGTCGGCATCCGGAAGATCTGCGGGAATAGCTTCGACGCCTTGTTCAACCACTTCATCGACCATTTGCTCAGGTTGACTGGTTATTAAAGTCGATAGCTGAACCGTGCCAATTAATATATCGTGGGTGTCCACAACATAAATACTATCGGTATTTTTGGGAATGGATTTTTGCATTCTCAAATAACGCAAAACCACTTCGATAGTTACCGCAGGTCTTACCGCGACGGTATCGGTATTCATTAAACCGCCAGCGGTATCTTCGGGGTATTTGAGCGCTAGTTCTATTCGAGTTCGGTCTTGGTAACCCATTGAAGCGAGTACTTCTTGGGTGACCTTATCGGGTAAGTCACCCAGTATATCAGCTAGATCATCGGTATCTAAATTAGCGGTGGCGGCAGCGAGTTGTGCAGGAGCCATTTCTTCGGCGAATGCAATCAGTAAATCTTCATTTAAAAATTGCAGCACTTCACCTTCGCGATCGCTATCGACTAATCGCCACAATACCTTTCGTTCCTTGGGTGGCGTTGATTCAAGCATGTGCGCGACGTCTGCGGCAGGCAACTGGTTTAACATTGCCCTTACTTTAACGAACATACCGCTTTCCAAAGCATCATTTAACTGATGCAATCGGTCGCTGCTGTGTTCTTTTTCAAAGTTATCTAAGACTGGCATATTAAATATCGATTTAGATTTTAACTGAGTGTTTACTTCAACTGATTGAATTTAGGTCAGTTTTCAATAAAGTATAGCATAGGCAGACCTTGTTTTGCGCAAGGATTTCAATATAGATTTCATGCTGATCTATACCCGTTATCAATGTAGCTTAGAACGCAGATTCGCATATATCGCTTTTCAATTTCGATTGTTATACTAATCGCCTTGTCAATTCGAAAACTAGCACAAAAGGATAAAACCATGCCCTCATTTGATTTCGTTTCAGAAGTTGATATCCACGAGTTAAAAAATGCGGTAGATCAATCTAATCGGGAAATTAACAATCGATTCGATCTTAAAGGTAGTTCTGCTAAATTCGAACTCGATCAAAAGCAAGTAAAAATAATCGCCGATGCGGAATTTCAAGCCAACCAATTAAAAGATATTTTAATTACTAAATTGATCAAGAGAAGCATCGATCCGAAATGTGCGGATGTCGGTGAAATTCAAGCCTATGGTAAAGTGGTGCATTTATTTATCGGTATTCGAGAAGGTTTAGAGCAAGCGCTTTCAAAAAAAATAATCAAATTAATCAAGAGTCATAAATTGAAAGTTCAGGCGAGCATTCAAGGTGAAAAGCTGCGAGTCACGGGCAAGAAACGAGATGATTTGCAGCAAGTGATTGCAATGGTCAAGGCAGAATCTTTAGAGTGGCCATTGCAATTTAATAATTTCAGGGATTAGGGATTAGGGATTAGGTACGAAATGACTATTAGGCCGTTACAGTCGGATTGTTGAGTAAAAGATAATCTTTCCCTTTTTGACTCTTTGCTTTTGCCAAACCGTAATTCGCATCCTGAAGCAATTGCGATACTGACAAATGTTGATCGGGATTATAAATAACCCCTCCTAACTTAGCGCCGATAAATAATTCTGTTTCAGTGCCGACCATCTGTTGGGTACTAACTAAGTTTTGATGTAAATTACGCAAATATTTTTCGGCTTCCCGCCTTGATTCGACTGTCGCTGCAATGCAAAATTCATCACCGCTAAAATGACAAACTAAATCGAATGGTTTCAAATAATTGGTAATGATTTCGCTCACTCTAACCAGTAGATTATTGCCGACACCATGACCGTAACTGGCATTAATACTTTTGACTTCTTGAATACTAATCACTCCAATTAACAGTAAAGAATTATCCTTTTGACAGCGCTGAATTTCCTCTGACAATCGCTGGAAAAAAGCCGGTCGTAAAAGAGCACCTGTCAGATGATCATAAGTTGCACCTTTGAATACCTGCCAATATTTATGAGTTATAGTGAGCACCATACCAATACCTAATAAAACCATGGTGATCGGTAATACAAAAGGAACAATGGGGAGTTCTAGATCGAATAGAGCGTTTGTTTGAGTGGCGGCATCAAAGCACATTACTAGCCAGCCCACCACACAGAAAATGCCAATAATCAAACTGTATTTTCTCCGTTTGGCGACAGAAATTAAAACGGCACTGCCTGCGGTCAAAAAAGCGAACAAGCAAATAAGCCAGTAGACTATTTCTGCAATGTATCTCACCGAAAGCGGATCGGGATAAATCATGCTGGTGACACCCGGTAAACCTATGGCGAATAAACCGGCAATATAAACCTTTCTAATTTCTAACTCGAAAAAACGGAAAATGAAAAATGTAAAACCGACTACCCCGACACTAATCATAAACATTTCTATTTTGAAAGAGGCGCTTAAATCCAAATCAAGATGTAAAGGAGCCTGAGAACGTGTAAAAGCGACTACTGCAAATGAAGCCAGAAAAATTGAAAGGTAGATAGTTTCGTCACTTCCCTTAACTAGAAAGTAATAAAACATCTGAAATAACATTAATAACAGCAATATAGACATTGAAATTATATATAAATAGTCTTTTTCTTGTTGGTGGTGAGAAAAATCAAAATACTCACCGATGACGATGTCATGCTTTCCAATGCCTGCTTTATTAATCGAGCTAAATGTCCTAATTTCTATTTGATTGAATTGATTATATTTTAGCAGTGTAGAGGGAATTAGGTAGAGTCGGGAGTAGCGAAAACCGCTTTGGAATTGAGGAGGTAAGCTGCCCGTTTTTCCAACGAGTTGTTCATTAATTCTTACTTCATCGACATCGTCAATAGTGCCCAACCAAACTGCCAATGTCGATTGGCGTAACTCGCTGCTGACGATGAATTCTTTTTGATAAACAAAGCGATTAACGGTTTCTGAAAAATCGCTGGAATCATCCAGCTTTTCTTTAATTTGGCACAAAGGTTTACTTTTAGCAAAGTTAATGCAAAGTGACCAATTACCGGTTAAAGAGGTCGGTATCGAATCGACCAATTGAGCCGAAAAACAAATTGGGCTGGCAAGCAAAAGAATGCCAAACAAAATTCCTTTGAGGTTAATATTTTTCATGATGGTTTTATCATTTTATTGTTCATAGAACACAATGTTTTTAATAAGCATCCTTTTTATTTTTGGGCATTAGGCCAACATACTCGAATCATCGCCGTCAGAAGGGGGGTCAGAACCCTTGTCAGAACCGTTATATTGCTCATCTGGTGATTGTGAGGGTTCAAATATATCCACATAAGCCGTATAAATAGTGATCAAGGTTATTGCAAAAATCGCCAAAATTCCGCCAAAAAATAACGGAATAGATAGAAGAGGGAATATCATCATGGTGATTGATAGCGAAAAGAAATAGAACATCATATAAGCAAAAGCCACTAAGCCATAAACCAAAAAAGAAAGGAAGTTGTCTTTACAAGCAGAATAACTAAGTTTTAATGCTTTTACTGCGGTCGCCTTTTGAAAGACAACCAATGCAGGGGCAAACCAAAAAGCCATGTATAAAGGGATCATCAACGCAAGGGATATCAGTAATCCCACCAGCAAAATCATCATTTTGTTGCCTTCGTTTAATGACGCCATCCATTCTATTGCTTGTTGCTGCGTCATCGCTTCGGTGGATTTAGGCATGACATCAGTTACCACTTGCAAATAGTCGATGCCTGCCAACTGCATAATAGCAATGGTTGCCAATAGAATAGCAAGAGAGGCAATGGCATAAACTGCCGACAGGATTAATAATTGCTTAGCATCAGTTTTTAATCCGGAAAACAAATGGTCAAATTTAAATGGGGTTTGTGGCGAAATCTGTTTGCAACCGATCATAATTCCGCCGATAGCAATTGGCATTAATAAAGCAGTAATATTATTAATAACGGGTATCACCAACATTAGCATTAAAAATGCGACCGTGCCAAACCATGCAGCAAGAGATTGTTTAAATAACTGGAAAGCTTGAACGATCCACTGAGATCCGTGATTGCCGCTCACTCGTCGATAACGATATTTGTCCAATTTGTGCTCTCTTTGTTGATTAATTGTATAATTTTTAAACAGTTATTTCGACAATCAAAATATTAACCCTTTCATAACCACTCAATTTTCAAAGAGATTAAGCGTGCTCGATTGGGTAAACCGTTAGATTGATGTTATTCTAGCATCCTATTGGTTATCTGTGCTTATTTTGAGACGAATCTCCCAATGAAAGGGCCTTTCTAACGGTTTTTTATAAGGGATGGATCGCACTAATTAAAGAGGTTATTTATGTTACCTAGATATAGCATTTGGCTAGGTTTTGTTTTGTTTGCCATACATCCAGCTATTGGCATCACCGCTCAGTCGAGTATTAATGATGATTCCACTCCCATCAAAAAATTGGACCTTGCCACAATCATGGCCGACTCCGATTGGATGGGAAACAGTCCTGAAAATCCAAGCTGGTCTCTGGATGGTAAAACTATCTATTTCCAACAGAAGGCCAATGGTCACCGACATCAAAACACCTTCAAAATAACAGCACAAACAGCGCCACAACAAGTGACCGATAAATCGGAGCTTTTGTTAAGTGCCAGCAGCGGCGCGAAACTTAACCCAAACAAGACTCAAGGAGTTTTCGTTTATCAAGGTGATATTTATTTAGTTGAACTAAGCACTCAAGAAATTATCCCTCTGACGGCTGATGAAAGAAATCAATCGGATGTTAACTTCGTTAATCAATCGACCATTAGCTACAAAGTGGGCTATCAAATATTCTTGTACGACTTAAACAAGAAACTCGAGCGACAAGTGGCCGATTTTAAGCTGACAAGCGATCCTGAAAAAGAAAAGAGTCAAAGTTATTTGCAACAATCCCAACCACGTTTACTTGATTACATCAGCAAAAAGCAACAAGAATCAAAGTTCCAAAAGACAAGAAGGTTAGCTAACAAACAACGGCAATCTAAAATCTGGTATTTGGGTAAAGGCGTGGACATTAAAACCTTCCGACTTTCTCCAGATGCTCGTTGGTTGGTATTAGGTACCGTCAAATCAGATGGCTCGGGAAAATCGGATCAAATGCCTGAGTTTGTGACGGAAAACGGTTTTGTCAAAAATCGTAAGGTTCGTCCATTGGTTGGAACTTCGTCGCCAGTTAAAGAAACGCTCTATCTATTTGACTTAGTTAAAAATCATAAAAAGCGATTAGATCTCTCAAATTTACCAGAAATCAATGACGACCCGCTGGCCAACATTAGAAAAAAAGCGGCTAAAAAAATTGGCTATAAGTTCAAAGCAAGCGAAAGTGCGCGCGCAGTATATGCTTACGATTGGGCGGAAAATCAAGGCGTGGAGTGGTCTAAGAACAGTAAAAATGCTGCGATCCTTTTATTTTCCTATGACAATAAATCTCGTTGGATTGTTAGCTTCGATACAGACAGCATGAATTTGAAAACCGCTCATTGGCTAACTGACGACGCGTGGGTCAACGATTGGGCTTTCAATCAATTTGGTTGGTTGCCAGATAATCAAACGCTGTATTATTTGTCGGAAGAAGATGGTTATTCTCATTTATATATTAAAAAAGGCAAGCGAAAATCAACTCAGCTGACTCAGGGAAAATTCGAGGTAAGTGATTTGACGGTAAGTAAAAATGGTAAAGAAATTTTTTATCGCTCAAATCAAACCCATCCCGGTATTTATGAAATTTATTCGATGGATTTGGATAATCGAACTAGTCGAGCGATAACACAACTGGGTGGTGTTAATCGTTATGTTCTTTCAGCGGATAATAACCGACTAATCATTACTCATTCGACGACCACGGAAAAACCCGAACTATTTTTGCATGACGTTAACGGAAAGTCGAAGGGCAAACAGTTAACCTTTACCGCCTCGAAACGATTCAAAAGCTATCCGTGGCAATCACCAGAAGTTGTTGCGATTAAATCCAGTCATGTCGATCGAAATATCTATTCACGATTGTATTTACCCGCTAATGGCCAATCCGTACAATCTAAAAAGCCTGCAGTCATGTTTGTGCACGGTGCCGGTTATTTACAAAATTCTCACCAAGGTTGGTCTGGTTATTTTAGAGAGTTTATGTTCCACAACTATCTAACAGCTAAAGGTTTTGTCGTCTTGGATATGGATTATCGAGCCTCAAAAGGTTACGGGCGAGACTGGCGAACAGCAATCTATCGCAATATGGGAACGCCCGAATTACAAGACTTAAAAGATGGTGTTGAGTGGTTAGTAAAAAATCAAAACGTCGACCAAGATCGTATCGGTATCTATGGTGGTTCCTATGGTGGGTTTATGACTTTTATGGCGTTATTTAAAGAGCCAGACTTATTTGCTTCTGGCGCGGCACTTCGGCCGGTAACGGATTGGAGTCACTATAACCATGGTTACACCTCTAATATTTTAAATACCCCCCAAGTTGACCCTGATGCGTTTGAAAGAAGCTCACCGATAGAATTTGCCGATGGTCTGAAAAAACCATTGCTGATTTGCCACGGCATGGTTGACGATAATGTCTTTTTTAAAGATAGTGTTCGATTAGTTCAAAAGTTGATCGAACTGAAAAAGACTCAATATTTTGAAACCGCTATTTATCCCGTTGAAGCGCATGGGTTTAAGCAGCCATCGAGTTGGCTAGACGAATATACTCGGATTGACCAACTCTTTGAGCGAACATTGAGATAGTGATTGATAAAGCGTTAGCGGTCGTTGTTGAAACAATATCGAAGAGTTGTTACACCATTATTTTCATGGAGTTGTTTACGGAAGTGTTAAATGCATAAAACGAAATTAGTAACGCGTTTCCTTTATCTTTTTTGTTTATCAGCCAGTCTTTTTCTAAGCGGCTGCACAGACAAAGAAGCAGAAGTGAAACAGGTCGATTATTGTCTCAATCATTATCGTGCAAAAAGCTATAAGGTGGCGTTGAAAGAATGTCAAATAGCGGCTGAGCAAGGATCATCCCAAGCCCTTTGGCTAATGGCAAACTTTTATCGTTTCGATTTGTTGGATGAAGGCGTCGATTTAACTGAAGCCTTTAATTGGTATTTAAAAGCTGCCAAAAAAGGCCATACTCCAGCAATGAGAGAAGTTGGTATCGCATTGCTTTATGCCAACGGGGTAAGCGAAGATTTAGATTCGGCTTACACTTGGTTGATGAAAGCGGCTAAACAGCAAGATGCTCGGGCCGAATTTTCGGTAGGCATCATTTTCTTTGAAGGAAAAGGGCGAACTAAAGATTTGGGTTCCGCAGTTAATTGGTTTAAACGAGCGGCGACTCAAAAACACACCATGAGCATTAATAATTTGGCTTGGGTATTTGCGACTAGTACTAACAAAGCTTTTAATAGCCCTAAAAAAGCGAAGTTTTGGATTGAAAAAATGGAAAAGCAGTTTTTCGAAGTGCCGATGTTTTTAGATACTAAAGCGGCGGTGATGGCGGCTCAGAAAAATTTTAAAGAGGCCATAAAATTGCAAAACTCAGCAATTGCTAAGCTGTCGCAAGAAACGCCGGAAAATGAGCTACTCGAATACCAAAAACATTTAGAGAGTTACTTAAAGGAAGAGGCTTGGAATGAATAGTGATGCAGCTATTAAGATAGGTAAATATCGTCATTATAAAGGAGGAGAGTACCAAGTTATCGATACCGCTATCCATAGTGAAACCGAGCAGCAAATGGTAGTCTATCGACCGCTCTACGGTGAGCAGAGATTATGGGTGCGGCCTTATGAAATGTTCGTTGAATCTATTGTGATCAAGGGCAAATCGGTTAAAAGGTTTGAATTTGTCGAATAAAATTAAATTTTCAATTAACGTAATAAAACTCCGTTACAAAAGACTAAGTGGTTATTCAGTTATTAAATGGCTTATTTTTTGTGCTTCCTGTGCTCGTCCAACAATCATCCACCTTCCAGCCATACCGGTGCGATAACATGTCTGCGTTAGAAAAGCAGCGCTACGAAAAATACTTTGAATCGGTTCTAACTGAGCACAATGCAGCGATTTCACGAGTTGTCAGCGGTTACGAAATAATTAAAGCACTTCAAGAAGAGCTTTATCAAGAGATCTCAGTTGCATTATGGAAAGCGCTGGCTAATTTCGATAATCAATCAAGCCTAAAGACCTATGTTTTAAGTATTGCCCATAAACGCTCGATTTCTCATGTGGCCAAATATGCTCGAATTCCCAGAACCACCGATATATCCGAAATCGAATTACCAACTCATAATTGTCCAAGTGATCAGCTCGCGCAGTCCCAACGAACCAATAAATTATTGTACGCACTTCATCAACTGCCAATGGTTGAAAGACAACTGGTGACACTGGCGCTTGAGGGAGTTAGTTACAAAGATATTGCAGAAATACTAGGCATGACAACTAATTTGGTTGGCGTCAAACTCAACCGTGCTAAAACGAAATTAAAAAAACATATGACATCGGCAGGATGAACAAAATGCAAGACGATCAAAATCAATCTAACGATGAATGGCAACAGTTACAAAATGACTGGCAGAGTTACCAGCCAGACATTGCCAAAATAAAGAAAAAAATAGCTTGGGTGACTTGGCGAATGATAGCTGTTTTGGCGCTTGATGTTCTGGTAGTCATTACTTATATACCATTTCTTATTTTTTATGTTTTTCCAGAAGATAACTCAATTGCCATGAAAGCATGGCATTTCGCGATGTTTCCGGTATTAATGTATGGCGTTTATATCGATTTTAAACTGCGGCTGCCGTTATTTAAATTAGAAAGCCAGTCGACCGAAGCTATTTTGCGATTTTATTTAAAAAGAGTTAAAGCTGGGATTGTTTTGGGTCAATGGGGATACCGTTTTAGTGTATTGCTGTTAGGACTTTTTGTGGTTTGGGTTGTTTCAAACTATCTGTTTGAATGGGGCGAAGCCAAACTTGAAAAAACTTCGACCATTGTTTTTGGCATGATTTGGATTAGTTTTTTTGCCGGCATTATGCATTGGTACAGAATACGAAAAACCAAAGAAGCTAAACGGCTACAAGCATTGTGGAAAGAGTTTTTAGAGTAATTGAATTGGTATTAAATTTTCTTTAAAAGATAACTAGGTATTGCGCTAGCTGTGAACCTAATCGAAACAGAAATGAAAATATTGGTACGCCCATAAAACTCAATAATACTAGTCCCATTAAGACCATGATTCCATATTGAGCATTCCATTGTGAATACCGATACGCATTTTGTTTTGTTAAAAAATAGGGCAAAATGTAGTGACCATCCAAAGGGCCAATTGGCAATAAATTGAACAACATCAACAGCATATTAATGTTAGCCATATATATGAAAAAGAATTGTGGCCCTGCCTGCATAAGAAAATCAATTTCAAAATAATAGGCGCCGATCGAAAGATTTACAAAAACGAAAGCTAAAATTAGATTCATCGCAGGACCAGCCGCTGATACCAAAGCGGTTGCGTAGTAGGAATTAAATCTTCTTGGATTTATTGGAACAGGTCTAGCGAAACCAAAACCTATAATGGCGACCATAAGTAAACCAATAGGATCAATATGGACAATCGGATTTAAAGTTAATCTACCCGCTCTTTCGGCAGTATCATCGCCATACATTTTTGCGGTTCGTGCGTGTCCATATTCATGGAATGACAAGGAAATAATGATACCTATTATAACTAGAACAAATCTGTCATATTGGCCTTGAAATAATAAATAGATCACTGTTAACCTTTTTCCTTAATTATTAATACTTGGCAAATAATAAATGTGGTTGCCGGGATAACCACTATTTTCTTCCAAAGTTATCGTCTTATACCATGCTTGTTCAGTCATTGAGGCATACAGGCTATTCCAAGACTCATCGTCATTGGTATTAATTTCCAGACGGCAAATGTTGGTATTACAGCTGAGCTCTTGAACAAAATGTTCGCCATTGGGATTGTTAGCCGCTAAGTATTCAGAGATATCACTTTCGTATTGATTAGACCATTCATTTTTATCGCTGCTACTGTTAAATGATTTTTTCATCGATTCCAACTGTTCACCGTCAATTTCTAAAATAATGCCTTTAAAACGGTCAACAAAAGAATCTTTCATATTTTGTTCAAAATCTTCCATCGACATTCTTTTTAGTTGGGTTTTGCTGTTTTCAGAATCTGAGAGGTTGCCGGACTCTTCGTTGCGGTCAGCTTGCGATGTCATCGCGTCGATAGCATTAGATAATTCTGCTATTTGGCTATCTAATTTTGCAATTTTCCGATTTTTTCTGCGAATGATTTGACGGTAGTCGATATTAGCACCTTCGGAATCTGCCGATATTCCCGCCGCGTCTGTTTTTGGCTGAAAAAGTTCAACATCTAAATCTTCTTGGTCGTTTATTGTTGAGCTTTGCTTGTTGTCAATCCATTGAAACCAGACCGTGGCGCTGGCTATACCTAATAAAAATAATGCTAAGTTTCCGAGAATTTTCACTTTCAATGTTTGCTCCTTAAGTCATTCAATCTCTTATTTGGTCTACGATAGCAAATCAATACAGCACTGGTCACCCATTAAGTTGTTAACCAAAGTAAATCGATTCTGATTGAATGAGTGTGCTGGCAATATCCGAAAATGGGGGCGAAATTCGGATTTTAAACCCACTTAAATATTTATGCTGTGCTGCAATAAATGACGGTTTCGGTCAGTGAACCGTGAATTTTACTACAAATAAGCATAATGTTCTTATAAAACAACAAGATAGAGTGTTTGTAATCTGGTCTGACAATCTGATAGTATAGTCAGGTGTTGATAACAGGTCGGAGTAGCTTGAGTCATAGAGAGCTGACAGTTACTCTGCATCAACAAATAAGAACATCGGACCAGTACAAATAATAAAAAACTGAAGCTTTTTTGTAAACACAATAGATTTCCAAAAATATAAAGATATCAATTATAAGTAGTAACCTAAATCGTAGGAGAAGGAATCGTGAAAAAACAAAACAAACTCTTAGTTTCGTTAGCTGTCAGTATGGCGCTATATGGGGCTAACCTCTCGGCAGAAGAGACCGACGGTGCTGAGGAAGAAGAAAACAGTAACATTGTGGTAGTAACAGCACAAAAACGGACGGAACGTGTCACAGAAGTGCCAATCGCGATCTCCGTGTTTCCTCAAGAGTCCATTGATCAAACAGGTATCCAAGAACTAAGAGAGCTAGGCGACTACATTCCTAATATGGTGGTCACACAAGGTACCGACTTCAATTCAAGAATTATTATTCGTGGTGTTGGCGCGCCAAGCCGTAATATCGGTTTTGATTCTCGAGTGGGTGTTTATCTTGATGGCGTTTATTTAGGCCAAGGCCCATCAGTTAACCAAGATTTGGTTGATTTAGAACGGGTCGAAGTTTTGCGTGGTCCTCAAGGGACATTATTTGGAAAGAATACCGTAGCTGGAGCTGTGAGTTTAGTTTCTAAAAAGCCAAGTGGCGAATTTGAAGGCAAGGCAACCGTCAACGTTGGTAACTTCAATGCTTTAGAAGCTAAATTAAATGTTGATTTTGCGCTTACAGATATCGTCAGTGCAAAAATAGCGGTTTCAACTCGAACACGAGATGGGTACATTAAAAATATTTATACCGAAGGTCAATTGCCTACTACAATCAATACGGTTGTTGCTGGTGTACCAATTTTTGGTATTCCGCTGCCGTTTCCAATTGAAACAGCAACTCCGCCTAATACTAGCGATGATTTAAACAACCAAGATACTCAATCTTACAGAGCCCAACTCAGAATACAGCCAAGCGATGATTTAGATATTAATATCGCCTTTGATGGACTAGATTCTTCAAGAAGCCCTGTTTTAGGTGTTCCACTTACCACGACTTTTGGTGATACGCCATACCATTTTGCTGACGTG
>Ga0316209_1001277_pt1 | contig 28018 bp, 29 predicted proteins | sample 6monopyrite_MG_FD_204945 | JGI IMG/M metagenome (GOLD analysis project Ga0316209, IMG submission 204945) | Microbial mat bacterial communities from mineral coupon in-situ incubated in ocean water Damariscotta River, Maine, United States -... | ecosystem: Environmental > Aquatic > Marine >...
GGAACTTGACTATGAAGGGGCCTATTGGTTTAATACACGCCGTTCGACGCCCAGTTAGCTCAGTCGGTAGAGCAGGGGACTGAAAATCCCCGTGTCCTTGGTTCGATTCCGAGACTGGGCACCATAATTTCAAAGGTTTGGGAGGCTTTGCCTCCCGGGCTTTTTCCGATAAGAGCCGCTTTTTCCGAAATTCTTAAAATCGCGGTTGTATCACCTCCGGTTTTCTCCTGTAATGTTTGGCCGTTGTGGCAACATTTAAGTGTGCCAGAAACTTACTCGCTTCCTCAAGTGATTCATAATCGCTACCAGCCTTTGCACGGATATCATGCTCACAAAATGACTCTTTGAGCACCCCTTGTTTTAAGGCTTCGCGCATCAGCCTATAAAAAATTGCTCGCCATCCGCTTGCCGTATAGGGAAGTCCCTTTTCATTGAACAACAGATAATCGCTATTAACCTTTCTGGTAATCCCGTGCCTATCTACCCTCTCTCGAATACACGCAACAATTAAGTTTCTAGTTGCTTCTCTTAGTGCGGGACTCCACGCAATTATACGCTCCAAGCCGGGCTTCCCGATATGAACGTGAATACCCTCCTCAATAAACTGCGTTTGCTTAATCTCCCTGATATCCCCTGCCCGTAAACCAGTCACATATTTAAAGTCCATGTACGCGGCAATCATGGAGTTCCGATCATGGGAAAATTTTCGAAACACAGTATATTCATCATTAGTCACGTAGCGATCTCTTGGAGTAACCTGGCGGCCTTTTCCGTATTTCACTCCATTGCAGGGATTATGCTCAATGCCATACCACGCTTCAGCTTCACTATAAACTGACTGCAACAGCTTAACTTCACGAACCACGCCTTTCATTGCCCCCTTCTTTGTTCTCAAATTCATATATTGGTAGATATGCTTTTTTTCCACCTGTTCTGGTGCCATGTGCCCAAACGTCTTCTTCAACATTATCGCCCTACCAAGCTCACGGCGCTGAGTCTCTTGCGACTTTACTGCCGTAAACTCAAGCAAATATTTGTCTATTAATTGACCTACAGTAGTGCCAGAGTTCGTCAATGAAGACTCAACATCACCCACTATCTCGTGGTATTTTCTGTACATCTCAAAATATGTTTTTCCGAGCGGAAAACTCTTTCTCCCGCCAAGCCGCGCTAAAAGCTCCCCTTTAGGCTCCAAATAAAACCCTGAACTCGTACGCCTGGCATACGGCGGCAATGCCATATTTTCTGGCAATCGTTTTCTAGACATGAAAAATCTCCTTAAACTTATATCAAAGAAAAATCAGGCTTACCTCGTCGTCCCCTAGGAGGCGACGGATCATTCGGCCCAAGAATAATTCGCACTGATTCACGTAACACAACAGGCCTACCCAATGCAGTCACAGCAAATGGAATTCCGTTATCCGACAAAAATCGAATTTGCTTTCTAGTATGTTTAAAACCCGTAAGATCGACCAGCTGCGGCTTACTGAGAAATAAATCTTGTTCATCCATACAAAACACCCTCAACAAAACAAAAATCAATCTAAAAATATTTCTTCAAAAAAATTAACTCATACAAACTAAAACACTTCACACTCATCAGTTTTATTCAATCCAGTGATTACTCATTCTAAATGAGATAAAACATTATTCTGTTCTACAAATAACCACCAAAAAGGGGCTAAATTATCGCGACTTCGTTTAGTGACAAATAAAATCAAGAAATCACACATGACCTATTTTGATTATCCATACAAACCAAAATACGCAACCACTAATCAATAAATTATTTATCCAGACATAGATACACAAACCGAATTACTCAAACACTTAGTTACTCAAAGCAGTATTTAAACGCTTGAAACAGATTACCAACACTCAATCAAATTCCTGCTCTGCAAATATCACCGAAAAGGGGATTTTTTTGATACATAAAAAACCACCGTTTTTTGAACGCTCAAGTTAGGCACTTGAAATTGCCTTAACAAAGGCACTTGCATGTTAAGAAACCCGTGAAAAAATCTATGTAAAGAAAACGCATATTTTTTAACGGAGAGAAAGATGATTATTGGCTACGCACGGGTATCGACCTCAGAGCAAGACACATCGCTACAACTCGATGCGCTTCACTCGGCTGGGTGCGAACGCATTTACCAGGAAAGTAAATCTGGCAAAACAAAAGACCGGCCAGAACTCACTAGGTGCATTGACGCATTAAGAGAAGGAGACACTCTGATAGTGTGGAGGCTCGACAGACTCGGCCGTAGTCTCAAAGACCTCGTTGAAATAATTGCAGCCCTCGAAGAACGCAACATCGGCTTCAAATCACTTAACGAAGCCATAGACACCACCAACGCTGGTGGGAAGTTGATATTCCACATTTTTGCAGCACTGGCAGAGTTCGAAAGATCACTAATCCAGGAACGGACAAAAGCAGGCTTGGCCGCTGCAAGGGCCAGAGGCCGCAAAGGCGGCCGACCTAAAAAACTGACCAGCGATCAAATCAGAAAAGCAAAGGCCATGCTTTCAGATCCAGAGATGACTAAAACGGAAGTGGCAAAACACTTCGGCGTTAGTCGTGTGACGCTAAACACAGCACTCAGTTGATTTATTGAGCAGCAACTCATTGGTGTTTTTACTCAATCCCTGCGAGAGGGATTTTTTAAACCTCTCAGAATAATTGCTTATCCTGTTTCACAGGTTGCCAGCAAACTTTTAGCATAACGAAACGCACGCTCTCGCACGTAGTTACCATTCAGACTGAATATAAAAATGAGAAATAGAATCAGCGAAGCCACAGCAGCCCCAGTAAAAAAGATCATCATGCTCAAATTACTGGCTACAAACTCTCGAATGGTTGGTCCAGTGTAGCTAAAAAACATAAACACACCATTTAGACCTATGCTGCATAGGGAAACAAAAATACCAAAGCCACGTAGCGCCAGCAGATTTCTGGCAAAGCCATAGGCAACAAGATCAGAATAAACCATTGGGTATTTCGCCTTGTCGCGTGTGTGCTCACGTAAATAATTTGTAGCGCTACGATAAGCGCTATCGGCGGCAGTTGGGTTTTCCATTTCGGATTGTGGTGTGGGTAAAACAAGCCCAGGAATTCGCTCTTCAATCCACTGGTGATAGCGTCGAGTGGTGTGAGGGTCTAACGTAGGGTCGCTATGCCTCAGTAGCAGAGTGGTTGGTGCGCCACCCCAAGATTCGTATAGTCGAGTCTGAAGTTGATTGCCTTTATTGGAAACCAGATTGGACAAGAACGCCATCACGCCAAAGGTAATCAAGAAAGTGAGCACGATGCCCGCAAGCTGCTGTGCTTGCGGGCACCAGGCCAGTGTGGTGATAGCAAAGGGCATGACTACGAAGAAGGTTGGTTTCAACCTCGCATTGATCACGTAGTGGTCAAAATACTTTTCCAGCCCCTCCATGACTAGGCCTCCTCATAGTCGTAGTGGTACGGTTCAGGATCAAGCGAAGACCAACCAGCTCGATTTGGAGCGTTATTGAAATGGCATACCCCAGTACCGCGTGTGGCCAGCACCTTTGCGCCTCGGTGAGTGAAGGCGTTCAAAACGGACTTTCGGGGATGCTTAGGTTCACTCTTCTTCGCGCACGATGCGATAGCAGTAATACCTCGTGAAACACCTTCGTCAACCGGAGCACCAATGATTCGATTTAGCACCGTAGGACCTATATTCCGGCGACTGCCATGATGTGGGATTTGGAAAAAACTGATCTCGGCAGGATCAATGCAGCCATCCAGTTGATCTGCGACGTGCTCCAAGGCTTCAATGCCGGCATCGCCGGTGAATATCAGCCTTCTGCCATCAATAATGAGCTGAGCGACCGCGCTGGAGTTATTTTTTGCTGAAGTACTAACGTCATCCGTAATCTCATCCTCGCCCCATGTAGCGAGAAATCGTTTCACTGCGGCAAAAGCTCGGTTCAGTGCTTCCGAAAATTCAAAGCCTTCCGCCCGCTTACTTTCAGACATACCATCAAAACTCGGTATCAGTGATTCGTAGTAATCCTGCGAAGGGCCTAAAATCTTCAAACCCCCACATGAATGAGCAAGCCCGGTAAATGGCTCGCGGACAGTAATGCCCTTTGAAACGGCCAATTCATATAGTTCATGGGCCTTGTTGAGCGTCTCTTTAAGCTTTTCACTAATGCTGTTGTCAGTGATGCGGCCATCATGAAACTTGTCTGCCAGTCCTTGGTTATGCTCCCATGGCAGGTGCATCCACAGCTCGCTCACCGTTAACTGTTCGATAACGGTTTCCAGGCCATTGATATGGTCTTGATCGGGATGAGTACTGATGATCAGGTCTACTGAGTCAGCATCGTAGTGTGTTTTGATGTGATCAACGATGCGCTGGCCATCATCCTTAAACCCACCATCGATAACAACGATGCTCTGTTCTTCCCGGTCACCGTGAAGATTTCCGTAGCGTAGAACAATGGCATCCCCACACTGAGACTCCTGACCAACCCCAATAAAATCGACTTCGTAACCCATTTTCGTGCTCCTCAAAAGTAATGCCCCCAATTGGGCGTTACCTCTATAGAGCAAGTGGAATGCCATAATTAAAAGTCACATATCCAATTGATTTATATGCATTTAATATATTGACGCCTGGTCGGGGAGGTATTGTTATTTATTTTTTGATAAAAATTATTATGTTTTTTTCTTTGAGGTGTATCGACCGTGCAACCAGGCAGCCATAAATCTGAACAGTGCCGAAAAGTCGGTAAACGCCTAATAAAACAAACCATTACCGGTCCAGTGCAATAACCGGACATGAATGATGTGGCATTTTGTTCTAAACTATGCCTAACTATATGATATATATTTAATAGTACTCAAATTTAAACCGGACTTAGAAGCGGACATGAAACCGGACGTAGAAAGCGTGAAAGATAGAGGGGAGGCCGTTTCGATGATGGAGCCCTTACTGATCTCCAGTACATCGAAGCATCGCACCCGGCTATCAGACTTGGCCGTAGAGCTCACGGCCCATTCTGCCGGGTTCCGGCGCAGCCTGCCGGAAGGCATACTCGCCGCGCTCTCTGATCTGGTCAGATCAATGAACTGCTACTACAGCAACCTGATCGAAGGCCACGACACCCATCCCATCGATATCGAACGTGCACTGAAAAACGACTACAGTGCAGACACCAAGAAAAGAAACCTTCAGTTAGAGGCCAAGGCCCATATCACCGTTCAAAAATGGATAGATGAGGGCGGCCTGAAAGCGCGCGCCACCAGCAAAGAAGATATCCTCGAGATCCATCGCCGCTTTTGTGAGCTATTGCCAGAAGAATTACTCTGGGTGGAAAACCCAGAAACCGGCGAACGACTAAAAGTGATCCCAGGGGAGCTCAGGCAAAACGATGTCAAAGTCGGCCGCCACATCCCACCCAGTCCTGGTGCGCTTGACCGCTTTCTGACCCAGTACGAAAACAGCTATGGCAGACTCGGCAAATCCGAATCCATTATCGCCACCGCCGCAGCCCATCATCGCCTGGCATGGATTCACCCCTTCCTCGATGGCAATGGCCGTGTCGCCCGGCTGGTCTCCTATGCCATGCTGCTGGATACCCTCGATACCGGCGGTATCTGGTCTATCGCCAGAGGCCTGGCGAGAAATGTCGATACCTATAAACAGCACCTGGCCAATTGCGACCTGCCGCGACGCAACGACCTGGATGGACGCGGCAACCTCAGCGAAGAAGCGCTCGCCACCTTTACCGAATTCTTCCTAACCACCTGCATAGACCAAGTAAAGTTTATGGAGGAGCTGGTACAGCCTGAAAGGCTGCGCACGCGAATTCTGATGTGGGCAGAAGAAGAGATCAGGATGGGCAACCTACAGCCCAAGTCTGAAAAGATCCTCGAAGCGATTCTCTACCGAGGCGAACTCCCCCGCAGCGAAGTGCCCGGCATCGTCAACGTGGGTGAACGGCAAGCCCGCCGCATAGTCTCCACACTGGTTGAGCGCGGTGTACTGGTTTCTGCCAGCACGCGGGCACCGTTAAGGTTGGCATTCCCTGCCAAACTGGCTTCCAGATGGATGCCGGGGTTGTTTCCGGAGCAGCGCTAGCCTTCACGCGATATGCCAAATTGATTTTAATCTTTTCACCGTATGCTCCCATTTAGGGGTGCGCGGTCTGGCGACTGAATTCTGATTGCCGAACAAACCAACCTCATTGACGGCTTGTGACTCATTCACCTTATGCAACCAAGTGACGGGAACGAAATACTCCGCTTCATCCTCGCCACATTCGGCGGCGCGGTTGTACTGTCCCTTAAGATTCAGATCATCTGAAATAAAATCATCGGCGATAACGGCATGTCCCGTCACTTGAGCAACACCCACATATCCCGTACCAGGGATGTTGACCCACACCCTATCTCCAGGCTTAAGCATAAAAAGCGTTTTGCTGTACCAACGACCACCACCGGCTGAAATAAAGCCATGCTCAATCGCGTCTTGCCAGTTTCGCCCATCGGGGTACACACCATAACTGCAATAGAACTCGCCATTCCATTCGTTCTTTTGCCCGGTATTTGCCGCATGCTCTTCGGTTTCCACCGGGTCGATCATCCAAGCACGGCTCAGGTATTGATTATCACCATCCTGAAATACGGAAAAGAACACCGCATTCACCGCCACGCTGGCCTTGTCATTCAGGTAGTTGATAATGCGCTCGGTGCTAGCATCCAGCTCTGCCGCCACAATCACCATCTGGTGAGAGCTGTTAATCTCTTCTTCTACTGCTAACACTCCAAACTTAGTTTGAAAGGCTTCATCGAATGTTTTTTCAGGCAGGCTATACTTGCTCGAAAACTCGGCATAGATCTGCACAAACTTCTCGGATGAGAGATTTTCTACCCAAGCAGCGTAATCAATAGCCTGAGCCACCACATCCCTGGGGGTTTTATGCTTTTTCAGCTCAATGATGATAATGGAGCCTGTTGCATCAATGGCCAGTAAATCGATGTATTTACCAAAATCGGTATAGACCTGACGGCCGATTAGTAGCCAATTTCCGTTAAGAATGGATATGTCTTTGGTGATTTGCTCTTCAAGTAGCGATTCGCTATCAAGCTTGATAGAAACAAGCGGTTGAGGTTTATCACCGATTTTCCAGATACCGTGCTGGACTGCCATATTTAATTCCTAGATTTTAATCAAGCCTGTGAGACTATTTCGAAACAATTACCTTCGATGAATTGATTCCATTTTTTTTGATAAATAGCAGATCTCATCAAAATAGCCTCATCGGTGTGCTCTTCTTCGCCCGAAACACCAATACCATGCCCGGTTATAACCCCACCATGCTCCGTTAAAATACAGCGATTATGAAAAACATCGTTTCCTGCAACCTCTCTCAATTCTGCGACATGCAATTCGATGTTGGAAACATCATCATCAAGGCCTTGTACTATTTGTTCTTTAACATGTTTAGCAGATGGGCTGCCTCTACCTGATTTGTCGCTTCCCCGCTTTTCTTTGTAGAAGAGAGTGATAGAGGGGATGGCGCTACTAAGCCTATCCTCAGATACAGAATTGATAAGGAACTGAGTAAAAGCAATTGCCTCCGTGGTCCACCCATACGTATCGATAATTACAATGCGCCGAGTAGCAAGACGGGTTAAGTTAGAAATAGCTGATTGAAACCCTTCATTTGTACGCTGAATAGTCATCTGATCAGGATGATTCCAAATGCTGTCTGGCGCATGCATATTATCAGGCGTGATATTTTTCGCCGTTTCAATCGATTCAGACGAGAGAACAACCCCGAATGGGAGTCGTTCATTTTCGATCTTCGCAGCTTCCCCCCAGCTACCGTTACAATTATCAGGCACTTCACGAAGCACTATAGCCTCTATAAGTTTTGTAACCATTTCAATATAACGCCGTCCCTGCTGAGACTCGGTATTAGCAGGGCCTGTTCGTAACAAAGAGCTTCGAAGCTTAGATAACTTTTTCTTTGGGAACGAACTAATAATCCTTGGCGTACCTAATCCATATTCTCGCAAGAACTCAGCATAGTCTCGATCATTGCCTGCCCATATTGATAGAAGTTCAGGATCAAGCGCATATTCATGAATCATTTACAGCAGCTCCTCACGACGCTCAGCAAAAAATCCACGGGGCCAGCGATCTAAAAATTCACCCTCATCATCAATGCGAATTTTCTTGGCGATAACACCACGTTCTGATGGATTAAGGTAGATTATTGAAACATCATCGTTTGTTAAAATTTGTACTTCCTCTAATTCTTCACCATCTGACGACTGACGAATGCGCTTTAAGAGTCGCAAGATTAGGTGCTCGCTATGTGTCTCTAGCAAAAACTTACAGCCCGGCGGCCCCATATGCCCGAGAATATACTCCTCATAATCCCTCTTCTTATCCAGTTTCGATGAGACTACGGCCATGATGCTAAACAGATCGCCCAGTTCCACCTGAAGTGCCGGGTGAATATGGAGCTCTGGCTGTTCAATAGCGACCGTACCAACATGCGGGGAGCACGCAGCCACAACGATAGGAAACACCTGTGAAATTCCTACGCCCACATCGGCAGGTTTGCAGGAACTTCCAGATGTATCCTGCAAATGTACAACGCTTGATATGCTGCTCTTTGGAGCAATATCTTCTCGAGTTAGGGTGTAACCGGTTTTAAGTCTTTTCATCCAACCGGAAACTGTATCGAACTGGGATGTAGGGCATTGATAAATCTCATCCCACCCAGCGATGCCTTTGTACCAACGCTGGGAGTTGCGACTTCTGGAGGGCATGAAATTTCGCTTTGGAATATCTCGCCAGGGACCAATATGGGCCATATGCTCAAGCGTTAACGCAATATGATGCAACGGTGTAATAATCAGCTGACTGAATAGCTCGGTTGTGAAATTCAGGTTATCGTTAATTTCACGTTGTTCCGCTTCAAGCTGTTGGTATTTTTGTGAGTCGTTCTTATCCGATGAAAACATTAGACCACCCTGTTCACTGGCGATCTCTTCCAGGCGATCACCCATCAGCTCAAGCTCAAGCGCTTTACCAAGCCGAGGTTTGGCATTATGGTTCATGCTGTTTAAGTAAACGCACAAATTCCCCGTATCTGGATCGCTCACCGCCTCCATCTCTTCCAGTAGCGTGCTCAGTGGATGCTGTTCTACGTCCTCTTCAGTCGTATAAGAAAACAGCTCATGCTCAAAATTAATATTGGTGATGTACACCTGCTGACGGCTTGGATTGGAAATGACATCCAGTACATGGTGCTGTTTGTCGCATGGCGAGCTAATCACGCCATGCCGTGGAAATGCTCCACTCTGTAGATAAATACTGAGTTTGGAAACATAAGGCTTTTTGAGTTGCCCGCTCCATGCCAACGTAAATTCTGCATAACCCCAGTTTTGACCACCTCCTCCACTAGGGGACGTTACAGTGGCATCGGCACTATACTCATAGCTTTCAAGCGCTTCGATAAGCATCTTACCGAATTCTTTTTGAGCTTTACTTGCCGCAGGATTATCATCGAGTGTGTAGCCAAAGCCAAGGGTAATCTCTTTCTGCTCTGCCTGGTTGTTTAGCACATTCCAAAACCCACCCAAATCAATAGGCGAAAGGCTGCACTGATCGACGTCCAGCCAGTCATTAGCAATCACTTCATAGCCATACATCATGGCTTGAATGATGGAAGACTTCCCGGATGAATTCGGTCCATAGAGTAATGTTATCGGCGCTAATTGAAGCTCAGCCCGTTGCTTAAAGGATTTGAAGTTTTCCAGGCATATGTGCGTCAGCATTTTGTTACTCCAGTGTGTTCACCCTGTGGCGCGATAGCTACATCGTTCATCTGTATTAAGCAAGCATGGTGAGTGGCTTCGTCAGCCCCAAATCATAAATCACAGTGCCGACGGTCTGCACTGCCAATTCAGCATCTTGCTCTGTCAGCGGGCGATTTCCATATTGTTCTTGTGCTGCATTTTTTCCTCGAGCATGGAGGCGCGCCACTGTTCTGGCTAAATGAATAACAATCTCTTTTTTACCCTTTGATTGTTTATCCAGTGCATTGGCCAAATCGCCTAGGTCCAAACCTTCTTTAGCTAACCCGTGTTCCTGGGCGTAGGCGCTGAGGATGGCGGTGAGGGCTTCGCGGCAGCGGTCGACGACGGTTTCGGGGCCGCCGGTGTGGATTTCATTGGCCAGGGTGTTGATCTTATCGCGAACCCGCTCTCGGTTGGTTTCGTTAATCTTTTCGTAATCGATGTCGGGCAGTGCGCCGAAGGTTTTTCTGGCTTTGAGGTAGACCACCGACTCGTTGGCGACGGTAGATTCAATATCTACCAGTGACCAGAGAGTGAATTGCTGTTTGTTGCCCAGCGCTATGATGGGGTTGTGTATCTGCTGATTTCTCAAATATGCACTGAGTGAGCATTGGGCGAAGGTATAGGCGGATGCGACGGCTTCTGGTCGCGTATCTGAGCTAACCCGCCATTGCTGCGGTTGTGATGACAGATAGCGTTGGTAGATACGGCCTTTGCGGATGCGGGTTACCGGATCATAACCATCATCGATAAAGACGAACTGAATCACACCAAGATCATCCTCAAGCTTCTCTTCAATTACTTGCTCTGCGGCATTGAAGATATTGGCCACCAACAAGGTAGGCTGTGGCATCAGCATACGGCCATAAAGGCCGACGCCGCTGTAGAGGGTGTAGTCGTTGGTGTCTATGCCGATGGTTTTCATAACTCACCAGCAAAGGCTTTTTGGCTTAGCGAAGCAAAACACTTATCACTCTCACTTTGTAATACTCTGAGCTTCCCTCCATTGACCATGTATTTTTCAAATATCTCAGAAAATTTATCCTGAAGGGGTTTAGGAGGAAGAAAAAATATAAGTTTCTCCATATTTCCCTTACTAACCATTCCTTTCATTGAATTTGTAGAAGCGCCTTGAATTATCTTCTTTGAAGACAGAATAAGTGCATAAAGAAACCATTTGTTAATGCCTTCTTTTGGAGTCAAAGCATTGATCTGTTGGTTGAAAGCTACTTCACGATTTGTAAACGCGGCATTGCCGACGCAGTCAGGACTGCCAGCTATGCAAGTAACTAAGGTTGACCCCGATGGAACCACTCTCCCAACCTTCATTCCTTCTGATGACAAATATTCGCTAGCTTTCGTTAAAATATGACTCGGAGTATTTATGTTGTCTGATTTAATCCATTCAATGTGGTCACCGTAGTATTCTGGTATTTTTCTGGACGGTGTATTCCCAGTCGTAACAGTGGCTACCTTACTTAAAGGCTCCACCTCCCAACCCTTCGGATTAGTCACCGGATCACCAAACATATCCAGGAAGACGGCGCGGAGGAAGTCGTCGGCGAGTTGAATGGCTTGTTGGCGTTTGCGGCGGATGGCGTCGGCTTTGTCGAGGATGGCGGCGATGCGTTTTTGTTCGGCTAGTGGGGGGAGTGGGATTTTCCACCCCTCTATGTGCGAACGGTTCACTTGTTTAAATGTAGAACCAGTCCCTTTTGATGCTAATTCACCCTTATTTACATTAATGAAGTGCCACAAATAATTTTTATCTAACTTACTTTGAATAGGCCGCAAGCCAGCAACACCACGACCTAGGCAATATTCTTTATCACTCCAATTTAGATCACCAATCGTTGCTCGAATACAGAGAATCAGATCATTCACTTTTGAAAGCCTTGTTGGCTTTGTAGTAAATTTCTTGGGTTCAGGCACTAGCTCACCAAAATCACCAGCGCCAGCAAGCAAAGCGTACCCTTCGCTGTTTTCATTATACGAAGTTCCAACGGGCGCTTGTCCCATTGAAATATCGCAAACATCTTTCAACTCAGTAGCAGGAATCACAACATCCCCTCCAGCGTCGCTCCCTTGCGTCCATGCAACCGCGACACTTGTACATCCATGTACATCGTCATCCATCTCATGCTCAATAAAATCTTCATAGCATCTTTTCCAGTTCGTTTAGGTCGTGGAGGATGTCGTTTTCCAATGCCTTCATGCGCTTGAGGATCTCTTTAGGTGGATCGTACTCTTCCTCTTCGTACACCACCTCTTTGTAGCGATTGATGGAGAGGTCAAACTTATTACCGGCGATCTCTTTGGCGTCGACCACGAATGCTTTTTGGGTTTTGTCTTGCCAATGCTCAAATGGATTCCCGCCTTCGCGGGAATGACGGAGGTGGTTTTCAACGGCGAGTTGGTAACGTTTCCAGTTTGCGATCGCATCCGGCAGGTCGTTGTGTTTGATGGGTGTTCTCTTATCATCCAGTGAGTAGCCGTCGGCTTGCAGGTCGTAGAACCAGACCCGTTCGGTAGTACCGCCTTTGGTGAAGATGAGGATGGCGGTGCTGACCCCGGCGTAAGGTTTGAAAACACCGCTAGGCAGGCTGACGATGCCTTCGAGCTGGTTGTTTTCGATCAGCTCTTTGCGCAGTTGTTGATGGGCCTTGCTGGAACCGAACAGTACGCCATCGGGCACAATCACCGCCGCACGACCGCCGAGCTTGAGTGCACGCAGGATGTGGGCGACGAACAGCAGTTCGGTCTTTTTGGTTTTCACCAGGCCGAGTACATCGGGGTTGGTATTGGTTTCGTCCAGGCTGCCTTTAAAAGGCGGGTTGGCGAGGATGACGTCAAAAAAGTTCTCTTCTTGTTGCGGGTAGTGCTCTTTGATGGATTTGCTCAAGGAGTCCTGATAGAGGATGTTGGCGCCATTCACACCGTGCAGGGCCATGTTCATGCTGGAGACGCGCAGCATGGTGGTGTCGAAGTCGAAGCCCCAGAACATCTGGGTGTTGATGTGGGCGCGGTAGGGTTCGAGCAGGTCGCCGGTGTAGTGTTTGTTGCCCTCTTCATCTTCAAAGATACCGGCCTCGCTGGAGTGGCTGCGGTTGAGGTACTCCATGGTGCGGGCGAGGAATCCGGCGGTGCCGCAGGCGGGGTCACAGATTACATCGCTGGGTTGCGGGTCGATCAGTTCGATCATGGCATCGATGATGTGACGCGGGGTGCGGAACTGGCCGTTGATACCGGCGGTGGTGAGTTTGCTGAGCAGGTATTCGTAGATGTCGCCCTTCACATCGCTTTGGGTCAGCGGCAGTTGGTGCACCATCTCGACAGCGGTGGTCAGTACCGATTCGTTTTTGATCTCCAGGTCGGCATCCTGCATGTATTCGCCGATGTGGCCCAGTGCCTGGAGGGCGCTGCCTTCACCGCCGAGATTCTCCAGTTCATCGGACTGTTGGCCCAGTGTGGCGAAGAAGGGGAAGACCTTTTTCTTCAAGTGACTGTGTAGCTCTTTACCGCCCATGTGGTGGAAGTTTTTCCAGCGCAGCAGCTGTCCTTCCGGGGTATCGGGAAAGAGACGGGCGAAGCTTTTGCCGGTACGCGCCGCCTTGCGCTCGGCCACCTCCTCCTGCATGTCAAGCATGCGGGCGAACATCAGGTAGCTGATCTGCTCGATCACGGTTAAGGGGTTGGTGATGCCGCCGGTCCAGAATTTCTCCCAGAGTTTGTCGATATCGTTGCGAATTGGGCCTGTTAGCATTTTTTATCTCTGTTAATTTCGAGAGACAGCGTCTCTCGTTTTGGTTCGTTTAAATTCGCGACGCACTGCGTCGCGCTTTTTCTCTGTTAGGACTCTGTCTCAGCCTTGGGTGCTGCAGTGGCTGAACGGCTCAACATGTTCATTATCAAGCGGATTAGCACCTCTTTTTGTTTGGGGTCAGACTCCGCTACTAGCAGTGTTAAGGCGGCTAGCCCTGTATCGTTGACTACAGGCTCGCCCGCATCATTGAAAAGACGCTTATTGCGATGTAGAAAATCCACAAACAAGAAGGCACCACTGCGCTTGTTGCCATCGGCAAATGGGTGGTTTTTAACTACAAAATACAGTAAATGTGCCGCCTTGCTTTCTATGCTTGGGTAAGCAGGCTCGCCAAAAATTGATTGCTCTAGATTGCCGAAAATCGCACCAAGGCCGGGGCCTCGCACTCGGGCAAATAGTTCGGTGGCTTCGCCTCGTTCGATGAGTTGTGTTTTTAATTCATGTAATGCCGCTGTTGCCTCCGTTTCACTCGCCAGACTACCACCTTGCTGCCCCGCTGGCTCATCCAGCAAACCTTCGTCATAACGCTGTAACCATAAGAAGGTTTGGGTATAGCGGGAAACGATATCGACCAAGCCACGCCCTGCCAAGCCAGATAACTCTGGACTTTGAGCGGCTTTTTGAACCAACAATAGAGCTTGTTCCAGCTCTGCCGCATTCTTCTCGAAACGCGCCTTATCGAGCGCATAGCCTTTGGCTAGATAGTCTCGCAGTACGCGGGTAGCCCACTGGCGAAAGCGTGTTGCCTGGCTGGAATTAACCCGGTAGCCGACAGAAATAATGGCATCCAGATTGTAGTGTTTAAGGTTTCGGCGTACTTGTCTCTTGCCTTCCTGACGAACCACCGAGAAATCCTCGGTAGTTGATTTTTCATCTAACTCTTTGTCTTTAAATATATTTTTTAAATGAAGACTGATATTGTCTGCGGTCGTAGCAAACAGCTCTGCCATCTGGGCCTGACTCACCCAGAGCGTTTGGGCCTCTAGCCTAAGGGCGATTTCGGCTTGTCCTTCGGCAGATTGGTAAATTTCAATGTGCTGCTCTGTTGGTGCATCCGCCTTTTTCATCAATGAGCCTCATCCTGCTTTAAAAACGGTTTTAATACAGCAATCAGCTCACCCACATCATCCGGGGTAAAGACGCCGTCTATCCCTTGGTGGGAGACGGAGGTAAATGGCGCATCGTAGAGTTTGTCGATGACGATGGCACCGTGTTGGGCGATGTAGTTTTTCAGCAGATTCATAAACCGCACCTGCTGAGCGGTTAGCGCTGGATGAGCGTGCAGAAAGCTCTTGAAGTGGTCTTCAATGGCTTGTGCGTCTAGGCCGATAATCTCACGTACCGTCAGGTGTAATTGATCTGCCGTTCGGCCATAGAATTCATTCAGCACGTCCAGGCTCACACCTGGATGGCTGGTGAGTATGGTAGACGTCAGTGTTTTTAGTTCTGGCTCTGCAATGGGTTCCCCTTTGCGGATTTTCTGCAACGTTGGGTTGGCCGCTACCATTTGATCCAGAATATCCTTGAGTCGGCGGCGGTAGATCAGGGCCTCGTTGGCACCGGCGATACGCATCTCGCGGTCTGTCTCGCGCACGCCGCTGTCGCCGGTTTTGGTTTTGGCGGTTTCGTAACCGGGGCCGGTTCCTTGCTGGCGATATTTCATGATGCCACGCAGTTCTTTGCGGGCCTTTTCCAGTCTTTCGATGCTGGGGTTTTGCCAGAAGTCGGCGCTGCGTAGCTCGGCAATCACGGCATCCTTTTGACGTACGGCCTGGATGTTGACTGCCAGCTTGTCCAGCTCAGCCAGCAGCTGGTTTTGGCCATCCTCAAAACAACTGGCTTGCTCCACCAGGCAGCGCTGGATGGTGGCCATGAGCTTGTCCAGCTGGGTGGCGTGTTTGTCGCTCAGTACTCGTGCGGACATGAGTGGTGCCACAGTGTTGGTCAGCAGGTGCTGGGTTTTGGCATCCAGTTTTTGCAGTAGCGGGGTTTGTTGTAGCTGGTGTACAGCGCGCAGCTCACGTCTGACGGCGACGCTTTTCTCCGGCAGGTCGTTGATATCGGCGCGAAGTAGTTCAATGGCAGCATCGAAGGCTTGGGCATGGTTTTGCTTTAAGGCTGCCTGGGCAAGTTCCAGCCGTGCCTCGAAGGTGGTTTGTAGCAGGGATTTGCTGCCAGTGTCTTCCGGCTCCTGGTACGCCTGTTCGAAAAAGTCGAAGTTGCCGTAGTGGTCGAAGATCAGGAATTCGGATTTATCTTTGCCAGGGCCAAACAGGTTGGGGCGTAGGCGGGTGCCTCGGCCAATCATCTGCCAGAATTTTACCTTCGATTTAACGGGTTTGGCGAAGACCAAATTGACCACTTCCGGCACATCGATGCCGGTGTCGAGCATGTCGACCGAGATGGCGATGCGGAAGTCGTTGTTGGGCTTTTTGAACTCTTTTATCAGGCTCGCTACATGGGGAATGGCGTTGTGAATCACCTTGCAGACCTTGACGCCGTATTGGGGGTAGAGCTTGCAGAACAGCTTCTCCAGGTGTTCTGCATGGTCCTGGCGCTGGGCGAAGATGATGGTTTTGCCCACCAGTGAGCCCGTCTCATCTTTGATGCCGTTGTTGATGAGGTTTTCGAGGATGATGCGGTCGGTGTCTTCGCTGAAGATTTTGCGGCCAATGTCTTTACCGGCGATGGTGGTATTTTGGGCCGCATCGAAGCCTAAATCCTCTTCCAGCTGGCGCTTCTGTTCATCGGTTAGGTCGTTGTAGTGAATGCCGTCACGCAGAAAATCGGTGGTGAGGTCTTTAGCGCGATATGGCACCAGATAGGGTGGTTCATTATAGATGGCGGCATCCAGCCCAAACTCAAAGGTGGGGTCGGTGGTTTCACAATCGAATATATCAAAGGTATTACGACTGATGAATTGTACCGGGGTGGCGGTGAGGCCAACCTGCAGGGCATCGAAGTAATCGAACAGGTCGCGGTATTTATTGTAGATGCTGCGATGGCTTTCATCAGCAATGATCAGATCAAAAAAGCCGACATCCAGCTGGGCAAAACGATTCATCATGCCGGGATAGGTGGCGATGTAGATGCGTGCAGTCTGGTCGATGTTGTTGGTCTCACCAATGACGCAGCGCGGCTCCGATGGCAGGTTTTGCTTGAAGGCGTCATCTGCCTGAATGCGCAGCTCTTTTCGGTCGCACAAGAATAATACACGCTTGGCCCAGCCTGTTCGTAGCAGTAGCTCTGCCAGGGCGATGGCGACACGGGTTTTGCCTGTGCCTGTGGCCTGGATGATGAGGGCTTTACGGCGCTGACTTTGAAAGTGGGCGGCTACTGTTTTGATGGCTTCAATCTGGTAAGGGCGATCAGCAATACTAAGTTCTGGATTGAACTTTTCGAGCTCTGCCGCACGATAGTGGCGCTGATAAATCAGGTAATCCAGGCTGGCTTTGCTGTAAAAGCCATAAACTGGTCGGTAAGTGTTGTACTGGTGATCGTCCCAGATAAAGGTTTCGTAGCCGTTGGAATAGAAAATAACAGGGCGCTGGTAGCCCATGTGCTCGAAGGCATCGGCATAGAGACGCGCCTGTTCTCGACCGGCCTGGAGGTTGGTATTGCCTGATTTCTTGGCCTCGATCACCGCCAGTGGATGGTCGTTATCACCCCACAGTACATAGTCCACATAGCCTTTGCCGCTGGGGTTGCCAGTGGCATCTTCAGCGAATTGTACTTCTACTTCCTGGCCGACCTGGTCTGAGTTTTGAATATCCCAGCCAGCCTGTAGCAGCATGGCATCGATCAACAAGGCGCGTGTTTTGGCTTCATTCCACTGGAGACTGTCGGCGACTTGCTGGCTTTGTTGTTTACGCTTTTGCTGGTCTGGCTTGGCGGGTGGCTCCAGCTTTTCGATGTTTTTGGTGCGCTCACGCTCCAGTTGATCCATTACCCGCTGGAGTTCGTCCTGTTGTTTTTGCAGCTCTTTCTCATAGCTGGAAACGGATTTGTGCAGTTGGTTGAGGGTTGCGGTGGGGTCTTTGACATCCTCAAAGGCCGAGATTTGTTCTTTCTTCTTGCCGTAGTATTTGATGGCCATATACATGGCCAGCTGATGGGCTGTACCCAGCGCCATTTGCGCATTGCGCAGCTCGCCCTCGGCACCATGGGCGGTATCGTTGCCCTGGATGCGCAGAAAGTTGATCTGGTGGATCAGTGATTGGCTCACGCAGTCTTTGAATACAGGATTCTTAACCAGCTCGTAAAAGCTGGACTGCGGTAGGCGTGGCAGCGTCTCTTCTTTGTAAATGGACTTAGTGAGCTCTTCAGCAAAACTGCGCAGGCGGGTCAGTGCGCTGCCAGGATCGATGTGCAATACAGCTTCGGCCAGACCTCCAAGGTTGGCCAGTAGCTCGTTCTCCGGGCGGAGAAATTCGAAGTTCACTGATTTCATAAAAATTATTCTGTCCATACCACCTCTGTTGCCAGAGGTGTGCCAAGTTTTACTCTATGCCGAATTTCTTTAATCGTTTGTCGAGATTTTGATAGCTGTTGTAGCCCAATAAGTCGGCTGCTTGCTTCTTACGCTTGCCGGATTGGTGCCAGGCTTTTTCTACATAGTGGCGCTCGATGTCGTCAATAAGTTCTTGAATATCAAATCCATCACCTAGGGGCTTCTCCAGAAGATCCCCTTGTTTGCGGGGAGCTTGAAGCATGGACTCGAGCATATCGGCTTCGCTTATTTTGTCCCTGCCGGTCCACAGCGTGGCTCTTAGCAGGGCGGCGTGAAGTTCGCGCACATTGCCCGGCCAGGCGTGATTGAAGATAATATTTCTTGCGCCAGGAGAAAGATTTTTATGTTTGTAGCCTGGTTGAGTGGTTGCTTCCTGATTAATTCGATCCAATAAGGTATCTGCCAGCAAACCAAGATCGCCTTCCCGTTCACGCAAAGGTGGTAAGGGGAGCACACCGATGGCGACCCGGTAGTAAAGGTCTTCACGGAATTGATGGTCAGCAATAGCTTGGGTGAGGTCTTTGTGAGTGGCGGCGATAATGCGCACGTCCACCTTGTGCTCTTTGCTGTCACCAACGCGGGTGAAGCGTCCATCCTGGAGGACCCGTAGCAGCCTCACCTGAGCATCAAGGGGGAGTTCACCAAATTCATCCAGGAATAGGGTGCCGTCGTCAGCCTGCTCAAATACGCCCTTGTGATTGTTGGTCGCGCCGGTGAAGGCGCCTTTGACGTGACCGAACAGGGCTGAGTCGATCAGCTCTCTGGGAATGGCGCCACAGTTCAAAGCGACGAAAGACTTTTTTGAGCGAGCACTGCTGTTGTGAATGGCGCGAGCGAACAACTCCTTGCCGGTGCCGGTTTCACCTTGAATCAGCACGGGAACTTCTCGGGCTGCAAGGATGGCGGCACGTTCTTTGAGTCGCTGCATCATTGGATTTTGCGAGATGATGCTATCGAACTGGGCGGTGTCTGGTGCGGCATTGGCCATCAATTCGGTGAGTTGGCCGGCGTTACGTTTGGCCAGCTCAGGCAGGAACTCGGCGGCAATGTCAAAGGGCAGCTCTACATCTTGTACGCCCTGTTGTACCGATGATTGAATAAACTTTACTGGGTAGCGTGTTTTGCCCAGCAGTATCCACACCGCCTGCATAGCTGGAGTGCCTGGGCTGAGCAGAATACTTATTTTGTTGCCGACAGTTGGCTGCCAAAGTTGTTTTAAGGTGGCGTTGGCGGCCTGGTAGATATCAGCAAAATCGGTGGGGGATGTGAGCTTGATCTGCTCGGCGTGGATCTCGGTTGTTACCTGCGTCTTCAGCCACTCCAGATAAGGGGTGACCTCTTTCTTGGGGTAGTTGTAGATCAGGTGGGCGCGGGAAAATTTTCGCTCTTTTAGTGTTGCAAGCAGCGGCCCTAACCCATTGTGGTGGGCCGGATGGTCTGGGCGTGCCTGGAGGTCATTACCCCCGATCCAACTGATTAAAATTTCCCCCATGCGCTCTGCCAACCTTAATGTTTCGTATGTTCAAAGAGATCACTGACTTCGCAGTGAAGGTATTCGCAGAGTCGATCAACCACATCCAACTCCACCCGTTGGCTGGTTTCGTGATAGAGGCGGGTGATGGTGCCGCGATTGATGCCGGTATCCCGGCAGACATCGGAGATCTTGAGTCGCTTCTCTCCCATTAGGCGTGATAAGTGGCATTTGATCATTGTCTGGGCCGTGAATCCTTAGATAACAGTCATAAATGCGCCTTTTTAGGCTCATATTGACCTTCTGGAGATCAATATTCCCATTAGAGCATGGCTAGGGATAGATTTCACGAAAAATCATGATGGGTGTGGATTTGGGAGAATGTCGGTTTAGAACTACCCTACTTTCCACACTAACTATATCACCAGAGAATCTGACTCAAATTCTCAAAATCATCGCCCATGTCGCCGCCAAAGATAAAAGCAGCCAAGATTCTGCACTATGAACACTCTAACGCACCTTGACCCAATTGAGTAACGCCTCCATTCCTCAATTACTTGCTTACTTGATACCTCACACGCCTAACTATCACGAGCATTTGCAGCGGCATTGAAACTTGATTCAATCTTGTGAATACGTTGCGCGATCACCTGCTGAATGGCGGCGGCGACATCGCGAGCCTGTTGGGTTTGCTCAAACTGCCGGGCAACCTCGGGCGCCTGTTCCTGTAAGGTGCGACTCACTTTTTCCAGGGTCTGTTTGACCAGTTTGAAACCGATACCGCAATCAGCGGCCAGTTTCTCCCAGCTGCGGGCGATGATCCATTGGGGCCGGTCTTCACCGCCGATTTTCATGGCGGGACGTTCGCTCAGACCGGGGTAAATGGCGGTGCTCATCAGGTCGTAAAACGGGGCAAGCCTGGGGCCTTGCTGCGTGAGCAGCAGCGAGACGTTTTTGCCGTGGGCGTCGGCGTTGCCGATGAGGTAGTTGAACACCGCCCAGTTGAGCAGTTGCAGCTGGTCGGCGGCGGGCTGGATGCTGTGCTGTTTTATCAGGCTGAAGCAGTCGGCCAGACTGGGGCCACCCTCTTTTTCGTATTTTGTTTCGGGCAGGACGCCGAGGGCCTGGCAGAAGTCCTCCTGGTGCAGGCGCTGCAAGCTGCCTTGGCTGTCGCGCTCACGATCATAACGCCCCACCAGGTAGAGCCAATCGCCCTGATTTTCGATCAGGGTCACGGCGGGCACGTTAAGCCCAACGGTCTGAGCAAGCCGCATGCAGTAGGCTTCATTGAAGATGCTGTTGGGGTATTCACGAATCGCCGGTTTGAGGATGTGGCTGCTGGGGCTGGCGCCGCGGGGCAGGCTAATGCCCTGGCCATCGAAATAGACCGGCAGTTTGTTCTGCACCCCAGCCAGGGACAGGCGCATCTCCCCTTCACCGGCGAGCATGGGGCGACGCGGTAGTTGTTCGATGAGGTCGTGCAAAGCCTGCTCATCCAACGTTTGATAATCACCTTCTGTGGCCGGCTCTGCCTCTTCAGGAGAAAGACTGACCGCCCCGGCACATTCACCACCGATGGCCTCCAGCAGACCGTAGTCGTTGGTTTCCGAGATGCCCAGCTTGCGGGCGATGGCCTCGCGTAGTTGGGCCTCGGGCAACAGATTGCTGAAGAATGGCCGAGCGCTGTCGTCAGCGTAAGGTTCAGCACGTAACGGCAGGGCCAGGGAAAGCGGCACGGCATCAGGCCGGGCGAGCCAGGCGGCATCGTATTGAAAGATGAAACGGCGCCGGGCATCCAGTTGCAGGCTGCCGAGTTTCTCGTTGTTGAGATAGACGGTGAGGGCCATTAGTCACCCTCTGCCATACGCAGGCCACTGCTTTGCCAGCCGCGGGGTTGCAGGCTCAGCTCCAGGCCCAGGTTTTGAATCACGGCCAGCACCTTGCCCAATTCAGCAGTGGGTTTGCCATTTTCCAGCTCGGAGAGAAAACGCACGCCGACGCCACACAGGGCGGCAAATTCAGCCTGGGTAGCGCCCTGAGCCTTGCGGGTGGCACGGATGATGTTGCCAATGTCCTGAGCGGACAATATTTTCCCGTACGGTATTTTATTGCTTTGCACTGTCATTTTACAGCTCTAATTTTCCCGATCGGTAAAATATTAGTCTTGCCGCGCCGTTATAGCAACACATTTTTCCCTAACGGGAAAACTTTACCTCTCGGTGAGCTCCATACACCCCAAAACTTGCATTTTCAAAATCGGTGATAGCGTGGTTGATGATCACTTTGAAAAGCGAGGAAGCACATGAAGAGGATTTCGACGATTTTGACGGGACTGGAGTTGATGTCCAGCGCTAGCGCTGCACCGATGAGCGAGCATCAACCAGGCAAGCAACCTACTGGAGGAACGTCAACCCTTCCATCGGGTCGAGATCCAGGGCGTTGCAGTAGAGAGTGTACTCAAACACGTCCAGCCTGCGCTCCCTCATCTCCACCTTCTGAACAAAGGAATGAGGCTCGTCCAGGCGAATTGCCAGGTCGCGCATGCTCAAGCCCTGGTCTTCTCGAGCCTGTTTCAGCCAGTTGACCAGGCTTGCATATTTTGGGGATGCGATAGCCTTTTGCATTGTACCGATTATTGGTACGCTCGGCCCATGTACCCAAAATCGGTACACGAGTAAGCCATTGGAGAACAAAAAAATTACGGGGGTATAGAAATGCGTAGATTGTTAATTTTGGGGGCCTTGCTCGGCCTATTGAGCGGCTGCATGACCGCGCCGGTGAAGTACGACGCCAAGGCCTCTTACGCCTTGAATGTGGCCAGAGCAGCCAATATCGATAGCGATCTCAAAGACACCGATGTGCCGCAGGAGACCATGGCCAGCTTCAGCGATTCAGCGGCCTATGGCTTTGCCTATGCGGCATCTGGGTACAACGCGCCGGTAAAGGGCTTTACCCCTGGATCAGCAGCGGCGATGAATTTCGTCTCGTGGCTGTTGGCCCCGGAGTCGAAGTCGGCCCGCAACTACCTGATTGCCTGGATGCCGGAGGAGCAAGCCGGTGATGCCCCAGTTAATCACCTGGCAGAGATTTTATTGGAAGCCTCCAATAAGGCGGCCGTAGAGCTTGGTTTTACCACCGAAGATATTGTTGTCGAAAAGGATGGCATCAAGCCCAAGATGGTAGGCGTGTCACTACTTAAGAACGACGGAGAGGTCTGCACAGCCAAAGAGGGGCCCACCGTCTGCTGGATGGCCTTTGGAGTAGAAAAACCAAGGCACATCGACCACACGCCGGAGCTCGTCGAGTTTGAAGGGATCAGCTATTTCTTCGATCCCTCCAAATCATTTCGCAGCTACTTCATGTTCCCCAAGGAGAATCACGGACTCGACGAGCTGGAGCTGCTACTCAAGACCAGCCAGTACACACCTGACTGGGTCTATTTCTATGCCGCGCCTGACAAGATCCGAGTCGGCAAGGAGCAACCGATCAAGATCCCGTTGGTCATCCACCAAGGCAAGGCCCGCTACTTCGTAAAACCTGTAGAGGATCAGCCCGTAGCCAACTTGGAGAGTAGCGAGCAATGAGATGCAGGATAATGCTGCTCCCACTTGCCTTGCTGTTGTCCGCCTGTAATCCCACTGAAGAGGGTGAGAACCCGGGCGGCATCAACGCTCAGGGAATTGAGGCGGGCAAGTCCTACAACCTCACCATCACTGAGCACGAGGAGACAACCAAGTATTACTCTATGCCGGTGACAGGCGGCAGCACTTATTCGATTGACGTTATGAACGACCTCGCCAGCTCCAACACGATCAGCGTGCAGCTGATGGCCGATGGCTTTGAGCGGGAGGTACTTAGCGAGGGCCGGATGATTTCGTTTGATTATGCTCCAAGCCAAACCGGGGAGCTGTTGATCAAGGTCACTGGATCGTCACGGGCCTTTTTCCGTTACCACATCACGGCACACCCTAGCGTGGACGATGGACTGGTGCAGGATGATGCTTCATTTGAGCCGAACAACTCGCGCTATGCGGCCTACCCGATCATCAACGGTGCCCAATACCATTCAACAATCGATATGGGCGACGACTTTGATTGGTACGCCCTGGATGTGATGAGTGGTGACACGATTACCCTATGGGCCTCCAATGACATTGCCAGCACCAGTTTCTTGCGTACTCAAATGTTCGATCAGGACGGCCTACCCTTGACGCAGGAGATTTCGGTCTCCCACACATCTGACCTTAATACCCAGGTGGTGGCCGATTACACCGGTCGGGGGTACGTGAAATTCAAAGGGACATCAGCGGGCACACCCCATATCTACGACTTCAGCTTAACGCTATCCACCAATTAGCAAACTTACTCGCTCTCAACAAGGACGTGACATGAAAAAATTACTGGCATTGATTTTGTCGTTCTTCGGCCTGTCTGCTTTGATCGGAATCAAAGCTGCCCTTGCAGTTTTGTTCTTGGGGTCGGCCTTAGCATTGTGCCTTTGGATCAATGCTAAGGCAGGAGGGAAATATAATAGCACCCCAAAAGCTCGCCGCAACAATGATGCTTTTAATCACACATGGCCAGTAAATCTAAGAGATTTAGCGGATCCAGCTGATCCGGACGACCCGTTGCACAACATTGATTGATGGGAAGAATATTTCTTTCTAAACAACCCACTTTCCAGACATATCTATCTCACCTAGGAAAATTTTTTTCAGGCTAGAGAGAGACGTTTTTCTAGGAAAATTTTTTCTCGGTAATATATAACCTAGAAAAAATTTATTTTGATTGGAACATGGGCAATCGGCACACCTATTTTTCTAGCGCAATGGGTTTTCAGGCTATATATAAGCGATGCACCACAAATCTCAGGCTTAAAGCCTGAAGCACTGTTTTATTAGGCTATATTTAGCCAACCCGAGAGTCACTCTACACTATAGGAGAGCAAAAACATGCTTTATCTGATGCTTGGATTGCTTCTTTTTGTGGCTGGCAGCCTAGCCGTATTAATCTCTGTTTCGGAGCGGCATGAAGCCAAGAAACGTACCATTCTTACGATTGACACCAAGGACAAACCATAATGAGTCCTTACTATCTTATCGATCTTGATGAAAACCTTAGATTCACATCGTATGGCCTTAGTGAATTACGGCCTTACTTTGCCAAGGCAGGCATTGATATTCGCAAGATCAAAACGTATGCGGATTACATTGAGGCAAGGCGAAGGGCTTCGCCTTATTTCATGGACTGGATAGAAGAACGAACTCGGACTTGGCCGCAAACAGAAGAGTTTCAATTACTCAAACGCACAATACTTCAACGGCCAGAAAATTAAATAGCCAGGGGCCCACCGGGTCCCTGAGTCGAGACACATGCAGTAGGCTATTTTGGAAATAGCTTGATCGTCCGCAATTTTCTGCGCGTCTCTTTAATCTTCTTACCCTGCTCTCTGAGCCTGACGTAATGCTCTTCTGTCATCACGGCCAGCTCTCCCTCATGCGACTGAGCATGGCGCCGCAGGGTTCTTTCTGCATACCCCTCTTTGCTGTCCTTGTTCAGATTCTTTTTGCTGAACCCTCCGCCGAGCTTTGGCCTACGCAGCTGGAATCTCGCAGAAATCGACCCACCGGGTTTTTCAACATAGCTGCTGAGCACACCATAAGCCTCCCCTAAATCGCCTAACGAACGTTTGCCGTCATGGAAGTCATCACAGTAACGTTTTATCTCCAGGTAAGTCAGCTCATAAGCAAAATTCAATTGGGCCTCGATGTTCAGCAACACTTGCTGGGTGGCTTGGCGGATCTCCTTTGGAGAAATATCTTCTCGATCTTTGTAATGAGCCTCGGTGAGGTCGCGCACAACCTGTTCATTCAGCAAATCAGGTTTCATGAAGACTCCCCTTCAGTATCTGGCACTCGCCTGTCCTGGACATAATCCGCCACTAGCTGATTAACCACCGCAGTAATACTCGTTTCCTCATGGATCACCTTCAATTGCAGCTTCTTGTAGATGCTGGCTGGCACGTCGCAGTTGAGGCGTTTGGTGTCGCCTCGCAACAAAGCATCCTTGATGTCAAAAAGATCCTGATTGTCTTCGCGGTTAGCTTTTTGCTGTACCGCATCGGTTAATTTACCCATTGCATAAGCTCCTTGATGATGGAATGAATTTCATGTTGTGCCTTGGTGTCGTCGGTATCGAATACCGTGCGGCCTTCGGAGGCACTGGTGGCGTAGGCCACTCGTTGGCTGGTAAGCGATTGAAAGACGCCCATTGAGTAATGACTCAAAGCCTCAAAAACGTCTTTGCTCAATCGAGTATTTTGGATCGCCCTGCTGACCACGAACGAGGCCTGCAACTTGCCGTCGGTGACTTCCTGGCGGGCGCGTATTAGTTCCACCAGGTCCGCTGTTGCCCAAATGTCGTAGGGAGAGGGCTGAACCGGGATTAGCACCGCGTGAGAGGCTTTGATCGCCGCAGCGGCCATCTCCCTCAGCTGAGGCGCGCCATCGACGATGACTACGTCATACCCCTTGCCTACAGTAAGCAGATCCTTAGCCAGCGTTGGACGATCCAGGCCGATGACAGGCACTGGATTGTTGTCCCACGCCGCTCTCCAGTCTCTGGCGCTGCCTTGAGGATCAGTATCCACCAGCAACACCTTGCCACCTTCACGGAACAAGCCAATCGCCACATTGGTGGCCAGTGTGGTTTTGCCTGAGCCACCTTTTTGGTTGAGCACTGATATCACCACGCTCATAAGGCCAGCCCCTGACATGTCCGGCCAAAAAATCGCCACTCATCTGCCAGTTGTTTGAAGCGAGCTTCTCCCTGCTCCAACAGCTGGTGGGGCTCCTTCATCAACATGCCCCGGCCCTTCATGGCGGTAATGACATGCAGAAAGTAGTCGGCATCCAGGGTGCAGCAGACATCCGCCAGATCGACCTGCCATGAGTCACCGTCGTACAGACTCAACAACACAGTTGCTGCACAGCGGGCACCGCCACAATCGGTCATCGCCAGCTGATAAAGCGCCAACACAGCCTGCTGATATTCTTCCGTCGTCACCTTGAGCTTCTGCAATTGGGAATCGTGCTCGAGGAAGTGTTGCTCCAGTAACTTTGCTTGTGCTTCTGATCCCATAATTTCTCTCCTTTCTCCAATCAATCACTGGGTTGAGCCGCCACCCTATTGGGTAATTACTCAAACCCCTCTGTTACTGCTCTCCGCTATGCGGCCAGCCCCTGGCTGGCGCAGCCATTCCCCTAGCTCGTCGATGGCCTCAAAGGCACTACCATCAACTCGCCATGCATCGGCCTGCCAAGTGGCATTACAGCCAGCCGGTACTGTCACCTGTGATTGATATGGTCCAAGGCCAGGCTGGTAACGGTCCCGACTCATTACGGGCGCTCCGCACTCTCTCAATCACGTTTGGTGGCCCCGCGCTCCGGCTACCGTCAGGGCCCTAACTCCCTCCGGCACGATCCCACGCGATCCCCTGGGCATCCTCTGTCAGCTCGAACCCACTCGCCTGCCAAGCCAGTGGGCCGTGCTCCCGGTTGTTACGCCGGGGGGGACGTGTTTAAGCAGCAAGCCCAGCGAGACAACCCAAGCTTTCACGGCGCGACCCGTTATCAGCCTGAGAGGACGTGCAAACCTGCTGCCGAGCACGACACACAGATCTGCTTTCGCTTTCTCCGGGCCGAGCGCGGCCGCTGAGATGTTGCGAATTTTTTTCGCGAGGGCTACCATTAGCCCTACGAATTGAAATTCACTCACTCAGTGAGCCGAAGCCCCCACCAGCTGACTCGTCGCCAAACTCGGCAGCTCTTGGGGGTTTTTCTTTGCGCGGTTTTTCCGAAAAAGCGCCAGAAATGGCGCAGTAGAAACGAAAAAAGCCGCGAATATCGCGGCTCTTTCGGAAGAAATATCTTTATTAACCTTTTGAAATTGTTACTTTAAAGAGGCAGAGAGTCTGCCCCTGAAAATCCCCGTGTCCTTGGTTCGATTCCGAGACTGGGCACCATAAAAATCAAAGGCTTAGCTGATTCGGCTAGGCCTTTTTTATTTCCCGTGGAAGCAACTACGCAAGCAGTCTACCGAGCAAAATGAACTTACTTGTCATATAAACACCCCTTCCCCTCCCTGCCCTCCTTTCAAGCGGGAAAACCCAATAGTCAAGCATCTGCCAAATAATAACGCCTTTTTTCAGCGTAGCGAGTCCACTTTGTTGATTGGGGCTATCTAGTCGGCCCTTAAAAAAGGTTCGTCACGATAACATCCGGAAAACTGGGTCATCTTTATCAATATAGGATAGCCAACTCAGGTGCAAATTCTTCAATAGACTCATCTCGATGACCTGGCCGT
>Ga0316209_1001278_pt1 | contig 27980 bp, 25 predicted proteins | sample 6monopyrite_MG_FD_204945 | JGI IMG/M metagenome (GOLD analysis project Ga0316209, IMG submission 204945) | Microbial mat bacterial communities from mineral coupon in-situ incubated in ocean water Damariscotta River, Maine, United States -... | ecosystem: Environmental > Aquatic > Marine >...
TGAAAAAACACCTGAAAATGTAATACAAATGCATGAAAAGATTGAGCGCCCGGAAATGCTTATCGGCTCAACCTATAAAGTGAAAACACCGTTATCAGAACATGCTTTATATATCACCATAAACGATATTATTTTAAATCACGGCACCGAAAACGAACTGCGTCGTCCATTCGAAGTCTTCATCAACTGTAAAAGCATGGATCACTTCCAATGGATTGTTGCATTAACACGCATCATCTCAGCCGTATTCCGTAAAGGTGGCGACGTAACCTTCCTGGTAGACGAACTTCGCTCAGTATTCGATCCACGTGGTGGTTACTTTAAGAAGGGGGGTAAGTATATGCCTTCTATTGTGGCCGAAATAGGCGACTCGATTGAATGTCATCTTCGTATGATTGGTATGATTAAAGATGAAGGGCTTGATGAGCATCAGCAGAAGTTGGTTGATGAGAAACGTCGTCAGTTTGAAGGGGCAGTGGATGCAGCGGAAAGTACCGAGGCTAAGGATTTTCCGGCGAGCGCGCAGTTGTGTGGGAAGTGTTCTACTAAGGCGGTTATAAAGATGGATGGGTGTATGACGTGTCTTAACTGCGGCGATTCCAAATGCGGCTAAAGAGCGGCGCGAGAAACTTTTATGCGGCGTTGCTGTGGGATCCCTCATAAAATGAAATTGAGCCCCCATAAGTCACAATTGAATCCCTCATAAAATACAACCATTTGTTTTTAAAAGTATTTTAGAATTATTTAGTGAATAGTTGTTTTATAAATTTATATACAGCCAATAGGTAAGGATTGAAAAATGACAAAAATTATAGGGAATAATGATGGGCTTGGTGGTCGCAATGAAAGTTATCATATTGGAAGTAGAAAAAATGTTAAACGCACTGAAGCAGTGAGAGAAGTTGAGCAAGGGAAACATTCAGGAGCACATGTTGTAAAAGTAAATGGTCGGAAGTACGTCCGCGACAATCCTGATAATTCTAAAAAGGATAATGTAAACCGTAATAAATAATTTGTATGCACCTATAGTTATTGAATAAAATTTTAAGAATTTTTACATTGATTCGTAGTTTTATTTAGTCGATAAAAATAACACCTAAAACATACAATCACTGTATGTTTTAGACTAAAAAGAGCCCACAACATACAATGATTGTATGTTATCTCTTTGATTTAATTCAATATTCTCTTGTTTTCCTATTGAATTCCATGATCGTTCCTGATAAGTTATCTGTACTGTCTCAATCAGGAAGATTTAGTGACCCCATACGCAGCATTTATTAAAGAACTACGTCAACGAAAGGGCGTGAGTTTGAAAAAATTTGCTGATGACATTGGTTATTGTCACACTTTTATATCTGCAGTCGAACGCGGACGGAAGCGTAAACCTACCCCCCAAATGATTGAAGGAGTTATCACTTACTTCAATCTAGATAAATTCGAAATAAAAAAATTAGAATATGCCGTTGCTTCATCGGATACCAAATTTACTCTTCCTGTTAATACAAAAGCAGAAGTTTATTATTTAATGCATGAACTGATGAGTGAAATTAATAATGTAGCGGAGCATGAGATTGAAATCATGAGAATATTAATTAGGAAAAAAATAAGGAGGTATGGAGATGATAATCTTTACAATTATTAAATAAAAAACGGGGTAAACCTAAGTCCACCCCGCTAGAGAGCAACCATGGCTGCACTCTGATCTGACAATCTCAGTATGCCATTTTGATTTCTTTCCAGCAAGCAACATTTTTTGCCACGGTGGACTATTCCCTATTTTAAATAAATTTAAGGTCATTTTTGTGACCCCAAGGAGATAGTTATGCCTATAGATTATATGCAATCAATGATTAAAGAACCATTCCTTCCTTATTCATACAAGCCTATTTATTGGGAGGTCAAAATAGTTCTTTATCCTGATATTCCTGGAAAACGACGGAAGTTATCTAGAAAAATTGTAAAAAGAAATAATAGTCGATGCACATTAAAGTTTCCCAGCTGGAAGATGGGGAAGATGATTGAGTGTGACTCTTTCTTAGAAAAAAATTCTTTTACACTTTTTGATGTGGCTATAAATGTGAAATATTATACCGAACAACCCGCATTAATCCTTTACATGTTAGATGGAAAAAAGCACAAACATTATCCTGACGCATTAATTGAAACAGTGAAAGGTAAAACTTTCATCGAGATAAAAACATTTAAAGATTCAGAGCGTGAAGAAGTCTTAAAAAGAACAGAGCATTTGCAAAGAATGCTACCTAAACACGGATATAACTATATGGTATTAACAGATAGGGATATTTGCAAACAACCACGTCTTTCAAATGCACAATACTTGCTGCGACATGGAAGGAAGTTTTTAAAGCATAGTGAATATATAGAATATAGAAATAGGTTAGGAGGTAAGGATTATTTACTGTGGGGAAACGTTTTGTCTAACAATATTAAACCATTAGATCATGGAAAGGTTTGTCGTCTAATTTTAGATAAAAAAGTACGTATTCCGATGGAAGAAGTGTGGACAGAGAATACGCGTTTAACTTTTATTGATAGACAAGGAGATTACTAATGGGAATGTCATGTATTGAGAAAGGTCAACTTGTTGTTATTGATGGTGAAACAAATGAACTCAAATCAGAAATAGATAAAAACTTATGGCAACTCGAAAATAAGCATACGGGACTATTGTCAGTAAGAAAGCTTGATGAAATTCATCAGTTATACATAGATTCGAGATTAATATTTTCTCTTGATGAGAATCTACTTGTTAATAATAAGATTAAGTTGTCTAAAAAAGAAATTTTAGATGAATTACCTAAGAAGAAAAGAGATCAAGTAGTTATACGAAATCTTTATGTTTGTGAAATAAGGCGCCAAAATATTCATTGTTTTAGAGGATTATCATTCGAGTCTTTGATTCAAGGTGTATGGAAAAAAAAACTTAAATGCAAAGGGAAATGTCCACACAATAGTACGGTATATCGGTGGTGGTTGATATATTCTCGATCTGGTTACGATATTAGATCGTTAATTCCTAAAACCGAAAAAAGGGGGAATTATAGTGGACGTTATCCTTCGGAAGTAATTAGTATCGTTAAATCTTCTATATCGGCTAAGTTTATGTCTCGTGAACGGTATACGATACAGGATACATATTACGATTGTGTTCTTAGAGTAAAAAATGAAAATAAATTACGACCTAAAGATCTTCATTTGCCCATGCCATCGTATAGATTGGTTAGAAGAGTCATAGGTAAAATTCCTAAATATGACAAACATGTTGCACGATATGGACGACAAGCAGCAAGAGTCAAATTTCGTTCAGTGCTTGGGCATGTATCAACTGATACGGTGCTTGAGCGGGTTGAAATTGATCATTCTCGTTTAAATATATTTGTCATCGATGATGAAACAATGCTTCCACTTGGTCGGCCATGGTTAACTGTATGTATTGACTACCACTCTCGATCTGTTTTAGGTATATATATTGGTTTTGAACCACCAAGTCATTTGAGCGTAGCGCGTTGTTTGCGTGAAGCGTTATTGCCAAAAACCGATTTAAAAGAAAAATATCCAAATATTAAGAATGACTGGATATCATACGGGGTTATGCAAACGTTAGTTGTGGATAACGGTAGGGAGTTTCACACAGAAAGTCTTGATGCGTTATGCTTTTCTTTTGGTACAACGATTCAATATACCCCACGAAAAACACCTTGGTTTAAAGGTGTGATAGAACGTTTTATAGGCTCCTTTAATAGAGGTGTGACGCAGGGAGTACCCGGGACGACATTTGAAAATTTTATGGAAAAAGATGACTATGATGCTGTTAAAAAAGCAACTGTAACACTATCGAGCATTCAAGAAATTGCCAGAATCTGGATTGTAGATTTTTATCATCAAAAGCCACATGATGCATTGGATCAATCTCCCAATAGTGCTTGGCGTGAGAGTGCTGCAAAAATACAAATTCCGTTAGTTGAAAATGTAGATGATCTTGATCATCTGTTGGGTAAGATTACGACTAGAATGGTTTCGCACAAAGGAGTAGAGATAAATCGTTTATTTTATAACTCTGAAGGGCTTACAGAAATGCGTATGAAGCTCGGCGATATATTGCGTAATGTAACGATTCGTTATGACGATGGTGATTTAGGAAATATCTATGTTACGAATCCTAAAACGAGTGAGGTTATACGCGTTCCTGCGATTGAATATGATTATGCTAAAGGATTAACAGCATGGCAGCATAAGGTATGTAAGCGTTTTGCGCGACATAACATGAATAATCTTAAAAATATAGAAGCACTAGCTGAAGCAAAAGAGACCATTCGTGAACTTATTGAGCGTGACTTCTTTAAGAAGAAAACAAAATCACGTTTAAAAATGAAAAGGTTTTTAACAACCGAAACTGAACCTAAAAAGAAGGAAAAACATACCAATAAGGCAGAAGAAAAAGACAAAGATAATTCTTCGGTTAAATTACCAGCCTTTGATCTTAGTTATTTCCCGAAATTGCTAGACTCTTCAATCGAAGATCGCTTGTAGCTTTAAGATAAATTCGGTTGGTGATGTTTTTTTGCATCATTAACCGAAGTGATCTTGATGATTAATCGGAGTGAAATAACATCAACGAGGATAATATAATGAATGCTAATCTAGAAAAAGATGAGCTAGAAGGATTGGTCGATAAAATATTGGTAAAACATGACAAGTTTAAAGAAGTAATAAAAAGTATTGATATGTGCTATCAAGGGGCATGTTGCGGAAGTGAATCAACATACCTAGCAATCATTGGACCTCCAAGAGCTGGTAAGTCTAGAGTTTTAGAACATTTTGAAAGCCGTCATGAACGAAGTCGTACTAGGAATGGATTAACAGTTCCAGTACTAAGATTGAAAGTTCCTTCGAAGCCAACAGTAATTGGCTTGATTGAGAAGATGCTATGTAGTTTAGGTGACCCCTTATTTTTTAAAGGAACAGAAAATATTAAGACAGAGCGGTTGCATAAGTTATGTATAAGAGCGGATGTTAAAGTTCTTATACTAGACGAGTTCCAGCACTTTTATGATCAGGGTAGTAAAAAAATACAGCATTCTGTGGCTGATTGGTTGAAGATATTTATTGACGATCGAAAAATTGGATTGGTTGTAGCCGGCTTGCCTATCAGTATGGAAGTAATAGCGTCGAACGAACAATTAGAAAGTCGTTTCTTTAAACCTATTCAGATATCACGATTTGATTGGTTGATTCAGTCTGAACGTGAACAATTTTTAGCTGTTCTGTATTCTATGCAAATTAAGTTGGATCCCTTTAGCTTTCCTGAACTTTATTCTCCAGAAATGGGATATCGAATGTATTGTGCAAGTAATGGTTTAATGGGTTTTATTGTTAAAATTTTACGTAAAGTAACGGCGAATGCATTAGATAAGAATAATTTAAATATAACACTTGAAGATTTGAATCGTGCTCATTCAGAAACGATGTGGAATGTAGACGGAATGCTAGATAACCCTTTTTCTAGAAGTATCCAGTTAGGCATTGATTGCGCCGATGTTGAGAAAAAACAACAAGGTACTGAGAATAATGAATTAAGTAAAATTTTTATTCCTGAGCATGCTTCAGAAATACTTCGTACTTAGCTAATAAATTTAATACTAAGGAGGCATCATGAAAAATGAACGGGTATCACCACTTGTTATAACACCGAGACCATTTAAACGAGAAAGTATCTTAGGGTATCTACTTCGAACGACAGATGAAAATGGTTATGAAAGTATGAGTCAAATATTAAGGTATGCAGGACTAAGGGATAGCTCTTTAAGAACTTTTTCTGAACCATACGAAAAAATACTGCCATTATTTGGCGAAGATGACTGTGACTATAAGAATGAGATTATTAATTTAGACTATATAAAAATTAGCAAGAAGCGCAATCTAAGAAGGCTGGACGTTAAGCATAGTGCTATGAGACAGCATTTAAATGTTAGGTTTCCAAAGATCTGCCCGCAGTGTGTTATCAAAAATGGATATGTAGATATTTATTGGGATATTAAATACGTGGAATGTTGCCCCAAACATTTTGTTAAGTTGATTGATTCGTGTCCTTCTTGTCATAAGCGCCTATCATGGTTTCGTCCCGGCCTTGTTAAATGTCGTTGTGGCTATGATTTGTCTAAAGAGAAGGGTGAAGATGAATATGATGAAAATATACTTATAACAACAGGATTTATTCATAATCTTCTATATAGAAAAAAATCACTACATCGAATAACTTTGAATGGTGATTATCCAATTGTTGGCTTAGAAGGAATGAGTATTAATGGTTTCTTATGGTTAGCGTATAGGCTTCATGATATTTATCATTTAGATACTGCGTATGAGAATGAAAACAAGAATATCTCAGTTATAAAATTAATCAGTAATGTGTTGTACGATTGGCCATATGGGTTTTATCGATATTTGGATAACCTATGCAATTTTGACAAGAAGTATGATTCGAATAAATTTGGTAAAAAAGGTTTAGGCAAACTTGTTTACAATCTTTTATTTGAATCCATATATTCAAAAAAAGAATTTAAGTTTATTCAAGATGAATATCTATTTTATCTGAACAATATATCTAAGAACCATTATTTGGATAAAAGGATATACACAGGCCATGATATTGAAAGGAAAATTCTAGGCATAACTGACATGGCGAAGGATATGGGGGTTCAACCTAGTACACTTCGTCGGATGATCAATAATGGAAAAATTAATCCTCTTATTAATGAATATGGTGGGAGAAGTCATTATTTATTTGACACAACAGCGCAGTATCCAATGCGTTCAAGTTCTGGTGAAAGCTTTAGTGAACGAAAAGCAGCATTCTCACTAAATTTACCTGTCAGTGTACTGAAGGTTTTGAGAAAACGTGATATCTATAAGACGCGTTATATTGGGAATAAACTAGGCTCATATCATGAATATGATATACAGGCTTTTAGAGAAAAAATTCTAAGAGAAATAAAAGAACTGGAAAAAGATCACATGATTCTAAATGATGCGATGACATTGTCGTCAGTAATGCAAAAGAAACTTTGTGGACCTGAAAATAAAGTGGATTTTATTTGCGCTATATTGAACGAGGAGATTAAGCCTATTGGTGTCGTTGATGGAGAAATAAGTAAAATTGTATTTAAAAAAGATGATGTAATCGATTTTATGCGTCGATTAAATGAGACCAAGCAATCAAGTATGCTGGTTGTTGATGCAGCACTTAGAATTAAATGTGACCCAGCAATAATGTCTGATCTGATTTCTCAAGAATTATTAACTATTGATGCAAATAGTTTTTACACGAGGATAAAAGTTAATTCGCTGAGAGAATTTTCAACGAAATATGTATCTTGCGCATGGGTTGCTGAAGGCAAGAAAACATCGTCAAAATCAATAGTTTCAACGTGTGAAAAAAGAGAAATTAAATTATTAATAGTTAAACGTAGTCATAGTGATTCAGTACAACCTTTTATGCTGCGTAAAGACTTAAATCAATTTAGGTTAAGTAACTTGCCTTTATACTATTCTGATACGTGACTATTAAGGGGTTATAAATGGAAAAAGATTTAACGGAAATCTGGGCTGATGAAATATTAGATAGCATTCAATTTGCTGTTGATGCACACATATACCACCCGAAAACAGATAATGACAGATTGCGCTTTTGGGATAAAAAGACACCTTATATAATTCACCCAGCGTGGTGTGCAATGACATTACTTACAGAAACGACACTATCAGAGAAATTAAGACTCGATGGATATAAAGCGCTTCTATGGCATGATATTTTAGAAGACACGACGGTAGCATCACTCCCCAAAAATACTTCTAGTGAGGTCAAACATGACGTCGAAAATATGACTTTTTCAAGTTTCAGTGATGAAGTTGAAAATGTTTGGTCAAAAGACAAAGAAATTCAATTATTTAAATTATATGATAAAACATCGAATCTACTCGATGGGACTTGGATGAATGATAAGAAATGGGATCGTTATGTTCAGTTCACTTTACAACTTGTAGATAATGTCCAAGCCGAATATGGAAAACTTAATATAGTAAAAATCGCGAAAAGTATCACCCAGATTTAAATTCATTGCTAAATGGAATAAGGTTGAAACCACCGCCGTAAGTAGACATACAACCAGATAATAACTTAGATAGAATAAATTGAAGGTCTGCAAACGACTGTGGATTCAACCGGTCGCCGCAACACGTTATTCTTTATAGCAAGAAAGAGTCGTGTTGGAAATGCAATATCAAACAAGGATCTATTACAGTGAAACCCAAAAAGCTGAGATGCGGATCGCCGGCAAAAGGTGAGTATTTAAATTCAATTGCGAGACATTTTGACCGTAGCCACTCATTGATATCACGAATTCTCGGTGAATCAGGTGGCATATGTCCTCCTCTAAGTATATTGCTTATTATAAATTGTATGGTATATTAAGTTGTAAGATATAATATATTGTAAGCATAGAGAATAGAAAATGACAAAAACGCTCGAAAAGCTAGCTAGCTTACTTTGCTGGGAAGGGAGATTAAATAATTCACGTGTTCGTGATCTGTTTAATATCAACTCAGTCAGAGCAAGCCAGATAATTCGGGATTTTCGTACTGAATTCCCAAGATGGCTGAACCTGGATACAAAAACTCGAAGCTATCATGCTACAAAAGACTTTTATAATAACCCTGACTTTAAGAAATTAGACCTAGATTTGCAGCAATATCTGGCAATGACAGGTGGCACGCCAATTTTTAGTCCTGTGCAGGCTGATGTACCAATTATCTCAAATGGTATCCCAGATATCTCTGGACCACGGCCAGAAATTTTTTCGATTATGTTTGAGGCGATTCGGCGAAACCTTATGGTAAATATCACCTATCAATCTTTAGCTAACCCACAGCCGCAAGAGCGCAAAATCTCACCGCACAATATTGTTAAAGCAGGCCGACGTTGGCATGTTCGAGCGTATTGTAATAAACACAAGGATTTTAGAGATTACGTTTTAGGAAGAGTGCTTGAGGCGAATGTTTTAAATGAGCCTTGTGAGAAACAAATGGCCGAAGATGAAAGGTGGATGACTCAAGTACCCGTTCGTCTTATTGCTCACCCTTCATTATCAATTGAACAAATGAGAGTTATCCAAAACGAATGTTTTAATATGATGTCATCAAAAGTTGATAGCTGCCGAGGTGCACTTGTTGGGTATTATGTTCAGCACATTCAGGCTGCAGTAGATATAAAAAATCAATGTCCTCCTGATTATCAGATTGCAGTTGAAAATATAAGCGAGATTAAACAATGGCTGTTTCCGAATTAGAATTGTCTGAAACTAACATTTCAAAACTCTACAATAACACGCCATCTCTGTTTGGTCGTTTGCCTGAGCAGATCTTTTCACCTTTAGCTTCTGCTAATAAGCATCACTACTGGGCTTTATTATGTAATATTTATGAAAAGCGTTTCAGCTCAGATGCACCGCTGCCTCCAAGTAATGGGTTTCTTGTGCAAGATATTCTTCAAGATATTACAAGTGTGTTGGAGATTCAGGAATTATGGAAAGAAGACTATAAGGATGAAATAGAATCAAATATAAATGCTCGAGCGAATGCAGTTTATAAACGCTTAATTGATAGTGGGTGGTTCTTTATTGAAAAGCAAGGTGTTGTAAAACGAGTTTCGATGCGACCTGTTGTCAGTCAGTTTTTGGCTAATCTTGTCTCGTTTGCAGAAACAGGTCCTGTTTTTGTTTCAGGAAAAATACGTTCTATAGGTTTAAATATCCAGCTAATTGTCGATGAAGAAGCAACCGGGGATACGCTGATTGAATCAGCTGATCAAGTAAGAAATCTTTTAGAACATGTTAGGAATACTGGCACCAATATAAGGGATGTCATGGACGAAATCCGAATACAAAACATCAGTACATCTGATTATGTTCGCCGATTTTTTAATGACTATATTGAAAATGTTTTTATTGCAGATTACCGAGAATTAAGAACGCGGGACCACCCATTATCCAATAGACATAATATTATTAAACTGGTGGAAAATATTTCAGAATCAGACGCTCACCGTGAGCGTCTGATTTTATGGTACAAAGAAAAACGTTGCGGTGGTAATCATGATAAAGCCGAAATTTTATTTTATAAAGACATAGAACGAATACATGAGTTACGACGTATCGATGAATACCTCGAAAGGCTCGATGACGAAGTAAGAAGAGCTAATCGTGCAGCATTGGCATATTTGGACTTCAGGATTCGTTCATTACAGCCATTAGACAAGCTTGTTCAGCAGGCAATTGATAATATCAAATCAGATGATTATGCATCATTATTCGATCCATTCCCGTCAGGTGAATTACTAAATGAAACCGGTCTTGCTATTCCTAGAATAATTCAGAAAAGAGAATCAGCTAAACCATTAAGGACAGAACGTCCATCAATTCGTCATCTAGCACAAAGAAAAGTCGCAAAAAGATTCAAAGAGAAAATAACAGTTACATCGATAAAACTGGCTGAGTTTTTAAAAATACAATTGCAGGGTAAATCAGAGTTACATAGTGATAACTTGCCGTTAATGACAATAGAGAACATTCGTTCTTATCAGGTTTTATCGAGATCAGCTTTGGAATTTTCTATTAAAAATTTACGCTCTAAAGCAAAAGCAATGACCACAACGAGAGGTTATAAAATCAATTTGTTGCACGAACCAGAGAACAACAATGAGATTATTACAGGCAGACCTTTTTATGTTGTAAATAAACTTGAACCAACGACAAAAAATGGTAAATCAAAATGAGCCAATACTGGGATACATTATCACAACGAAGCAATGGTTTAGTTACAAGCGATGAGCTTGCAATCGCAGCGTATCGACTCGTAAATGAGCAAGTTTTATATCATAGCGATAAAAAAAGCCGTAATGCTTACTCCGTTGTAGAAAGATACGAACGTGAAATAAAAAAAGCGCTTGAGCCACTTGGTATCATTCCATATGTAAATCGACAATTACGTTATGTTTTTGCAAAACCTCAATATGAAAAAGCAGGGATTGCCACAACATCTCAGACACTACTCGCGCTTGTTCTCAGGGCGCTCTATGAAGAGCATGCCCGTAATGGTGAACTTAACCAGCATGGTGAAGTGATTTGCGACCTTATTGAGCTAGAAGAAAAGTATCGTTTATCCGTTGATAGGGAGTTTCCTGCTAGAAAAGATATCGATAATGCACTCAAAGCACTTAAACGTTGGGGGATTGCAAAGAAATCCATAGATACCGAGCAGCTATTAGATGATCAACCCTTCGTTATTGTTATAAGGCCAGCTATTTTGGATGTGCTTGGTGAAACTGCGTTAAAGAAACTCGCGCTATGGTCAAAAATCGATGAAGACGGTGAAGTTGAAATAAATGATAAAACAAATGAGTTGGACACTGAAAGCATGGATGGTGAAGAATAATGATTAATTTAGAAACGATCCGTGTTGTCCAGTTTTATTTATTCGAGCGACAAGAATTAAAAATAGATGAAGTATCAGGGATCTTTGGTCCAAATGGTGCTGGCAAAAGTTCTATGTTGGATGCGGCGCAGATTGCAATGTTCGGCGGAAACTCACGTTACTCTGCACTAAATGCGCAAGCTGATGAAAAAGCAAGTTCACGGACACTTCGAACATATTGTTTAGGTCAATATGGGGATAATATCGAACAACGTGCTCGTGATGTTGCAACAACGTATATCACTCTGATATGGAGAAATACGGTAACAAACGAACCGATTTCTATGGGCGTTTGTCTTTATTCTTCAGTAGATCGAGATAAACATGAAGTATTAGGGCGTTATATTATTAAAGGATTAGAGTTAACCATGGGTGATCACCTTGAAGCAGTTGGTGATGACGAGATGCCGAGAGATTGGAAAGTATTCAGACACAACCTCTCTAAAGTTGGTGAAAAATTAGGGATAAGTTCATCAAAAGAAATATTTTTTGACAGCTCTGATAAGTTTATGAATGCGTATTTACTCGCATTACGTGGTGAAAAACCAGTTAGTAATCGTGATTCATTTGTTCGTTCTTTTAGGTTTGCAATGCGAATGAGGTTTGATAAGTCCGTTGACGAAATAGTTAGGTATGACGTTTTAGAGTCACGCCCCACACATATTAAAAAATTTAGAGAAATCACTGAATCATTCAGAAAACTCTCTCAGCTTGTTACCAATGTCGAGAAAAAAATCGACTCAGCAAAAATTGTTGCTGGTCATTTTGGAAAAGCTGATGAAGAAAAACGTCAATCGATCACATGGAATGCAATAAATAAGCTAGCGCAAAGTGAATATTCTCAAGCTGAATATGATGCAAATGAAGAAGAATCTGAAGATGCTAAAGAACAATTAGAAATTAAAACCACAGAATTAAACGATTTACAAAAACGAATCGTCTCTAAGAACGAAGAAAAAGATCGCGTTCGAATAAAGCGTGAGGAGCATTCTGCACATAAGGACTACGGCAGGTTACAAACGGAAATTGATACAGCTAAAAACAAGCTTTCCAATGATACACAAACATTAAAACGTCAGATAGAGTATTTAAAGAAGACAATCCTTGATGTTAGTAATCATTACTTAATGGAAGAGTTTAAAACTAAACTTCAACAAGCAAGCAACAAACTCAATTTTATTCTTGAAAATGATGAGCTTATTATTAATGATGAATTTTATCAGCCTATTCGAGGCGCGATTAAACAAGCAGACAAAGCATATAGTTTTTTAATTAATATTTACCGCGACAATCAGATCCAATCTCAACGAATCCAAGAAAACCTTAACAATGCAAAATCATCATTAGAAAGACTAAAGAAAGGGCATGCCCCCATTTCACATAGTACTGAAAAACTGTTGACGGAATTTAGAGATCATGGTCTAAACCCGGTTGTTGTCAGTGAGCTTGTTGAAATAAAAGATCAATCATGGCAACCCATTATTGAGGCGTACCTTAAAAATCATATCGAAGCAATATTGATAGAAGGTGAAGAGGATGAGAAAAAAGCATTCAGTATTTACCGTGGACTTAAAGGTAATCGTGCTATCTATGGGGCTAAAATTGTTTTAGCTAGCCGACAAAAAACCGACCGCACTTATGCATCAGATACAGTTGCTTCATTGATTGATGGTAAATATAATGTTGCAGTAGCTTATTTACGACGCCAGTTTGGAAATATACAACAAGCAAATTCAAATGCTGATGCAATGTCAGGTGTTAGGACACTAACTATTGATGGCATGCTACTTTCTCATGGTGAGTTAGATCGTATTCGACCGATAAAACCTGAAATGTTTAGAATTGGTTCGATTGGTCAAGGTCATAAAGAAGCGATCTTAAAACAATACCGTGATTATCAATCTCAATCTGATGAACTTGCTAAGTCTGGAAATGAAATTAACGGAGCGATGGAAAAATTAGATACGGTACGTAATGAAAAAACCACTTTTCAATACTTATCTCGCTTGTGTGAAGATATTGAACGCTCCTCGAAAGATATAGACGTTAAGACCAGTTTATTTGAAGATATTGCAGACGATGAATACGTGCAACTTGGTGAAGATGAGAGCAAGCTAAACGACAAAATTAAAGAGCTAAATGTACTGCTTAATGTCATCAACAAGAACATGGGTAGCTTAAGTGAGAAAGTAAAATTATTGGAAATTAAGTTACAAGAGAGCCATAGTAAGCTTCTTGATAAAAAATCAGAATATGAAATCGCGAAAAGCAATGATTACTATGATGATGATTTCAAAATTCAACGATGGGATTCGTTAACTGAAAAATTCGGGGACAATTTTAAAAATCTAGAAGAGCATTGCAGTTCTCAAAATACGAATGCGACAAATCGAATGAACCAAGCGATAAATCGTGGCCAAGCTACATTTTGGGATTTTTTATCGGAATACGGCGAACAAGGCTCAATCTCCAGTAGTGAGGAATGGTCGAAAAGTTGGAAGTGGCTTATTGGTCTGATAGAAAGATTAGAAAATACAACTCTTTCTGAATACCGAGAGGAAATGGAAAGGGCTTATCAAACATCTCAAGACACGTTTAGAAATGATGTTGCACAAGCCTTAAATGATAATATTCAGCGACTAGATAGTAATCTTGAAAATTTAAATTGCGTACTAAAAAATTGTCCAGCTTTTTCTAATGGTGAACGCTATAAGTTTGTACGTCGAATACGGCCTGAAAATGAATCGCTGCTTAAATTTATAAAGGATGTTGGGACGTATGGTCCAAATGAAGATTTGTTTGGGGGTGCCGGTGATATTCCTGAAGAATTTAAAGAGCTACTTGAAATAGATGAGTCTGCATCTAATCCGCTAGATGATTATCGTGAATTTTATGAATTTGATATTGATATATTTACAGAAGACGTTAAAACCGGCAAAGAAAAACGTGTCGGTAAACTTAGTAAACGTTTAGGACCAGGCTCTGGTGGTGAACATCGAGCACCTTTATACGTTATAGCTGGTGCTGCTTTATCTGCTGCATACAACATCTCAAACAGCACCCAAAAAGGTATAAGACTAATTTTACTTGATGAAGCATTTAATAAGATGGATGAGATTAATATTATAGCGACGATGCGTTATTTAGAAGATCTTGGATTACAGATACTTATGGCAAGCCCTGGGGAATACCAAGGTATTCTTACTCCATTCTTATACCGTTACTACGATATATCACGTGACTCTGAAAATAACTCAGTAATCCTTGAAGGGCATACGGTAAGCAGTACAATTCGAAATACATTTAGAGAAGATCTAGCAGAATTCAACCCTTCGCTAATCACTAAAGAAATGAAAGCAATTGAATCTGAACTCACTCAGAAGACGTAACAAATGGATAATTCGGCATATAAAATTCTAGAGAAGCTTCTTTCTAGGTGTGAAAAACATCTTGTAGGAAAGCGTAAGAGGGAAGCGTCTGTTACTGCACATGATTTAAAACAATATAGAGCGCTATCGTCTTTACATCAAAAAGAAATTTTTGAAGTCACTATAAGAGATGCAGAGGTTCAAGGTGCAATTGTTATAGAATGGGACGATAACAAAGATAAATCAGGCTTTATCTGCAAAGTACTTCCAGCTGATATCCGTGCTTTATCTAAATTTCTTGGTATCACGCTACAACAAGATAAGTTAAAGCTAGCATCAAAAAAACTATCAGCTTACATTCCTGAGTTTCCTGTTCTAAATGAAATACTACAGCAGTGGAGTACCTTATCAAATGCGAGAGGTCTTTCACCAGATAAAACGGATTACTTCATTGATGCAATTAAGGCCATCAAATATTGCTATGAACAAATAGAAAAGAAAGGTGAAATCGTACTACCTATAAGAGAAGCCAGCGTAAAGTTATTTAACTCAAGCAAGAAATTAGAGAAACTAGTTTTACCTATTGATATTTTATTAACCAACAGCATAGAGGCTAAAACTAGAACGCCTGAAGAAGTCTGGCATGAGCTGGGATTATTACGCCAAGAGCACCCGGTTAGGTTGTCAGGTAATGTAATTATACAACGCGAACGATTAAGTGCTTATATCGATACACCATATATTGGCCTACATGCAAATACAATTCTTAAGCTTGAATCAATTCCTAAGGCAATCTTAACAATCGAAAATCTTACGACTTTTCATAGTGAAGCGAGAAAAGGGTGTAATAATAATATTTTAATTATTTACACAGCTGGCATGCCATCTCCAAGCTGGTGCGAAATGTATGGAAGACTGATTAAAGACCTTCCCTCTGAAACAAACGTCTATCACTGGGGTGATATCGACGAAGGTGGATTCCGTATAGCGTATAGGATTAGTCAAACAACTAAAAAACATCATATAAATCTTCAGCCATATAAAATGCATCCTAGCGATATTCCAAAGGAACATAGAATTGAAGCAAGCCAAAAGACGCTTGATAAAATCAAATATTTTACTGATAAGATTGGTTGGAATGACTTAGGTGAAGATATATTCAGAACAAAGATTATTGCTGAACAAGAATCTATATAGATATCGTGTGTAGGGAGCATCAATTGTCCGCTTACGACTGATTTAATCAGCAGCCGATAGCGGTCATACATGATTTAGAGCTTGAAGTGGTAAATTGAGTAAAAAAGTGGATGACTTAAGCTATTATTTGCTTAGTACCAGTTAGTTTAGTATGTAAATCTCCCTTCGCGATTAGAACAAAGTTTTCTTAGAAATTCATTCTGATCAAAAAGGATTTTACGATTTTTAAGAATCAGCCATTCAGCATAATTAGGTGTATAAGGTAATGTAAATAATGGCATTGTTGCTTCTTCAGGTGTTCTAGCTCCTTTACGTTGATTACAATGACGGCATGCAGTAACAACATTGCTCCAAACATTTCGCCCATCTCGTGACATCGGGATAACATGATCGCGTGTTAATTTACTGACTTTAAATTTATTAAGGCAGTACAAACAAGTATGTTGTGTAGTGGCATAGTTAATTTGGCCACCTAACAAGAGGTGATATCATACACCTCGTAACATGATAGGTGACAAAATGAACAAACGAACAAGACCAACCTTTAAACCTGAGTTTCGCTTGGAAGTTGCTGAACTCGTTGTTAAACACGGTTATTCCGTTCGCGAAGCGGCTAGTGCAATGAATGTGGGTAAATCCAGCGTTGATAAATGGGTGAGGCAACTTAAAGGTGAACAACAAGGGGTAACCCCACAAGGGTCGGCATTAACACCTGACCAACAAAAAACAAAAGAACTTGAAAAGAAAATTCGTTGGATTGAAGAGGAAAAAGAAATATTAAAAAAGGCTACCGCTCTCTTAATGTCGGACTCGATGAGAGGTTCGCGATAATTAGAATTTTAAAAGAGAGCCATAAAGTAACCCGGCTTTGCGAAGCCTTTCATGTTCATCGCAGTAGTTATAAATATTGGGTTGCTCGTTCTAAAACGATTAATCCAAAAAAGTTAAATGAGCAGGTTATGGTGAAAAATATTTTTTCACTGAGTAACGGTTCAGCCGGTGCACGAACGATATCCACTATCGCAACCCAACGAGGGATGTCGCTCAGTCGTTATCGAGCGGGTCGTATAATGAAGGCCTGTCAGCTTCGCAGATGTCAGCAACCAAAGCATCGGTATAAAACGGCGAAGCAAGAACACGTCGCGATACCGAATCACTTGAACCGAGAGTTTGACGTGATGGAACCCGATAAAATTTGGTGTGGTGATGTCACATATATCTGGGTGGGTAAGCGTTGGGCTTATCTCGCTATCGTGTTGGATTTATTTTCACGTAAACCCATTGGTTGGGCAATGTCGTTATCACCTGATAGTCAATTAACAAGTGATGCGTTAGCGATGGCCTTTGAGTCGAGAGGAAAACCAAATAATCTGACGTTTCATTCCGACCAAGGTTGCCACTACACCAGTCGACAATTTAGACAACAGCTTTGGCGTTATCAAATAAAACAAAGCATGAGTCGTCGAGGAAACTGTTGGGATAATGGCCGATGGAACGATTTTTTAGAAGCTTAAAAACAGAATGGGTTCCATCAACAGGTTATGATTATTTTGCATAAGCGAAGCATAATATTTTAGATTATATCATTGGTTACTATTCTCAAGTTAGGCCGCATCGACATAACGATGGTCATGCTCCGAATGTAGCAGAAGAAAAGTACTGGAATAAATATAAAACTGTGGCCAATAAAACTTGACCACTACAAAAATACAATATTAGATCGACTAAATTATAAAAATTAGGCATATTAAACACTGGAATAGACTTTAAATGGATAATTAAATGAAGCCCTGGGCTCAATACAAGGATGGTAATAATTTTACGAGGATTAGTGCCCGAGAAGTTTATGTAAATGAAAGGAAAGAGCCGGGAGAATGGAGGCGCAAGGAATATTTTAGTATTCACTCTAACCCTAATCAGCGTTTTAAAATGCATCATAAAAGAAGTTCGAAAGGAAAATTTTATTTTGCTTATTATTCTGGGCAAGATTTGTTACTTGAACGATATGGTGGAGGTGAATCTTTAACTCATAGTTTATATAAAGAAGCGATAGGTGAGCTTAAATCGACTACTATATTTTTCGGAAATTCTGAAAACAGAGCTCATATTGAAATTACGAGCACTGAATTAGAAAAAGAGGTTAAAGTCAAAGGCAATACATACTATTTGGATGTGTATTTAAAATTCAGATCTACATCTAGGTATGATCTTAAATGGAATGGTGAGTTAGGAATTGAGGTTCATCATACTAACAAGGTTGACGGAAAAAAATTAGCTGATTTGTCTGGTTCCAATATTCCGCTGATTGAAGTAAACGTAAACAAAAAACTTGCGTATAGATATCCTGAAGATGAAATTACTTTACAGAAAGAAATAAATTATAAAAGTTTTTTGAAACGATATTTATCAAAATATATATGGGCAACACTTTTGAATAATCCTAGTACTCGAAGATATTTAGAAGAAGAAAATACAGTTATTAAAAATCGACTAAATGTATTAAATAAAGAATTAGAAATTCTGGTTACAAGAGAAAAAAAGAGAACAGAAAGGGAAGAAAATTCTGCCATTGAACTATCTCGTATAAATAAACTTTACAGAACTGAATGTGAAAATAGTCGAATATGTTTAAATGAGATAGATAGAATAAAAAATTTCAGTATTTTAAGGTTTATTTTTTTTAAGTTATTTAGTCGATAAGTATATTTTAGTGAAATAGCATTACTTTACCTTCTGATTTAAAAGTAGCTAGATACTGTCAAAATGTCTTCTTATAGTCACATGATTTAACTATAAATTTATTTCCCTCTTGGTTTAAGGGGAAGTAAGCGAGGACTTTTTCTCCACCTAAAAAAATGACACTTTGTGCCTTCTTAGACCATTCATCAGTACATAGATGGTTTTCATTAAAGTCAGTCATTAGCGCTATATTTTTTGTCATCACCTTTAGGTTTTTAGTCAGGTGGCCAATTGTACCTAGAAAGAATGATGAGAGAGTAAGTATTAGAAAACTCATACCTGTGATTTTTAGAATTTTTTTAAAGGGTATTGTAAGAAAAAGTAAAAAAGGTAATGCGCTACCTAAAACCATAGATACTATAATTAGTGCAGTCCAAGCTGAGCCAACAATATTTTCCTGATATAATAGGCCGAATGGAGTAAAAAGTACCGCTAGTAGAGTGCTAGTAATATCAAAATTATTTCCATCAATGTTAAACAGTACATTTAGATGTGTGGCAGCCCATTTTTGTGCATACAATGAATATAATAATATGAACCAAGAAAATAAGATTGCAACATGCCATTTTTTAAAATACGCACGTATACTCTTCCCTGTTTCGGATGTGGAGAACCATAATATAATTAGGACGAAGGGTAAGATACCAGTGAAAAAAACTGTTATTGCGGCAACTATACTGTTTAAAGTTAGAGCTGTTAACCCTATTGTTGCCAACCAAGCGACGATTACAATGAAGTAAGGATTTTTAAGTTTTTCTATCTGCATTGTCTAATAATCCAAGTTGTTGATAAAATATTTTTATTAAATAGTTATAGTGAGGCTATTTTATCAGGTATGTCTAACGTATTTTGTAAAAAATCACCAAAAATAAGCAATTGCCCAATACACTAATAATGGTATAGTTTAAAAGCTTTTTACGAAAGATAGTTTAGTAATGACTAAAATAAATAATTATCTGGTTAAATAGTAATCTAATAATTTAATGCATTAATTAGCTAGACAAATCTTTACAGGGGAGTGAGCAATGGATATTAATAATTGCATAGTGCATCAGATTCATGCTGAACAAGGGGTGAAAGATGTTACTGTTACTAAGCGAGATGAAGAACTGAAGTCTTCAATTGAATTGCAGCATTTAGTTGAAGATGTACTTAAAAGTTATAGAAAAGAAGCTAACCTCGCTTATGGCGATTTCAAAAATCCTCACATTTTTCCTGAAAAGCTTAATGAGTTTTTAACGAATAAAATCGATTTTGTTGCTTTTTCTCATCGAGCTTTGGAAGAGTTGCGAGACCGAATGGAAGATCAATTATTCTCTACTGGAGGATATTTACTATTTATACATTATCGTGATATTAGCGATTTTATACTTGTGGTTATGTTGAAAGAAGCGGCGGGTTTATCGTTTGATAAAAACCTTGAGCTTAAAGATATTGAACGACTCGACCTCGATAAACTGCATTTTGCTGCTAGAATTAATTTTGTTAAGTGGAAAAGCAGCTCAAAAAATACGAGCAATGAGCGTTATGTATCATTCCTTAAAGGAGCTGCTCGCGAGGTTGTTACAGAGTATTTCAAGAAATTCTTAGGTATTGATGATTCTAGTTATATTGATCAAAGAGAAAATACGCGTGCACTTAAAGACGCTATTAGGACATATAGTAAAGAAAATCAATGGAAGGCAGACCGTGAACATTCTGCGCGGTCTGCAGTTCAAGAATACGGCCTCAAACAAGTTATTGCAGCAGAACCAATCGATCTTAAAGTTATTGCTCGAATTATGGAACCTGAAAACCCTAGCGATTTTATCAGTTTTGCACAAGGCGATAATGTAAAGTTACAGGGCGGAGTAATTCTTAGCAAAGCTGAGTTGAAAAGATTCACGCAAATGACAGGTAAAAATGCGTTAATGTCAATTAGAATAGAACATGAAGCATTGGAAGGCGATGAGCCTAATGCAATCTGGAAAGATGGTACTCTTACAATCCATGATGTACCTAAACAGTTAAAGAAAGCGTTAGATGAATATAGCGGAGAATAGTATCCATGACTACGAATGGAGAAAAGCTAAAATCTGTAGTTGAGCTATCAGAACAGCTTACTGATATTAGTCGTATTAATAGTGTCTCTATGAGTGGGATGCTGTCTCTGGATGATTCAACTATCAAAATGCTTGTAGCCTTAGATGATATGGATCTTAATCTTGTTGTAAAGAAAAATGGCCAGTTAGTCTCTACTGCAAATATTGTCAAATTGAAAGCAGGTGAAGATGTTCATATTTCATTTCGATATCCGCGCTATCCACAAGCTTTTTTTGCTGAGAGTTTTGATGACTTTTTACCTAACCATGAATTTAAATATCAACAGCCAATACTATTTTATCTTGCTGATCAGAAACAATTGGTCGAAAAAGACAGTGAAGTTGAAAATGTTGTAATAACTGCTTATAAGGCGGTACTTGAGTTGATTCAACTCATCGAGATCAATGATATATCAGACCATCATTTACCAGGTCGAGATCGTTTCTTTCTATTTCTTGGCCATGAGCAAAAATTTCGTCTTCCCATTAAGTATACTGCACAAAATTTACGTAATGGAGGCGATAGTATAAAACGATCTGTTGAGCGACTTAAGCATTTTATGGAGGATGGTGTGCATCCAAGTGATAAGCGTTTAATCCTTAAAAAAACGTTTATTGAAATGTTAGCTCCTCAGGGGGAAGTTGCTGGATTTTCTTTTTTGATCGAAAATCTATCTGAGTTAGTTGATCGTTTCATTGGTAATTTTGAGTTATATGCAGGTAAATATACTTTTGAGGATGAAAAACAAAAATTGCTTATTGAAATACGAGATTATTTTCGAGCAGTTAATGACGCAATTTCGTCTGCACAAGTTCGTCTTGTGGCAATACCACTGACTCTGCTTATAGTCGGAAATAAGATGGTAACAGCAACAATCGAAGCCAATGCACCTTCAAATACTGCGGTACTTCTTGGTGTGTTTATATTCGCAATCTTAATGGGAAGATTAACTTACAGCCAGAAGGCAACATTAGAATCGGAAAAAATAGAAATCGATTCAAGAAAAAAACAAATTTCAGAGAGATTTGTCATTCTTTATGAAAGTCTTAATGACCAGTTTATACGACTAGAACAACGTTTATCCTTTCAAAAAAATACACTTAGAATAATTAATGGAGCAATTATTCTAGTTTGTTTATTCACCATTTTTACTTTCTTTTACCATGACACTCATTCAGTGTTGTCATCTATTTTTTTATCTGAAATTATAAACTGAAACAATTTTATGATGGTTGATGTATATCTTAAGTTAATTGTGTGAATGAGTTAAAATTATATTAACTAAAACAAAAGTTATATTTTTAGGTGATTACTGCAGGTTATATAAGCTAAATATTAGGGGCTTACATAACAAACATTATAAAATGTGTATAGAAGCTTTTCGAAAGTAATTAAAGTAAGCTTTAAGTTTCTTTGTGGAATTTGCTAATCATTATCTAATCCATAAGTTTATCTTTAATAGACGAATTATAGTATCTAGCCTATATAGTCATTAAGTAAAGTTTTAAAGTTAATCGTCATTTTTCACAACGAATTATTCAGTATCATTTTTATCCTGATCAAAATAAAAACGACCTGTTGTTAGACCACCGCTTTTGAATTCATAACCATTCTTGGTACTCCATGGTGTATGGTTTGGATCGTCATAACGAATTAAGTTAATTAAATGTTCAAGAGTTATATCAAGCTGAGAGACAAACTGCATATTCATATTCATGCTGTCAATCTCACTCCCTTTCTTTTTCATCGTTTCAATAAATAAATCTTTGTTTACCAAATATCTTCTTATCTCTGTGATTTGATATGTCAAAGATAAAAGATCTTTAACCGTTCTATAATAAAGTTCTTCTTCATTAGATACGCTTTTTGAAATGGGAATAGACGAATCGATAGATTTTTCTATAATGTACCGTTCTAGCAATGAGGTAACATCTAATAATCGATTTGAATAATCAGGATGATTCTCTTCGCATTGTTCGTTAATATCCTTCAACTCGCTGATGATCTTTGTAAGTACTGGTATCGTCATGATTTGTATTTCCAATGAGTAGCAAAATAGTGAATTAAAAGGCTATGGAACTCATATTCAAAATTTTAAATTAAAATATCTTTAAAAAAGATGAATGATTACCAGAATAAAAATTATATATAAATTTCCTATTTGAAATTTTACTTCAAGCTATTAGAGAAATTATCAATAATTTATATCTCTACAGATAATCTAATTTACTTCGTATCTATACTAAAAAGTCTCACTGAAAACTTATAATACAATCAAAACATTAACGCTGTTATTCAAAACTAATATCACTGTGCCATTACGTTGCTTTAAAAAATCGACAACCTTTAGGACTGACCGCATCAATGATTTCTTTTATGCTCTTGTGGATTAACAGTACTGATGAGAACTCCGTTAATTCAAATATCAAGCGTTTACCCAGATTGAATTTATTCAATATATCCTCATTCAATACTAATTCTTCAATTCCCCAAATTTTACCATCGACCTCATCGTATTCGATATCAGACTTATCTTTATCAAGGCAGGCTATACGATTCCAAACATGGATAAACCAATAATCATATTGTTCTGAAAAGGGCGTATCTTCATTGGGGTTACGAACTTTTGCAGGAACAAGTTGAGCACCGTAAATATTTAATGGTGCTAACACATCGATGATTTTTTTTGATACAACAGGGCCGGTAGGCAATGAATGATAATCCACTAACTCAAAATTAGGCGATATAGGTTCGCCAATTGTTAGCTTGATCGAGTCCTTTGAATCAACTGGTCGGCCTAATCCATAATCGCCTCTTCTTTGATCCCAGGAAAAGAGAGGATAATCATCGTTATTTTCGCGATCAATAAGATAGTATTCATCTTGTAACATTTTTAAGTTCCCACCTTTAAGTGTCCATTAATTGGCGTAAAATCTCTTAATAAATTTTACAAAATGGGATGGTGAACGACCCTACAGTTCTCAACAGCGGGACTATTCATGCGAAGGTGGACGATATTCGTAGTTAGAAAAAATCTGCTTTGTAATCAGACTTATGATTAGAATTTATCGGCTCTAACGTTAATATCCAAAGTGATTAGTATGACTTGTCCTGCACGCTGAAAAACCTAAGAAAAACGAATGCCCATTTGACTATGTAATTATTTAGTTTCTATCCAGCTTCATAACCAATATGAGTTTATAATAATTTAGCTTTTTCCAAATCATAACCTGCACGCTGCGTATTACCACTCTTATTGCTACTGTTATGATCGGTATAACTAATTTCACATTTAGAAAAACTCAAGGTAATGTTTTCTCTGGGCTGCTCATCGCCGTGAATAGTAATAGCGTAACCACTCACAATACAGTCGTGCAGCGTATATTTTAAAAATTCTTGTAGCTTCTCACTACTGGTACGCACGCATTTAAGATCCACCGCTTTACCTGCTGCGCCTGAAACAGATTTTTTAAAAAACTCGACAACAGAAACATCCGCTTTTTTGGATAAAGTGACTTCACTGACCGATGGTGTACTTATTTCACGGTTGGAGACCTTCCCTGTGTCCATCGAAACCTTGCGTCCAACAGCGAAACTTGCTGAGTCCACTAACACATGACCCTCGTAACCCGCAGCGGTTACATTTCCTTTTATTCCTTCAAAATCAAGATAAATTGCCATCTTTTCGTCCCTCACATCCATTTGATATACTGTTAATTACTTAGTATCTTACCTGAATTATTCCAATAAACGCAATAATACAAACGTATACGTATCGTAGGCTATGAATATTTAACAATATTGTTGAGTTATTTCATCATGGCAAGTAATATTAAATTTGTATACCGTAATACTATATTTTAAATGGAGGTAATTTAAAGTGTCACGTAACGACTTTATCAAAAATAAGCTTTTTCTAATGAAGAAGGATAAACAAAAAACCTTTGATTCATTTGTCGGCCCATTAGAAGAAATGGTTGAACAAAATGAGTCACGCAAGGTTGTCCAAATCCCAGCGGATGGAAACTGGTTTAAACTATCCTTTGATGCTGTAGCGGTTAAGGAAAATCGATTAGTCATTTCAGCTTCGAAAATTAAAAGTGGATTGGAAACTTGCTCTTATGATCCGTCATTACAAAAATATGTTGTAGAGTTCGATGGCACGAGAGCCGCATACATTTATGGCTCCTATGAGAACCGGCATCCAGCCTATGGGTGGCCTTATATCCATTGGGATGTCCGAAGCTACGCAAGTCATCCAACAAATAAGGATATACGTGTTTATGTTCATAATTTTAGAGCCAGTGATGAAATAAGAAAATTAATTATTGCGATGGAAGATGTGTATGGAACAAGCAATGTTTTGAACACTTATATTAATGATAATTGGGAACGCTTTCGAATGGGAATACGCGCGAAAAAAAGTCCGAGCGAAATAGAAAAGGCATGGTCACTAAACTTAATGGAAAGTCTAGGCTATCAGTATGTTGAGGCATTTGATACGGGATTCCCAAAGGGTAACTGGGATAAAATAAAGGTACATTGGTGCAAGAAAGAACAGGATTTGAGAGCTGAGTATGCCTGACAAGCCAAATTTAACGTTTATTAATACAACGCCTAGGGATGCGTTACCGATGAAATCGTTGGATGATTTCAAGCAATGGATCCTGCATGACAATGTAAAACCATCCTTGGCTGTCAGCAAACTTATGGGAAAATATAACTGCCTTGATATTCATGTAACAACGGTTGTTGAATTGCTAAACCTCGCCTATCCTGATATTGACATTGATCGTGGTGGTTTTAGATTTAGAATCATCGATTCTGCTTATCCAAATAGTGATCCAAAACAATTTAGTGACAACGATTTTGATGACGGCCTGACGTACTTGCGATCGCATCCCCTAGAACAAGGACCTAATGCCATTGAAACGATCTTCCGCTCCTTTAAGGAATTTGAAACCTGGATATCGGAAGACAACAAAAACCCCTCCATTGCGCTACGCAAATTTATGGAAAAATACCACCTTCTAGACACGTCAACTGTTCTCCAATTTTTGGTAGCTGTCTATCCTAATATTGCTCTCTACAACAGTGATTTAGAGCTTCGCATTATGGAGTCACGTTATCCTCTCAGTGATCCAAAACAGTTTAGTGATAGTGATCTTGATAAAGGTATCGAAGCATTACTTGAAAACACGCAGAAATAGCCTTCAGTTACCCGTTTATCCACTAATATTTTATATAAATGAAAATTGATATTTCCCTTTATAAAAAGATTGTTATCTTAACGGGTGCAGGTGTCTCTGCTGCATCCGGGATACGCACGTATCGCGGCAAGGATGGTGTTTGGAATGAATATGACGTTGAAGAATATGGCCATGTCGACCGACTAACAGACAAGCCAGAAAAAATTTGGCAGTTGTTTGGTCCATTGCGAACACAGTTGTTAACCGCACAGCCTAATAACACCCACAAGCTATTGGCTAAAATTGAAAAGCTGTTACTGCCGCTGCAACAATTTACATTGATCACCCAAAATGTTGATGGTCTCCATCAACGCAGTGGAAGTACCAATGTCATCGAATTGCATGGCACCATCGAGCAAACATGTTGCTCCAATCAAAACTGTGATCTATCCCCCTTTGCGGATACCAATCCGCATACCGATGTTGTGCCGCATTGTCCCAAGTGCAATGCTGTACTGCGGCCTAATATTGTTTTATTTGGTGAACAAATTCCGCCTCAACAAAGTTGGCACAGTAAACGTGCTTTGCGTGATTGCGATCTGTTTATATCAATAGGCACGTCGGGAACCGTTGCGCCTGCCTCCAATTTTGTGCGCGCGGCTCGTTATGAAGGAGCACGAACTGTCTATGTAAATCTTGAGCCTATGCCCAACCCTAACCCTGAGTTTGAAGAAACATACTATGGGGAGGCAGAAGTGTTACTGCCTGATTTATTTGATAGTCAAATATGAGCTGATAAGCGAGCATCCTACCAATAATTGCGTAAGCCAATCCTTACACACTGCAAGACTCTGCTCACAAAACGACCAAACAACCCATTGCAAAGTAAAATCTGCAACACCGTGCATAGCACACATTTTACGGATCTGTTAAATTCGGGGAATACTTTAAGACATCATAAGAGCTCGTAAGAAAAATAAACGGGCACGAAATATCATCATTATCAAAGGACGTGTACAGATGAACTCCAGCCTTAGAAAAAAATTCCCATCACTCTCTATTGTTTTCCTAAGCGTGTTAATCGCAGCAGTTGGTTTCGGTTGTGGTGGTGGCGGCGGCGGTGGTACACCACCGCCACCGGCCAATGAAGATGCCAGTGGCATATATAATGGTACGGGCTCGGTCACGTTTACGGGAATTAATACTGGCACAGCAGTTTCATTAACCGATGTTAAGGGAATTATTTCAGACGGTCGGTTTATGTTTTTTGATATTGGTGCCAACACCGTTAAAGATCCCAATGCCAATGTGTTAATTGATGGAGATATTACAACTATAAGCAAAACCGATTTAGTTGGTACCGCCACTATTTACCAAGGCGGTCAGCTTGTTAGTACCGGCGTTGCTGTTACTGGCACAGTTACGAGTAGTTCTAAAATACAACTTAGTTTTGCGGCTGCAACCGGTGTAGCCACTTCACCTGCCGGTGATTTTACGATTGGCAATATTAGTGCGGATTTTGATTTGGATTATAACAAAGGGGCGAGTTTGCCTCGTATCAGTACACCAACCACATGGGTCTTGGACAGAACCAAACCACGTGATGTTTTTATGTTAATAGCTGATATGAAAGCCGATAAGTTTACTTTTAAAACAACGATCCCCGGGGAAAAATATGATTTTGCCTACAGCAAGAACGTACCATCAACAACATGCCAGAACCTTGGCTCACAATTGGATATAGTTAACGAAAATGTAAACGTTTATAAAATGGCCGATGGGCTAACAGCCATTGTAAATTGCAATGTTTTTACACAAAAAACTGGCTTCACAGGCTTTGCCAGTGTTCTAGGTG
>Ga0316209_1001279_pt1 | contig 27962 bp, 25 predicted proteins | sample 6monopyrite_MG_FD_204945 | JGI IMG/M metagenome (GOLD analysis project Ga0316209, IMG submission 204945) | Microbial mat bacterial communities from mineral coupon in-situ incubated in ocean water Damariscotta River, Maine, United States -... | ecosystem: Environmental > Aquatic > Marine >...
CGAATTCGGCCAACATCGGCGCAAGTTACTTACGGAAGTTTTAGCGGCGGGCGTGAAACCCTTTGCGCCCAATGGTGAAGACTACGGCTACGTGTTCCTGCGGTTAGATGTTGAAGCGGTATTCCGTTACGCCAATAGCTAGGAGGATTTGGTTCGTCATAAGCGCCAGAACACCAATTTTATTAAAGATAGTGCATGCTTACGGCAATCCCACCAACCCGGACGAGGCGGATTACAGCGATCAGAGACTACATCAAAAAACCAACTTTTGTCGGAAAGTCGGTGTTTGGATGTCGGACGACACGACACCCGATTTTATGGCGATCCCGGGAGGACTCGAACCCCCAACATCCTCATTAGAAGTGAGGTGCTCTATCCAGTTGAGCTACGGGACCATTTTGACGACGCTTAAAGACCGTCATTGCGCCACGGCCAACAACGAAATTTTGCCCCCTAATGTCAACACCCTAATTTGGATTATACCCTATGGGCGGACGAATAGACCCTTGGTCAACAGATCAACATGACCATCAATATAGCGCGGCATATCCAGCGGATCGAATGCGTCAAAGGTCAAGCGCCACACAGCGGCGACAAGCACGGGGGCGACAATGATCTTGCGGTCAAACGCTGCTACCTCGGGGCGCAAATCGCCGGACCTGATCCCGTTGGCAACCATGCGGCCCAAAATGGCATCAACGCGCGACAACACCGTCTCATGGTAGACCTGCGCCAAACCCGGCATCCGCGCACCCTCCGCAATCAATATACGCAGCAGACCCACCGCGTCAGACCCAACCATTTCGGTATAAATCAAGGTCAGCATCGCGCGAAACACCTGCTCGAAATCACCGTCAGGCATCACAGGATCAACCTGCACGCGGTCAAAAATCGCGGCAATCCGATCCTCGAACGCCTGCCGGATCAATGCTTCTTTGTCGGGGAAATATAGATAAACCGTTGAACGGGCTATTTTTGCCCGCGCGGCGATACTGCCCATCGAGGTGGCCGCATAGCCCTTTTCATGAAACTCCAGTAATGCCGCCGAAATGATCTCATCAGGGCGCAAATCCTTGCGGCGTTGGCGTTTTAACGGGGGCAGGTCAGGTCTCATCTTGTCTTACTACCCGTTAATGACATATGTGTCATTAAGGCAATGCAACTAAGGGGCCGCTTTATGGCAACCGATCAAAACAACGCGGACCCGAAACTCCCCCTCGTGGACAACGGAACACCCGCGCCCACACAACAGCCGCACAAATCCCCGTCGCGCCTGCGCTTAATCCCCTTGGTCATCGCCTCGCTCTTCACCGGTGCCGTGATCGGGATGTATTTCCAGCCCCCCGCCCTCAAAGCGTTCTTTGGCGTGACCGGGTTGCAACCCGGCGGCGGGACCAGCACCCCGATTGCAATCGCGATCCAGCGCGTGCAAACCCAGCAAGAGGTCGCCGTTGTCAGCGAAGGCGACATCGTGGCCCTCGGGCGGATCATGCCACTTGGCGATGTGATCAGCATCGCACCCCCCTTCGGGGCCGGCGACGCGCGCATTGCACGCCTTGACGTGGCCGTCGGTGACATCGTGCGCAAAGGCGACACCTTAGCGGTGCTCGACAACCGCGCCCAATTGCAAAGCGCCGTCGACGCCGCGCGTGCAACCGTTGCCATCCGCGAGGCCAATCTGCTCCAGACCCGACAGTCGATCAGCGCCAGTCTTGCAGAGGCCCAAGCCGCCCTTGAGCGCTCTCAAGCCACCGCCACCGAAGCCCGCTCCGACCTCGCGCGCATCACCTCGCTTCTGGAACGCGGCGTCACCACGCGGGCGGTTTTTGATCAAACTCTAGCCCGCGCCACCGAGGCAGAGCGCGACGTGACCCGCAACCTCGCAACACTGTCACGCTACGACCCGACATCAGGGGCGGTGCAGGCGGATATTGCGGTGGCGCAGGCCAACCTTGACGCAGCCCGTGTCGAAGTCACCCGCAACATGCGCAACCTGTCGCAGGCCACCGTTGTCGCCCCGTCCGGTGGCACAATCCTGAAAATCAACAGTCGGGTCGGCGAACGGCCCGCTGCCAGCGGCATCCTTGATCTGGGCAACACCAGCCAAATGGTGGTCGAGGCAGAAGTCTACCAAACGCTGATCGGGCGGGTCTCGATCGGCGATCCGGTCCTTGTCAGCGCTGATGCGCTGGCCGGCCCCCTGTCAGGCACCGTGCATGCGATCGGGCTGGAAATCGGACGCCAGTCCATCACCTCCGACGACCCTGCGGCCAACACCGACGCGCGGGTTGTTGATGTGATCATCTGGCTCGATGCCGCCTCCACCGCACAGGCCGCCAGCTTTACCAACCTTGAAACATTGGTGCGTATTGATGCGGGCAAAACCCCTTGAACGCGCTGCTGACACGGATCTTCGGGCGTCTGCCCATCGGGTGGCTGCAACTTATCCACTCCAAACCGCGCTTTGCCGCCGCGCTGGCTGGCGTGTCATTCGCCACAATTCTGGTCTTCATGCAGCTGGGGATCTTAGGCGCGCTTAACAACTCGATTGTCGCGCCTTACGAATTCTTCGAAGCCGACATCGTGATCTCGGCTGATGACGCAAACACCCTGACCGACGGCAGCAACGTCGCCCGTGCGCGGCTTTTTCAGGCACTTAGCGTGGCGGGCGTGGCAGACGGGGCCGCCCTTTTCATCGGAAACATGGAGTTCAAACTGGCGGACGGGACGTCTTCGACCTTGCAAACGTTCGGGGTCGACACCGGATCAGGACCCTTCCTCAGCGCGCAAATTCGCGATCAATTGAACCTGTTGCAACCCGAAAACACCGCGCTGATCGACACGGCAACACGCGGCGTGGCACCCAGCGTGTTTGCAGGCCTTGCAGCTGGCGCCCCCTTTGCCTTTGAAATCTCCGACAAGACGCTTACGGCGGTGGGCACCCTGACACTTGGCGGCAGCTTTTTCACCGACGGGACCATGTTTGTCTCTGACCAGACCTTCTTGCGGTTCTTTGCAAACCGCTCCAGCGGCGCACCAAACCATGTGCTGCTCAATATCGACGACGGCATCTCCGCTGATGTGGTCGTGGCACGTTTGCGCAGCGTCCTGCCCGCCTCATCGGTCAAGGTGCAAACACTTGCCCAAGCCGCGGCTGCCGATCAAGCCTATCAAACCACCCAGCGCCCGACAGGGATCATCTTCGGCTTCGGGGTGCTGATCGGGGTCATTGTGGGGATCGTGATCGTCTACCAAGTGCTGTCCACCGATGTGGCCGATCACCTGCGCGAATACGCGACCTTCAAGGCCATGGGGTATGCCCAAGCGTTCTTTCTCGGCATCGTCTTTGAAGAGGCCATTGTTCTGGCGATCTTCGGGTTCATTCCGGGGCTCATCGTCTCTCTAGGACTTTACGCAGGCATGAGCCGCGCCACAGGACTGCCCATTGAAATGGACCTGATGCGCATCATCTTGGTCTTTCTTGGCACAATCATCGCCTGTGCGATCTCGGGGGCCATCGCAACACGGCGGCTTGCCGGTGCCGACCCCGCGGATCTATTCTAATGTCGCACTCCGCAATCAGCCTGCGCGGCCTCGACCACTTCTTTGGCACCGGCGAGGCGCGCAAACAAGCAATCTGGGACGTAAACCTCGACATCGCGCGCGGCAAGCTGACCATTCTTATGGGGCCATCGGGATCGGGCAAAACCACCCTGCTGACCCTGATGGGATGTTTGCGCCACGTGCAAACCGGCAGCGTCCTCCTGCTTGACCACGAAATCCGCGGCGCACCCGAGGCACAGCTTGTCGCATTGCGGCGCAAACTCGGGTTTATTTTTCAGGCACATAACCTGCACGAAAGCCTGACCGCCACGCAAAATGTGCTGATGGGGCTACAGGTGCACGGCGCAGGCAATGCCATCGCACAACGCCGCGCCGCACATCATATGCTTGGGCTTCTGGGGCTGGCCGACCGCGTCAACTACCTGCCCGGCAACCTGTCGGGCGGTCAAAAACAACGGGTCGCCGTGGCGCGTGCCTTGGTCGCAAACCCCGCCGTGATCTTCGCAGACGAGCCCACCGCCGCGCTTGACAAAGACAGCGGGCGCACTGTCGTCGAAATGCTCAAATCACTCGGTCAGACCCGCAATACAACCACCGTCATGGTGACCCATGACAACCGTATTCTGGAACTCGCCGACCGGATCATCACCCTCGAAGAAGGGCGCGTCGTCAGTGACGTGCAGCAAAGCTAACGCCAAACCCGCAGCTAAACAGCTTGGACCGGTGCCTCCTTGGCACCCGTCATAAACGCCACCGCATCCGACATCGTGTAATCCTTGGGATCGATCACACACAGTCGCTTGCCAAGACGGTGCACATGAATGCGGTCGGCAACCTCGAACACATGCGGCATGTTATGGCTGATCAGGATAATCGGAATGCCGCGCGAGCGCACATCAAGGATCAACTCCAGCACGCGGCGGGACTCCTTGACACCAAGTGCGGCCGTAGGCTCATCGAGAATAATCACCTTCGAGCCAAAGGCCGCAGCGCGCGCAACCGCCACACCCTGACGCTGACCACCCGACAATGTCTCGACCGCCTGATTGATATTCTGGATGGTCATCAACCCCAACTCGGTCAATTTATCACGGGCGATCTGCTCCATTTTTGACCGGTCCAACTGGCGCAAAATCTTGCCGCGAAATCCAGGCTTTCTCAACTCTCGGCCCATGAACATATTGTCGGCAATCGACAAGGCCGGCGACATCGCAAGGGTCTGGTACACCGTCTCGATGCCCTCCTTGCGGGCATCGGTCGGCGAATGAAACTGAATCTTGCGACCCTCCAGAAACACCTCGCCCTCATCAGGGATCACCGCACCCGACACCGCCTTGATCAAGGTCGATTTCCCCGCGCCATTGTCACCGATCACCGCCAGAATCTCACCCGGATAAAGATCAAAATCACAGTGGTCCAGCGCAGTCACCCTGCCGTATCGCTTCACAAGGCCGCGGCCCTTCAGGATCGGCTCCATCGCGTAATCAATAGCGGTCATGCTGACACCTTCCTAATCCATTGGTCGACAGCAACCGCGCCGATAATCAGCGCGCCAATCAACAAAAACGTCCATTGCGCATCCGCCCCTGCCAGACGCAACCCAAGCGTAAACACACCCACAATCAACGCCCCAAACAACGGGCCCAAAATGGACCCCCGACCACCAAACAAGGATATCCCCCCGATCACGACCGCTGTAATACTCTCGATATTCAACAGCTGACCCGATGTCGGGCTCACGCTGCCAATCCGGCCAATCAAAGCCCAACCGGCGATGGCACAAATGAAACCAGTGACCGCATAAACAGAAATCAGCGTGCGCTTGACGTTCACGCCTGACAATTGCGCCGCCTCGGGATCATCACCCACGGCATAAATATGGCGGCCCCATGCGGTCTGGCTCAAGACATAGGCCAGAAAGGCGAAAATCAGCACCATCGCAATAACCCCATAGGTAAAGGTCGCACCACCGCGCCCGTCGGGATCGGCCCCAATCTTGAACGTCGTGCCCAGCAATTGCAGCATCGGAGCCTGCGCCTCGATATCCTGGCTGCGGATCGTCTCATTGGCCGAATACAAGAAATTTGCCGCCAGCACGATCTGCCACATACCCAGCGTCACAATAAACGGCGGCAGCTTCATCGCCGCAATCAACCAACCGTTGATCGCCCCGATCGCGGTGCCAAACGCCAGCCCAAAGACCACCGCAAGCTCGACAGGCATCCCGTAACGGAACGTGAACTGCCCCATGATCACACTGGACAGCACCGCAATCGCGCCAACACTCAAATCAATGCCTGCGGTCAGGATCACAAGGCTCTGGGCTGCGGCCACAATACCAACAATCTGCACCTGCTGCAAAATCAGCGTCAAGGCAAAGGGTGAAAAGAATTTCGACCCCAGCAACAGGCCAAATATCACAATCGAGGCCACCAGCACAAAAAGCGGCACCAAGGCGGGGTTCACGTGCAGTGCATGTTGCACACGTGCCAACACGCCCTTGCGTTCGCTAAATGCGGCCACCGCTTCGGACGGAGATGATTTCACGACGGCTTCAAAGTCATCGGCATTGCCAGACATCGGGCGACCCCTTTTTGAAAATAATAGCATTAAAGGGCACTGCCCCGATTTGGAAAGGGGCGGGAAAACCCGCCCCTTTCAACTATTGCACAAGGTCAACTTAACCCCAGCACAATTCCTTGCCTCTGGCCACAGAAATGCTCTCGACACCGTCAACAGGTTGGTCGGTGACCAAGGCCACGCCGGTGTCAAAGAAATCCTTGCCCGGTGTGTTTTCTGGCAATGTGCCGCTCTGCGCATAAACCGCAATCGCTTCAATACCCTTGGACGCCATCAACAACGGATACTGCTGAGATGTCGCACCAATCACGCCATCGGCGATGTTTTGCACGCCGGGACAACCGCCATCAACCGATACAATCAGCACGTCGTTTTCACGACCGATCGACTTGAGCGCCTCATAGGCACCCGCTGCGGCAGGCTCGTTGATGGTGTAAACAACATTGATCTCGGGATCGACAGCCAGCAGGTTCTCCATCGCCTTGCGGCCACCCTCCTCGTTGCCCAATGTCACGTCATTGCCCACAATACGTGGATCAGTTTCATCGCCATTCACGTTCGGATCGGCAAGATCAATGCCAAACCCCTGCAAGAAACCCTGATCTCGCAGCACACCAACACTTGGCTGGCTGACAGCAAGATCAAGCATCGCGATCTTCGCGTTGGCCGCCTCTGCACCCAGCGACGCCGCAGCCCACTTGCCGATCAACTCACCGGCCAGAAAGTTGTCCGTCGCAAATGTGGCATCAGCCGCATCAATCGGCTCTAGCGGCGTATCAAGCGCAATGACCAACAGGCCAGCTTCACGTGCTTGGGTCACAGCGCCCACAATGGACGATGTGTCAGAGGCGGTGATCAAAATACCTGACGCACCATCTGCAATACATGTCTCGATTGCAGCCACCTGTGTCTCGTGGTCACCATCCACTTTGCCCGCGTAGGACCGCAGCGTGATGCCCGCGGCATCTGCCGCAGCTTCTGCGCCTTCACGCATTTTCACAAAGAACGGGTTGGTATCTGTTTTGGTGATCAGACAGGCCGATGTGGTATCACTTCCCGCCATCGCCCCACCCGCTGTTGTGATCGCCACAAACGCAGTTCCGATAAGTAGTTTCTTCATGGTGTCCTCCCAGACTGTCAGAATTCCGGGGCGTCCACCCCACTCATGCAACGGATGATCACACCCGTTACTTGACGCAAAGGAACGCGATTCTCTCGCGCCTGTCAATTAATTAGTTAACTTTCTTTATTAATTAATTAGGGTATACTTTAGGACCACGGAAGGAGATAAATTGCGCGCATGGACGACGGGTTGGTCAGATCAATAAGTGCTGGGCTTAGCCAGAAAGGCGTTCGTGATCATAACGAGCGCCTGCTGCTGTCGTTGCTGCAACGCAACGGGCCCACGCCCGGCAGTGACCTGTCGCGACTTGCCGGCCTGTCCCCGCCAACCGTGTCAGGTATCTTGCGGCGGCTCGAGGCCGAAGGGCTGTTGGAACGCGGCGATCCAGTGCGCGGCAAAGTCGGCAAACCCTCGGTGCCCATGCGGCTTGCATCAGACGGGGCTTTCTCCTTCGGGCTCAAAATCGGGCGCCGTTCCGCTGATCTAGTTTTGATCAATTTTAATGGCGAACTCCAACAAGAACAACACCTTAACTACGAAACTCCGATACCCGAGGCAATTTTCAACTTTGTCGATACCGGTGTGCGGCACATCACCCAAGATATGGGTGCAGCCCTCGCAGACCGGATTTGCGGGCTCGGTATCGCGGCACCCTTCGAGATGTGGAACTGGCCCGATAACCCCGCCGACCCCGATCCGGCATTCGGTGCATGGCAGGACACCGACATCAAATCCATCGCGCAAAACCGCACCGGCCTGCCGGTTTCTTTGATGAACGACGCAACCGCCGCCTGTCAGGCCGAACACACCTTTGGGCGCGGAAAAGAATTTCGCGACTACGCCTATTTCTTCGTCAGCGCCTTCATCGGGGGGGGAATCGTTTTAAACAATTCCGTCTTTGAAGGACGGCAAGGCAACGCCGGTGCACTTGGATCACTGCGCAGCATCGGGCCCAACGGCGAAAGTATGCAACTGGTCGATATGGCTTCGATCCACCAGCTCGAATTGCGGCTGCAAGAGGTCGACCTCGACCCGCGGCAACTCTGGATCAATCCTGACAGTTGGCACTCCCTATCGCGCTATGTCGACCCCTGGCTCGGGCAAACCGCACAAGAGCTGGCCAAAGCCCTGCTCTCGACCTGCGCGGTCATCGACTTCGAAGCGATCCTGATCGACGGGTCATTTCCGGCCAGCGTGCGCAAAGATCTGGTCAGCAGGGTGCGGCGCTATGTGACCACACAAGACACCCGTGGGCTAATCCAGCCGCGCATCGAATGTGGCAGTATCGGCGGCAAAGCGCGTGCAATCGGTGCCGCCACCCGCCCGATCGGGGCCCAATTCATGCTCAATGCACTTTGATCATCCTACGATGATCACACCAGTTAATGGGTCCATACACCACGGCGGTTGGTCGCAAAGTTCTCGCCATAGCCTCCGGGGCGAATAACCGGCTTGCGCTCTTTTGGCTCTTGCACCGACACGTCAATCCCCTTGGACGCCGCATACTCCAGCGCCGCCTCTTTGGTTTGAAACGTCAACTTCACCTGCGCCTGCGTATCAGCCGACGATGTCCAGCCCATCAGCGGATCAACCGACCTTGCGCTCTCGACCACATGCTCCAACACCCAATCATGGGTCTTGGCGGTTCCCGACGACATGGCCGTCTTGGCTGGCTTGTAGATTCGTGCGCGCATGGCTCATCTCCGATTTGATACAGCCCTTATCGGCAAATCCGCGGCACAGTGCAAGATGGCAGAAATTCTTCCCGCCATCGCTGCGGCCATGCACAGCCCTTACCGTTGAAGTGGCGCGACCAGATTTGTGTTCGGGCATCATCTCGCGCTTCATAGTCGTCGATGTCACGCCGGGAAAATACGTCCCACCACTGATGTCGATCAGGTCCACTGACGAGCTGTCCAAAGCATCCACCACCTGCAACGCGTCGTCCCCGCCTAACCCACCTTCTCGCTGGTCAGAAGAGTTAAGCTTCACTGCGATTGGCGATGGCCCACCATACCCGTCGCTACGTTTGTTAAACAACGGCACAAAGGATGACTTATTGGCGCATATCAAAGCGCCCCGCATGACCAAGCTGAAACCACACCTGCGTGCCATTTTCGCCGCCACGCTCCGCAAGACCCCGAAACCTTGCGATGTCAGATTGCGCATTCAGCACCAAATTGCCGGGCTTTTCAGCATGGCTGGACGTGGCCTGCACGTCGCCGACAATCGATATCGCGACCCCGCCTTGCGCCCATCTTTGATATAACCTGTTCTGTTCGGGTGTCGGATGGCCGGTCCCGTCACCCAAAGAATCCGACATCGCAGATTTTGCAATGCGGTTTTTCAAGACCGTGCCGCACGGCAATCTTAGTGGCTCAAAGAGAACATCATGTTGGTGCATTCGAACGCTTCCACTCATATTTCAACGACTTACACCATATCCCTCAAGACGTCTCGCGCACCCAAATAAGCTGCCTGACGGTTTCATGCCTTGGGGCTTGCAACCCCGCATCAGTCGCCATTTTAATAATCGCCCCGTTCAAAAACGCGATCTCGGTCTTGCGACCCGCCTGCAAATCCTGAAGCATGGACGAGCGATGCTTGCCGCCCCCCTTGCCCACAATTGCATCAAGGGTCTCATCCACATACTGCTGCCCGCTTCGCGCCGGACGATAGTCAAAAGCGGCGGTAAATGCAGCCAACGCCTCATCCGCAAGACCCACAATCAACGCGCGCGAGGCCGGATTTGCCAACAACTCGCCATAGGTTTGTCCGGTCAGCGCGCCGGTCGGGTTCATACAGGCATTAAAAAGCAGCTTGAACGCTATGGTTTCACGGATTTTCGGATCATAGACCATTGGCACAAAACCACCCTGCGCCACGGCCAGCATATCGTGCAACGGCCCCGCGTCATCGCCCGACAATGTGCCGCAACAAATCGGCCCCGCAATCCCTGTTATCTCTGTCTTGCCGGGGGCATGACGGACCATCCCGATCATCATCGCCGTGGAAAAAACCGGCACATCGGCCCCTAGAACATCCCTTGCGATGTCGGCCGCACCGATCCCGTTTTGCAGCAGCAATATGGATGGCACCGTGCCCCGCCCCACAAAAGGCGCAAGCGCCGCTGCCACATCATAGGCCTTGGTGGTCAACACCAACATATCGCTGCAAAGCACGGCGTCATCAGGATCGGCCGCATCCACAATCGCAATCGCGCCCACGGGAATGCGATGCTCGCCCAGCGCACCGGAAATTTCAATCGGGGCATTTTGCAGCGCAACCATCGACGCCTTGCGCACCAATAGCGAAACACGCGCGCCCGCTTTGGCAAAATGCACCGCCAGCGCTAAGCCCACCGAACCACCGCCAAAAACCGCCACATGAAAATTTGACATCGCGATCCCTTTTGGCAGCTCTACATGATCAGACCTGAATACAGCACCCGCGCCACCTTGCCAATCCGACGCGCGTATCAGGTTTCAACCGCCCGCTGCACATGCGGAAAATCTCCCGTCGCGATATAGGCATCCTCCTGCACGCTCGACATGCGGCCAAAATGCACATTGCGGTGCGGGTGGCGGCCAAACCGTTCAATCACCGACCGGACGCGTGCATTTTGCATCCGCATCGTCTGCGGCAGACCGCCAAGCTGCGGCGGGGTTTCCGCGATCACCACCTCACTTAACTCCTCCAGCAACGCAATCCGCTCCAGATGATCAGGGCCCTCACAATGGCCCAGCGCAATGATATAAAACAGCTTCTCCCATGGCTTCAGGGCTGCAAAATGACCGTTTGCCACCCCTTCCAGCACAAGGCAGTTGGCCTTGATGTCTTGCGCATAGGCCGCCGGCGTATCGCGCCACAGCGAGCGCGGAAACTGGTCCAACGCAATAAGAAGCGCCACACGCCCCTGCGGTGTTTCGGCCCAGTGATCCAGCGCACCACGGGCCGCCGCACAGGTCAGATCGGCAAAATCCTGACAAATCCTTTGATCCATACCGCCATGCATGCGCTCGCGGATCCAGCCCGAAAACTGTTCCTCGCTTTGCCAAAACCCGTCCTCCGGAAACCAAAACGCCAAAACCTGCTCGGGCTGAAACTCAATCTCGCTCATAACTTAACCCCTTTGCTCAAAAATCCCTCGGAAAAAGCCCCATCAAACCCTGCACGCCATGCTCCCCGACACAGCCCTCGGCGGCGGTGATCCGCATCAAATACTCGCGGCGCAGATCATCTTCGGGAACCTCGGGCTGCGGGCTTTGCGTGCGGGCAGGTCGGCGAAACCATGAAATCAGCGACAGTCCCGTCATTGGCAAGGCAGTCATCGGTCATCTCCTGTTGAATACTGCTCTACCTTACGCCGCGGCATATAATGCTGGTATCCACCGCTTCGCCGTGCTGTTCTGCAAATATGCAGAGCCAATTCAAAGATTGGGGCGACGCCCGCATATTCCTCGCTGTCTTCCGCGAAGGCTCGACGCTCGCTGCCGCCCGTATCCTTGGCATCAACCAGACAACCGTCGCGCGGCGCATCAACGTTCTCGAACACACTCTGGGCCTGACCCTGTTTGAAAAATCCACGCGCGGCGCCTGCCCCACTGCGTCCGCCACCCGCCTTTTGCCTTTCGCCGAAACCCTCGAGGCCGCAGCAAACGCTTTGGCGGATGCGGCAATGTCCGAGCAGGACCGTGCCAATCCACCGATCCGCATCACCGCGATTGATCGGGCCATGGAAGGCAAAATAGGTCGGGTCATCGCCGCATTTGTCGATTCCAACCCCGCGGCCACCTTTGAATTCATCGCCGCCGAACGGATGCTGGACCTGATCAAAGGTGAAGCAGACGTGGCACTGCGCATCTCGCCGGCCATCACCGACGACCGGCTCATCGCGCGCAAACTCGGCCAATCCAACTGGACGTATTACGCCGCGCGCAGCTACGCGGAAAAGAACGGTATGCCCGAGACGTTCGCTGACGACATGGGACCGCACCGCATCTTGCTGCTCGCGCACGTCGCAAGCAAGCGCCACAACGTGCTGCGCTGCGCAAGCGCCGAAGACCTGCGCATGGCGATCCGCACCGGACAAGGGATCGGCCCGCTACCAATTCTGGATGGCGACAACGACCCCGATATGGTCCGCTGCTTTGACCCGCCCGCAGGCTCCGACATGTCGGTCTGGCTTGTCACCTCGCCCGAAGCCTACAAACGCGCGGACGTGCGCCGCTTCACCGCCTTTGCGGCACCGCTACTCTCTCGCAACCTACGCAAAATCTTTACATAGCATGGCTCAAAACGCCCATTCACCGCCCCGCATCACCGGCACCACCTCGCCGGTTGGTGTGATCCCGTCGATATCCACCGCATCCGAGCCCATCATCCAATCCACATGGATAATCGACTGGTTGCCGCCCTTTTGCTGCAACTCCTCGGGCGAAAACTCCGACCCACCCGCAATCGTATCGGCATAACACTGGCCCAGCGCGATGTGACACGACGCATTCTCGTCAAACAACGTATTGTAAAACAACACCCCCGACTGGCTGATCGGGCTGGAATGCGGCACCAGCGCCACCTCGCCAATCCGGCTTGCGCCATCATCGGTCTGCAACAGCGCGCGCAACACATCTTGCCCCTTGCTCGCCGTGGCCTCCACAATCCGGCCCGCCTCGAACCTGACCGCAATATCCTCGATCACACTGCCCTGATGCGCCAGCGGCTTGGTCGCCGCCACCGTGCCATCGACCTTATAGGCGTGCGGACAGGTAAACACCTCCTCGGTCGGAATATTCGGCTGACAGATAATCCCGTTGCGCGCAGGCGACGCCCCGCCCTTCCAGATATGCCCCTCGGCCAAGCCAAGACGCAAATCCGTGCCCGGTCCGCTATATTGTAACGCCTCAAACTTCCGCTCATTAAGCCACTTCACACGCTTCTTTAGCTCAAGCGTATGCTCGGCCCAGTTCTTCACCGGATCATCACCACCAATCCTTGACGCATCGTAAATCGCATCCATCAATCGGGCCTGCGCCTCCTCGACCTCCAGATCGGGAAACACCTTGGCCGCCCAGCCCGCACCGGGATAGGCCACAATATTCCAGTTCACCTCAAACCCTACAATCGGCCCCATCGCAGGCTTGGCCGCGATCGACGTGGCCTTACCCACGCGCGCCACCTTTTCGGGGTCCTGCTCGGCCAATAACATCGGATCATCGCCGGTAATCGCCATGCGCGCCGCCCCAGACTTGAACGCGGCCCCCAAGCCCTCAAACAGCCACGCGGGCGCTTTATCAAAACCGGCATCAGCACCATGCTCATACCGCGCGCGCGTTATCTCGCCATCGCTAAAAATCGGCGTCACCAACGACGCGCCAGCCTTATACGCATGAACCACAATCCGGCGCACCAGCGGCAGCGCCTCGATCGGCGCGGTAATCACCAACTCCTGACCCTCGCCCAAATTCACACCAGTGCGCACCGCCACCTCGGCCAAACGGTCTAGCTTTACGGGATCAATCGTCATCGGGCAGGCTCCTGTTTTAAGTTTCCCGAAACCTACGCCGAAACACGCCCGCGTCAACCGCGGAACCCTCCCCTTGAATAAGACCAAAAGAAGAACAATTATGGGTTAACCCCCAAAGGATTCCCGCATGGCCTACGCCCATTCCGACAAACGCGATATCGCGACCGCGCAATACCTGTCCAACCCCGCGCCCGACGTGAAAACCCGCGAGAAACTCGAGGGCGGCAAGCAATTCATCCTGCACACCGAATTTGAGCCCGCCGGTGACCAGCCCACCGCGATTGCGGAACTCTCGCAAGGCCTGCGCGACGGCGAACGCGACCAAGTCCTCCTGGGGGCGACAGGCACCGGCAAAACCTTCACCATGGCCAAAATGATCGAGGAAACCCAACGCCCCGCAATCATCCTTGCGCCAAACAAAACCCTCGCCGCACAACTTTACGGGGAATTCAAAGGATTTTTCCCCGAAAACGCCGTCGAATACTTCGTGTCCTACTACGACTACTACCAGCCAGAGGCCTACGTCGCCCGCTCCGATACATTCATCGAGAAAGAATCCCAGATCAACGAACAGATCGACCGGATGCGGCACTCCGCCACCCGCGCCCTTTTGGAACGCGACGACGTGATCATCGTGGCCTCGGTGTCGTGCATCTACGGCATCGGCTCCGTGGAAACCTACGGCGCCATGACCCAAGACATCCACGTCGGCCAATCCTACGACCAACGCAAAATCATCGCCGATCTGGTGGCCCAAGCCTACAAACGCAACGACGCGGGGTTTCAGCGTGGCTGCTTTCGCGTGCGCGGCGATAACTTAGAGGTATGGCCCGCCCATCTCGACGACCGCGCATGGTCGCTGTCGTTCTTCGGCGAAGAGCTGGAATCCATCACCGAAGTCGACCCGCTCACCGGCCATAAAACCGGCACATTCGACAAGGTGCGCATCTACGCCAACTCGCACTACGTCACCCCCAAACCGACCATGAAACAAGCCATGATCGGCATCAAAAAAGAGCTCAAAATGCGGCTCGACCAACTGGTGAATGAGGGCAAACTGCTCGAGGCCCAGCGGCTCGAGCAACGCTGCAACTTTGACCTGGAAATGCTGGAAGCCACAGGCGTCTGCAACGGCATCGAGAACTACTCTCGCTACCTCACGGGGCGCGCTCCGGGCGAGCCACCCCCCACACTCTTTGAATTCATCCCCGACAACGCCATCGTTTTCGCCGACGAATCCCACGTCTCCGTTCCGCAAATCGGCGGCATGTATAAAGGCGACTTTAGGCGCAAAATGACGCTGGCCGAACACGGCTTCCGCTTGCCATCGTGCATGGACAACCGGCCTTTGAAATTCGAGGAATGGGACGCCATGCGCCCGCAAACCGTCTTTGTCTCCGCCACCCCCGCGAAATGGGAAATGGAGCAAACCGGCGGCGTGTTCACCGAACAGGTCATCCGCCCCACAGGCCTGCTCGACCCACCCGTGGAAATCCGCCCCGTCACCACACAAGTCGACGACGTGCTTGATGAAATCCGCAAAATGAACGCCATGGGGATGCGCACGCTCATCACCACCCTGACCAAACGCATGGCCGAAGACCTCACCGAATACCTGCACGAACAGGGCATCCGCGTGCGCTACATGCACTCCGACATCGACACGATTGAACGGATTGAGATCCTGCGCGACCTGCGCCTTGGCGCGTTCGACGTGCTGATCGGCATCAACCTTCTGCGCGAAGGCTTGGACATCCCCGAATGCGGCCTCGTGGCCATTCTTGACGCCGATAAAGAAGGCTTCCTGCGCTCCGAAACCTCCCTCGTGCAAACCATCGGTCGGGCAGCACGTAATTCTGAGGGCCGCGTCATCATGTATGCCGACCGGATCACCGGCTCGATGGAACGCGCGATAGGCGAAACCAACCGCAGGCGCGAAAAACAACACGCCTACAATATCGAACACGGCATCACGCCGGCCACCGTCAAGAAAAACGTCGAAGACATCCTCGCAGGCCTCTACAACGGCGACACCGACCAATCCCGCGTCACCGCCAAAATCGGCAAAGGGCAAGCAGGCGGCAACATCAAAACCGTGCTCGAAGGCCTGCGCACCGACATGCGCAAAGCCGCCGAAAACCTAGAATTCGAAGACGCCGCCCGCCTGCGCGACGAAGTGCAACGCTTGGAGGCCGTCGAACTCACAATCGCCGACGACCCCCTCGCCCGCCAATACGCCGTCGACAAAGCCGTTGACGAAAGCCGCGTCAAATCAGGGCGCAGTACGGGTGGCAGGCCGGGGCAAAGAGGTGGGAAGAGCAGGTATGGGGGGAAGAAGTAGGTGGATAGTTTCGAAGCGTTAGTTAGATTGCTTTTAGAAAAAGACGGTCATTGGACGCGGCAATCAGAAAAAGTAAACCTCTCCAAGATTGAAAAATGTGCCACTGGCAAACCATCGATTCCACGCCCTGAAATCGACGTGGTCGCATTTCGGCCTTCCGATAATAAGATTATCGCTATGGAGGTGAAATCTCTTTTGGATTCCCCAGGAGTTAAAGCAGATCACTTGGCGAAGGAATTTGAAACGACCGAAGGGAACTACAAACTTTTCACTTGTAAAAACTATCGCGAAATCGTCTTTCAACGCATGCTGCACGATTATCGAAAAGAAGGCCTTGCAGATGCTAATACCCAAATTCAACTGGGGCTTGCGGCTGGAAAGATATACTCAAAAGACGAGCCGCGTTTGACATTACTATTTCATGAGAGGGATTGGTTATTGTGGTCGCCTTCCCTATTAGCAAAGAAAGCCACGGCCCTTTCAGAAATTGGGTATGAAAACGATCCTTTTGTTCTTCTAGCGAAACTCTTGGTTCGAAATACATTTTAACAACGCGTTTTAGAACACGATGCCCGGCATCGCCGGGCCGCGTCCGACCTCCCCCCGGAGGGCGCGTTTGCAACGTCTCAACCCAACACACCGCACGATTGTTAAACCGAACCGCCAGCCAAAACCGGCCCGACGCCCCCTCCAGCTCGGCCGCGGCCTTAGCGTAGCGCGTGAACAATACCCTGAACGCGGGAAACATCCGTCACCCGCCGCCCCCCAACCGGATCAAACCCACCAAACACCTCCGTCCCCTGCGCAACCACCGCACAACTCGCGTGAACCTCCGCCACACCCGTCAACCCAACCAACGCCGCGACATTCCCAGCATTCACACCCGACCCCGCCATCACCGACAACCGCCCATCCGCATACCCCACCATCTGCGCCAACCGCGCCGCCCCGTCCATCGCCCTCAAAGCCCCGCCAGACGTCAGCACCCGCTCAATCCCGACATCCACCGCCACATCAATCGCCGCCCGCCAATCGGGCACCACATCAATCACGCGGTGCAACGTCGCAGGCAGCCCCACATCCATCAACCAGCGCAATACCTCTGCATCCAAACCGCCCGAGGCATCCTGCGCACCAATCACAACCCCCGCAAGACCCGCCTCTTTCGCCGCCTCGACATCGGCAATCATCACCGCAACCTCGGCGCTTGAATAGCAAAACAACCCCGCCCGCGGCCTGATCATCGCATAACACGGCACCTCAAAACGCGCGGCCTCCCGCATCATCCCGACCGATGGCGTCAACCCGCCCTCCGACAGCGCCGCACATAACTCCACCCGCTCCGCACCACCCGCCTGCGCCGCCGCCACCCCGTCAATCGTATCAACGCAAACCTCTAAATCGACTGCCATTGCACATTCCCGCCCTTGAAACTGCCGCGCACAAAGAACCCCTTTTTACCGATCATCGGATAGGTGCCTTTCCAGTCGCGAAACCTGTCATTGGTCACCACGCGCAAGCCTTGATCGCGGGCAATTTCCAAAATGCGATCATCCGCAGAGACGCCCTTTTCAACCACCAACACGCGCCCCACGGGAATATCAATCATCTTGGCCATAGGCGCGTCATCAAGATAACGATCCTGCAATTCATACCCGACATTGGCGTCAAAAATCACATAGGGCGCAAACCCTTTTGAGGTCAGCGATGCAACAACCGCCTTCAAAACATGCGCCGACGGATCACCGCCCCAAAACATCACATTCGAGCCATCGACAAGGATCGCATTGTCGGCGAATCGGACCTCAACGGCAGCCGATTTACCCCCCCAAAGAACCCGCAACACGTAGATAAACAGCAGCGCTACAGCGCCAATGCCCAACAAGGCCAGATCAGACAATTCACTCATAGGGAGAGTCGTAGTCGGCTAGAAACGGCGTTGCAACGCAAAAGAGGCGCAGTTGCCTGCACCCCTTCAAAAACTCTAGCTACTGTCGATCAGCACGGGTCCGGGGCTCCGCCCGCAAAGGCTGGCAAAGGTCCCCCGGACCTTTCCTAAGATCAGCCTTTGCCCTTCCACGGCACCAACCAGCGCTCCAGCCAGCGCACCAGCAAATCAATGCTGAACCCGATGATACCAATCAGGATAATCCCCATCATAACGATATCGGTCGACTGGAATTTTGACGCGACCATGATCATCATGCCGACACCTTTTTCAGCCGCAACCAATTCGGCAGCCACAACCGTGCCCCAACACACACCCATCGCAACACGTGCTCCGGTGAAAATCTCCGGCAGCGAATTGGGGATAATGACGTGACGCATGATCTGCCACTTCGACGCACCCAGACTATAGGCCGCGTGCACCTTGGAAATCCGCACACCCGACACACCCGAACGCGCCGCAATCGCCATAATCCACAATGCCGCAAGGAACAGCAGGATAATCTTGCCAACCTCGCCAATCCCCGCCCAAATAATCACAAGCGGGATCAAGGCAAGCGGCGGCACAGGGCGCATGAATTCGACAATCGGATCAAACCAGCCACGGAACCAATTGGATAGACCCATCGCATAGCCCAGCGGAATGCCCACAATCGCCCCTAGCAGAAAACCGACAACCACGCGGAACAACGAATACCCCAAATGCTCCCACAACGTCGAATTGCGATACCCGTCCTTGGATATATCCACCATACGGGCCCACACGGCCTCGGGGGCAGGCAGCCAGATCGGCTCCATCTGAATGCCCTTGGCAGGTGCAACATTCAACGTGCCCTTGGGTGACATCGACACGGTGCCGAAATCGGTTTTCACAGGGTTTCCGGCAGAAATCGGCTCGCCGTTCACAGCCGTAATCGTCACCCCATCCTCGCGGCCCAACTCGTCGTTCTGGTCCACGCGCAGCAACTTGCTGCGATAGGCCGCAACCGCGATGGAATCGTTCTTGGCAAACCCCTCGCCGGGATCAACAACAGGGTCCGCAACCTCCGCGCCCAACTCAAAGACAACAACCGATACGGTTGCGTCATCGGTTTGGCTGCCGTCAGTCGCAGTATAAGTGAAACTGCTCTCGCCCACATACGGCCCCGGCATATGCAGGAAACCGGGCAACAACTTGGACCCGGTAAACGCGCCCCAGAACACAAAGATCAATACAATCGACACAACCGACGCCGTCGTGTTCGACGTCACGGCACTTTCATCGCCAAACGTCACCGTCTTAAGCGATCCGTAATCATGCTTGGGGGTCATCATACGTTTGATAAACGACCAGATAAACATGGTCGCAAGGACCACCAGAATATAGGCGAGGATATACGGCAGCGCGCCGACCACAGCCGCGAGAACCGCAACCAGCTCGGCACCAAGATCAGATAACAGGTTCATGCGCTTGCTCCTCCCATAATCTCTTCTTCCATGTCCCAGATCATCGACAAAATCTCTTCTCGCGTGCTGTTGAAATCAGGATGCTTCTTCACCTCTCGCAAATCCTGCCCCACGCCCATCTCGGCAAATGGCAGATTATACTCTTTGTGAATGCGGCCCGGACGCGGCGCCATCACGATCAAGCGCTCCCCCAACAACAAAGCCTCTTCAACCGAGTGGGTGATCAAAATGATCGTCTTGCCAGTCTCTTTCCACAGCTTCAGAACCAGACCCTGCATCTTTTCTCGGGTCAGCGCATCCAGCGCGCCCAGCGGCTCGTCCATCAAGATCACATCGGGCTCGTTTGCCAGACAGCGGGCCAAGGCCACGCGCTGCTGCATCCCGCCCGACAGCTCGTAAACCGCCTTTTCCTTGAACTCCTGCAAACCGACCACATCCAGCAGATGATCGACAATCTCGCGCTTGGGCTTCTCGGCCATGCCCTTCATACGCGGACCAAAGCCTACGTTTTCGCGCACCGACATCCACTCGAACAAGGCGCCTTGCTGGAACACCATGCCGCGCTCGGGGCCGGGGCCATACACACGCTTTTCGTTCAGCGTAATCTCGCCCGATGTAGGCGCCAGAAAACCCGCCACAATGTTCAACAACGTGGTCTTGCCACAGCCCGACGGACCAAGCACCGAAAGCAATTCGCCCGCTTTCAAATCAATGGTCACATCCTTTAGCGCCTGAACAGATCCGCCATCGGGCAAATCAAACCGCATCGAAAGTTTATCTATCTGAAGTCCCGGCATGTCGCGCCCCCAATAATTTTCTAGAAAATCCCGCTCATTACACAGCACCATAGCGGTAATCTGCGGGATTTTCTCGAAAATCTTAATTGTGGCGCAGAGTCCCCCCTGCGCCACAACGTTGAAAGCGTTTACATGCTGCTTGCAGCCATTAGACCATCAACATTGACGTTGCCGTCATAGTTGTCGTTTGCAGACGGGATCGAACCGGATTCCACAAACACATCCGCCACACCCTTCATGAAGGTCTGCGCGTTGCCGCCCAACCAGGCATCCGACAGCTGATCTTCAACAGACGGGAACACAAATGTCGCCATTGTCTCGGCTGTCGCATCTTCGTCCATACCCGCATCATTGGCGATCACTGGCAGCATCATCGCTGTCATCGATCCGTCGTTCCACGCGGCGTTGGCTTTGGCTGTCACAGCCAGAAACTTGGCCACAACATCGGGGTTTGCTGCGACAAAGGACGCAGGCGCGGTTGTTGCGTCAAATACCAAGATGCCCAGCGCTTCTTTTTCCGCACCCGTCAGCAAGACGTTGCCGTAGTCCGTCATGCGACGCAGCGCGCCACCCCACCCACAGGCCATGTCGATTTGACCTTGGGCCAATGCAGCCGCACTGTCCGCAGGCGCCATGTCAACAACGTCCAATGACGCGACATCTACCCCGAAATAATCCATCTGGCGCAAGAAACCATAATGCGCAGCCGTGCCAAGCGGCACACCAACCTTCTTGCCAGCCAATTCAGCGGCAGAGGATGCGTCGATTTCCAGAGCAGAGGACACAACACAGTTGTCGTTCTCGGCATAAGATACCGCCACATCAATCACCTGAATGTCCTGACCTGCGGATGCAGCCACAACAAACGGCGGAATGCCTTGGGATACAGAAATTTGCACATCACCAGACGCCATCGCCGCAGACATCGCTGTGCCTGTGTCAAACGATACCCAGTTGATCGGCATCCCCAAAGCTTCCTCATAGTCGCCGTTCACTTTGGCAAACTGGAATGGCATCGGCCACTCAAGGAAATACGCAACCGTCAGCTCGTGACTTGCGGCCACGGCTTGCGTTGCACCTGTCATCATGGCGACCGCAGCTGCGGCACCCATCAAAGTTGTCTTCATTGTCATATCGTCGTCTCCCGTGTTGAAAGCCCGGTTTTCGGGCCGTTTCGCGGACAAAGTTGTCTCTGTCTCATCAATTCTTAGCTGAACATGAAATCTTACCGAGTGCTATCCCCATCTGTTCACATTCGCCGGTACCGGACTACACTTTCGCACAATATCCAGTCCAAGGTTCTTTGCTTCACACCCTAGGGCGCTGCAATTCTCCGGTCCAACCCAATGAAATTGTTTGTGCCACGTCAATCAGTTTGATCGGCAAATAGCAGCTTCACAATTGAAACAACTGACCAGCTCAGAAATTATCCATCGTAAAACCATAGTGTTACGTGAAAACAAACACAAAATCTTCAAATTTCCCACACAAAACTGGCTCTACTTATGTATCGCAACTGGCCCTATCGAACAGAGGGCATTGCCATGCACAGTGATAACAGATTGTTCGCGCGGACCACGGATTCGTGACGCGCCACACCCCATTACATCGCGGAGCACGTAAGATGGATATGAATGCACTGACCAACGATCCTGCTGGCGTCATCGAGGCGGACCGCGCCCATGTTTGGCACCACCTAAGCCAGCACAAACCCTATGCCAACGGCGTTGACCCCAAAATCATGGTCGAAGGACGCGGGCTGCGGGTCTGGGACATCACCGGCAAAGAACACCTCGATGCGGTCTCGGGCGGGGTCTGGACCGTTAACGTAGGCTACGGGCGCAAACGGATCGCCGACGCTGTCGCGGATCAGTTGACCAAGATGTGCTTTTTCGGCGGCACTGCGGGCAATATCCCCACATCAATGTTCTCCGAAATGCTGATCGACAAAATGCCCGGCCTCGACCGGGTCTATTACGCAAGCTCCGGCTCGGAGGCGAACGAGAAAGCCTTCAAAATGGTGCGCCAGATCAGCCACAACCAGCACGGCGGCAAGAAATCCAAAATCCTGTATCGCGAACGCGACTACCACGGCACAACCATCGCAACCCTGTCGGCAGGTGGCCAAGAAGAACGCAGCGCACAATACGGGCCCTACACCCCCGGCTTCGTCTCAATCCCGCATTGCTTGGAATACCGCTCACAAGACGGCTCCACCGGCGAGGCCTATGCAGCCGCATCTCTCAAAGCGATCGAGGACGTGATCCTGCGCGAGGGCGCCGACACCATCGGCTCGCTGTGTCTGGAACCCATCACTGCAGGCGGCGGCATCATTGTCGCCCCCACCGGCTACTGGGAAGGTGTGCAAGAGCTTTGCCGCAAATACGAAATCCTGCTGCACATCGACGAAGTCGTCTGCGGCCTCGGGCGCACCGGCACATGGTTCGGTTACCAGCACTTCGGCATCAAACCCGACTTTGTGACAATGGCAAAAGGCGTGGCCTCGGGCTATGCGGCAATCTCGTGCTGCGTGACGACAAACGCGGTGTTCGACCAGTTCACCAATGACAGCAGCCACATGAACTACTTCCGCGACATCTCGACATTCGGCGGCTGCACAGGTGGCCCTGCGGCGGCCATCGAGAACATGAAAATCCTCATTGAAGAAGACCTGCTCGGCAACTCGACCCGCATCGGCGCACACCTGAAAGACAACCTGCACGGCCTGATGGACAAACACGCCTGCATCGGCGACGTGCGCGGCATGGGCCTGTTTGCAGGCGCCGAACTGGTCATGGACCGCAAAACCAAAGAACCGATGCCGGAAAAAATGGTCGCCCAGATCGTGGGTGCTTGCATGGCTCAAGGCGTGATCATCGGGGCCACCAACCGGTCCCTGCCGGGCTTCAACAACACCCTGCTGTTCGCCCCACCCCTGATCGCCACCAAAGACGACATGAACGAAGTCACCGAAGCCGTCAGCCACGCAATCACGCGCGTCGTGGGCTAACCCCATACACCACCTCTACCCCCCAAAGGCCCGCACACCATCGCGGGCCTTTTCAGCGTTTGCAATGTCAGCTTCGAGCCCAAACTCTCGATATTCTGCCCTGCAGCCAATGGCTGCTAAGCCATCAATTTGTCAGTTGTAATTTCTGGGTGCCTCACCCAAAATCACACGTAAGCAAAGCAAGGGGTGCATGACATGGCATGGTCAGAAATAGTCACATTCGTTTTTGTAGCATCACTTTTGGTCATGTCGCCTGGCCCGAATGGTGTTTTGATCGCGAAGACAGTTCCAACCTCAGGACGTGCAGCAGGTTTTGCGAATGTCGCGGGTTTTGTGGCAGCATTTTACATACATGGTGCGTTAGCGATCTTAGGCATCTCGATTATTCTCGTCCAATCAGCGACGGCTTTCGCCATCGTTAAGTATCTAGGTGCCGCGTATCTATGCTGGATCGGTATCAAAGCGCTTGTTGCTGCCTACAAAGGAGTTGAAACGGCTGAAAATATCGCGCCATCGAAGAAACAAAGGACTTTACGGAATGCCTTCATAGAAGGTCTACTGACCAACGCACTCAATCCTAAAGTATCTATGTTTTATCTGGCCGCATTTCCACAATTTATCAAGATTGGTGAAACCTCTGCAGCTTCGTCCTTTATGCTCGTGTTCATTCACTCGATGATCAATGCGGTCTGGTTCGGTGCGATGGTATTGCTGTTTTCCAGCCTCACTGCGGCAGTGAGGCAAGGCTCATTCCAGAGGTGGCTAAAAGGTGTGACAGGGGTGGTCTTCATCGGATTTGGTATCAAACTTGCAAGCTACAAGCCGAACCTGTGACAAAGTCTCGTCGGTTCATTCAGTGCGATGTATTCACCTCTGTTCCAACTAAGGGAAATGCGCTCGCCGTCGTTGTTGATGGTGATAACCTATCATCCGATCAGATGCAGAGCTTCGCACAATGGACAAATCTGGCTGAATCAACCTTTCTGATGAAGCCAACAAGCGATCTGGCGGATTATAAAGTCCGCATCTTTACTCCCGCTAGAGAAATGCCGTTCGCTGGCCATCCCACCTTGGGTAGCTGCATTGCTTGGCTCGATACGGGTGGCATCCCAAAGAACAAAGAAATCGTCCGACAAGAGTGCGGTGTCGGTATTGTTGATATCGACTTGACCGGCGAATTTCCTGCGTTCGTCGCTCCACCTACTGAAATCAAACCGATGAAGGAAAATGAAAAGCTCCGTATCATGGACCGGCTTGATATTGATGATGATCGGCTACTTGCCACTGCCGAACTAAACAACGGCCCCATTTGGCAGGTCTTAGAGCTTGATTCATCAGAAAGCGTCTTGGCCGTAGATTCCAGTTTGGTGAAATGGCCGGAGTTTAAGGCTATCGGTTTGATTGGAAAAAGGGAGAGTGGTTCTGACAGCGACTTTGAGGTCCGAATGCTGGCACCATCCAGTGGTATGAGCGAGGATCCGATAACAGGCTCGCTCAATGCGGCTATAGCTTGCTGGTTTCGCGAAAGTGGGCGATTGAACCGACCCCTGCTTATTTCTCAAGGAACAAAGATTGGAAGACTTGGACGTGTTGCGGTCAGCACGGCGGAAACCGAGCCAATCTTTATCGGCGGGGAAGTGCACATCCTTGTTAGAGGCGAAGTTCGCATATGATTTCGACGGTCTGTTGGATATTTCGAATCCAAAAGCGGCCATTGGCGCAGCCGCAGCGAAATCACACTTCGTCCGCAAAGCAGCGTCCCCATCAGCCACTCCGGGTCATCAAACATCATCCGCAAAAACACGCCAAACCTTGGCATACGCAAGTCATACGCGGATCATACGCAAATCATACGTCTTGTTTCTTGCCGCCAATAGGTCCAATCTGACCGCTCACTAGGGCCAGATCATGCCAATATCCATAGAGACATTCTTCCTCGATCCCGCCACCGAAGGCACGCTTCAGGCCCGCATCCAACAGATGGTGGCCCAGGGCATTCTGGCAGGGCGGTTCCGGTCCGGCGAACGGCTCCCGTCAAGCCGAAAAATGGCGCTGCATCTGGGGGTTAGCCGGATCACCGTCACGCTGGCCTATACCGAACTTGTGGCCGATGACTACCTGATATCCAAAGGACGCTCGGGCTATTTCGTCTCCGAAAACGCCCCCGAACCCCCCGCCTTTCCCGCCTCGGAACCGGGCACCAGCACCGTCGACTGGGCGCGCGCCATCGGGCACCACTACACGCCCTCTTTAGGGATGGACAAACCCACCGACTGGGCCAACTACCGCTACCCCTTCATCTACGGACAGGCCGACCCGACCCTGTTCGACACCGCCAATTGGCGGCTCTGCGCCCTTAAGGCACTGGGCAAACGCGACTTCTCGGCGCTGACCTCCGACTACTTCGACGGCGACGACCCGCAACTTGTGGAATTCATCGCGCGACAAACGCTGCCACGGCGCGGCATCCTCGCGGGACCACAGGAAATCCTGATCACGATGGGCGCGCAAAATGCTCTGTGGCTCACCGCACAAGTCCTACTCAACGCACGCAGGCTGGCCGCCATCGAGGACCCTTGCTACCCCGCCCTGCGGCACATCCTTGACCAGTCTCGCTGCCAGCTTGCCACCGTGCCCGTCGACAAGGACGGCATCCCCCCCGACGCACTGCCCGTCAACACCGATGTGGTATTCACCACCCCCAGCCACCAATGCCCGACTGCCGCCACCATGCCGCTGGCCCGGCGCAAAGCCCTGCTGGACAAGGCCGAAAAACACGACTTCCTCGTGGTCGAAGACGATTACGAATTCGAAATGTCCTTCCTGAACGCACCCTCGCCATCGCTCAAATCGCTGGATAAAAACGGGCGGGTGATCTACGTGGGCTCATTCTCGAAATCCCTGTTTCCGGGGCTGCGGCTCGGATACCTCGTCGGCCCCGCCCCCTTTATCCGACAGGCGCGCGCCTTGCGAGCCAGCGTTTTGCGCCACCCCCCCGGACACATCCAGCGCACGGTTAGCTACTACCTCTCTCTGGGACATTACGATGCGCAGATGCGGCGGACCAGCAGGGCCTACCACGACCGGCGCAACGTGATGGATGCCGCCTTGCGCACGCACGGGTTGACCGTCGCAGGGCACGGCACCTACGGCGGATCATCGGTCTGGCTGCGTGCGCCCGACGGGGTCGACACCACTACGCTCGCCCTGTCTCTGCGCGCCCACGGGGTCCTGATCGAGCCGGGTGCACCGTTCTTCGCCGGCCCCACGCCACCCACAAACTTCTTCCGGCTTGCCTATTCCTCGATCCCGACCGCGCGTATCCCCGAAGGGATCGCCCTGATCGGCAAAGGCATCACCGCTGCAAAGAAAAACTTGGATAAATGAGACACGGAGTCTCATTAAAATTTACACTGGACCTATTTTAGCATTACAACTGGCCCTAACGCGACTCTGCGCCAATCCGTAGTGTCACCCTTAACAACGCGCGGCATTTCTGCTGCGTTTTTCCTGTTTCAGCGCAAAAGGACTGCCCTCATGAAAATGACCACCGAAGAAGCTTTCGTCAAAACCCTGCAAATGCACGGCATCGATAACGCTTTCGGGATCATCGGCTCTGCCATGATGCCGATCTCCGACATTTTCCCCGATGCGGGCATCACCTTCTGGGACTGCGCCCATGAAACATCGGGTGGCATGATGGCCGACGGCTTCACGCGCGCCACCGGCAAAATGTCGATGATGATCGCGCAAAACGGTCCGGGCATTACAAACTTCGTGACTGCCGTGAAAACCGCCTACTGGAACCACACACCGGTGCTGCTGGTCACGCCGCAGGCTGCCAACAAAACCATCGGTCAGGGCGGCTTTCAGGAAATGGAACAGATGAACCTGTTCAAAGATTGCGTCGCCTACCAAGAAGAAGTCCGCGACCCGACCCGCATCGCCGAGACCCTGAACCGCGTGATCATGCAAGCCAAGCGCGCCTCGGCCCCCGCACAGATAAACGTGCCGCGCGACTTCTGGACCCAAGTGATCGACATCGACCTGCCGGTGATCGTCGACTTTGAATTGCCACAGGGCGGCGACGTTGCTGTCCAAGACGCAGCCGACCTTTTGTCCTCCGCCAAATTCCCCGTCATCCTGAACGGTGCCGGCGCAATCCTGTCCAAAGGCGGCATCGAAGCCTCGCGCATTCTGGCCGAAGCTCTCGACGCACCTGTTTGCGTGGGCTACCAGCACAACGATGCATTCCCTGGCAACCACCCGCTTTACGCCGGTCCCTTGGGTTATAACGGCTCCAAGGCGGGCATGGAATTGATCTCCAAGGCTGACGTTGTTCTGTGCCTCGGCACCCGCCTGAACCCGTTCTCGACCCTGCCGGGTTACGGCATCGACTACTGGCCAACAGAGGCAAAAATCATACAAGTGGACCTGAACCCCGACCGCATTGGCCTGACCAAAAAGGTCACTGTCGGCATTGTTGGGGATGCGGCCAAAGTTGCGACGTCTATCACCGCCAAACTGTCCGACACCGCAGGCGACGCGGGCCGCAAGGACCGCAAAGCACTGGTTGCACAAACCAAATCCGCATGGGCACAAGAACTGACCTCCATGACAGACGAGCA